>Ga0307488_10001728_pt1 | contig 18326 bp, 9 predicted proteins | sample SB02metaG_FD_202248 | JGI IMG/M metagenome (GOLD analysis project Ga0307488, IMG submission 202248) | Sea-ice brine microbial communities from Beaufort Sea near Barrow, Alaska, United States - SB 0.2 | ecosystem: Environmental > Aquatic > Marine > Coastal | place: USA: Alaska | collected 2017-05-06 | reverse complement strand
GCGACAACAAAGTTCTCGTCTGTGCTTATCGACAACGACTCTCCCAGTCTACTTGTATTATCATCATTTTCTGTCATTGTGGTCGTGGATTGAATCTGAAATTCAGTTCCTGGTGTTGTCGACGACCTGAACAGGAAGTGTAAGTTACCTTGACCCTTGCCTGGCGCTGACGTGATTATAGTTCTTCCATCGTTACGTGCTACTAGTCTATGTCCAAACTCCTGCTCAGTGGTGCTGGCATCTGGTGAAAGAATCTGTGCCTGTGTGTATGGATCTTGTTTCTCGTACACTCTCCATAGACTTGTCGCACTATCTGTATCGGCAAAAACCTTGTCTCCCGGTTTCTCTATACTGTCATCCTTGTCGTTGTAGTCTGCATAATCTATCAAATCATTTACATTGTCCATGGATGATAATCTCACTGATACGAATTTGTAAATGTTACCGTAACTGTCTGCTGTTGAACCGTCTGCCAGTGTTGGCAAGAAAGTTGTATTTCCTGTGTAATCTATTATCAGCGTTTTGTGATCTGTAACAGCAGAAACTTGGTATACACCATTCAGTGTATTTTCCTCGCTGTTAGATATTGCAAAATAATCGGCTTCCGTTGTGGACGTCACAGCGTTTAATCCATGAGAAGTAGTAAAGGTTATTTCTAATTGTGTATTATCATTGATAGGGGTAAGTGTCGCTATCTTAAATTTAGCATTTGTAAGTCTTAACACGTCCCAGTCGTTGTTGCTCTTGTTTGCCACCCATACTAGGTCATTACTGGTTATTCTGTTGATGTCTAAATTCAATAGTTCCTCTATACGAAATGCTGTGTGCTGTACCTGTTTCAGCTGTGGATATCCTGCAGTCTTGTAAATTTGTGCTATATCACTGCTCACGCCTTCTTTGCTATAGTCCAATTTACTGAATGTTGTAGATGCTGTGTAATCTATTGGTTTATAGTACAAATTTTCTTTTACTACTGCATTTGATCTTGGATACTCTAACGATTCGTTCGTTGTGTCAAACAGTTCTATACTCTGTGGATCTGCTGTGACCTCAGTATCTTTCAGTGTAATCTGAATGTTTTCTATGGCGTCTGTGTTACCAAACTTCCCTGTCCTGATCATCCACTCTGGATAAAAATTTAAATTTATATTTTCGCCTTCGTACTTGGCTTTGAGTATCTTGTCTATGGCATTCTGCGTACCTTTCTCTCTGATGTACCCTTGGTAGAACTTGTACTGTGATACGTCATTAACGAAAAGATTCTCTAGGTAGTCCCTGCTTTGGTATCCAGTCAATCTTTGTGCTAATTGCTGTTGTGATTCATCGAAGTTGTTAGTCTCTAACTCATAGAAATCATTGAACTGAGAGATCTTGTATTCGAAGTTTGGTATCAATTGCGGGGCAGGCTTGCTGTCTTTCAGCGTCCAATTAATTTTTTCAAATTTAGTACTCGAATTATGATTGATCTTGGCTACGTAAAATCTACCTTGGTATTCCACGCTATCACCTATCCTGTAATCTGTGTTGGCCAACCAATAAGTTACCTGTGCGGCATCAAATACAAAACCAGGTGCATAGTAGTCACCGTTCCATCCGGCTGTCTTCCATCCTACTAGTTTTAATCTCTGTTGTCTGAATCCTGTGAAAGGATCATAAAGTATATCAGAAAATACTGTTCTGTTGTCAAACAATAACACATGTTCTTTCTGTACTGTGTTCAGTGCCACATGGTACAAACCTACAGTGTCTGATTTAATTGCTAACTCAAATGTTTTGCCAATTCTTTTTGTTGAAATTTCTCTTATGTCTATCTTCCTTCCTCCCGAATCTAACAATGAATAATCACCTGCAAGATTTTTCAACTTGCCAACTATACTGTTATTGGTGTCTAGTTCAAAACCATCTGCCGCTGGTGAAACAGTTATAGCAGAACCAGGCGCCCACTCTTGCGTCGTCCAAAATAAAAATTCTCTTACTGCATTGGACCAGTTTAACGTTTCTTTCAATTCTTTTGAAAAATTGTTAAATTTAAATCCTTGGTCTTCTAGCCAGTGCCCGTATCCAAACAAGAAGTCCGCCACGTCCTGTATTGTGTTGAAAACATATCCATAAGGAATAGTCTGTGTGGTTTCCTGATAATTGTTGTATTGTTTAACTTTTTGTGCTCCTGCTACTCCTACCGAGTTATTTGTATTATTTTTAACTGGATAGTTAAAGTTAAAGTACGGTTTCACTGTAGAGTATCCAAGAACTTTGTAGCCACCTAGTATGGTTGACCCGTCTGCAGATATGTCTGTGTTCTTTTCTATAAGCACTCCCGAATAATATAAACTATCGACTGGATTTGATGTCCTAAACAATATTTTGTAGTTCTCTTCTGGTATAAATTTTGATCCGGACGTTGATCCTGGTGATATAGAATCTGCAAGAATTTTAAGATTGTCCTTGTCTGTGAAACCGCCCAGCTTGTAGGCCAACTGCACATTAAGATTTTTCATCTTGTCATAGTAGAATGTTTTTGTGTCAAGATTTTTAGATATCAAATAGTTAACCACATATGGCTGATATCCTGCTGTCTGATATCTGGTCGTGATTCCTGTTTTTAAATCTGTTTCCGTTTCTAAATGGTATCTAGCACTGGCAAGAGTTTTTCTAATACCTGTTTCTGAATAGATTTGATTGCCTGCTACGTTAGTAGAAAGTCTCGATGGATCAAAGAAATTAGAAAAGAATCTAGCGGGTCTTGTCAGTGCAAGTGTTTTCATTACTGTGAAAGGGTATGCACTTGATCTTCTCCATGCCGTCTCCGCTGGTGCTTGGTCTCCAAACTTCCAGGCATTCTGCCTTCCTGGTATGTCAAAGTTGCCAACAAGTCCTGCTGATATTGGATCTAGTAAGTTACCTGATGCATCTACTGGCAAATATGTTTTGATTAATGGCTTACCGTACCTGCCTGTCTGAGTAGCTACTGCATTCCATAACACGTCATTGCCTGAAGTGTATGGTGCTGTTCCGTATGTTGCGTCCCAAGTGCTAGGCTTCTCTGAATGTCCCAACATTTCCCATGGTCTTACGTGCGGTGCATCTGTGTCGTAGAAGTATTTGTAAATGCCTCTCCAGTATCCCGGAAGATTATTATCTATCAATCTGCCTGTTGATCTGGCGTAGTTGTATGTAAACGGAGAGCCTTCTGAAAAGACTGTGTTGTTTATGTATTGTACATTGTTCCTACCGGCCCATTGGTAAAAGTCCGGTGACATCACACTTTCAATTTCCTGTAATGTGTAGTCTGTGGATACGAATGCACTTGGTAATACATTATGAATATCTAACAGGCTTGAATCATATGCCGTTTTTAAATTGTTGTAAATTCTTTTTTCAAGTTCCAAAATTAAATTATCACGTTCGTCGCCATAGCCTTTGACCAGTGATCCGTCGTGTTTCCTGATCACTGTTGTGTCTGTCAAGTATGTGGTGTCTGTGTACTGTTCTGGTGTAAATTTTGGATACATTCCTAGTTTAGTAGGCGACGGTGGCATGTAACTTCCAGTGGTATCTGTGTAATCTTTTATTACAATCTTGTCTCCTTCTGCTAGTGTTTTACTGATGTTTACACTGTCATCCACTGTGCTAAATGTGTAATCTGTGCCTAACAACAACTGTGCAGTATTTAGATAAACGTAAACTGCCCTGTTACTAGGTGTAGTGATATCGTGTTGCGAATCGAGTGCGTACTCTGTCTGCGATGAACCTAATACTGTGTATGATCTTGTTGAAACATTTTCTCCCCAGCCCACCATATCTTCATAGAAGAAAGGAAAACTGTTGTCCCTGCCCGGTGTAATTGCTGATATAATTTCGTCAACTCTGTCAGCGACCACTCCTTCGTAGGCAGTGCCTGTTGCATGTGTCAGGAATGCGTTGTACCATTTCTCATATTCCTTGCCGGCATAATCTATTGCCGTAATTGCATTTGACTCTTGATCTATCAGAGAAAAAATAGCAGGAGGTAAAGGTGCCTCATGTTGATGTATGCTACCACCTTTCAGCCTAGCGTCCGGTATGTCCCTCAAATTTGATGTTCCTGGAATCGCCCCTGTAACATCTGAATTTTTTTCTAGTATGTCTTTGACATGACTTAGAATCTGGCCAAATGTAAACGTGCCCAACTGTTGATTAAGACTGTTTGTTGATAAGTTTTCTGGAACTTCGTATATACCCTTAGTATCTACTTTGTCTGCGGCACTATATCCTGCTATCCTTATTTGGTCATCTATAGCAAGATCTTTGTTGAATTTTACGTACTTGTTTTTAGTGCCATTTACTAAAGTGTAATCTGTTGCCAATGTCTTTCTATTTCCGTTAACCACTACAGATGCTTCAACGTCTGTAAGATCACTAGAGTCTTTATAGAAATCTATAGGGAATAATTGTTTCTCTGTTTTGTCTACTATAAAAGTTCTGATGACACGTTGTTTACTGTCAGCTATACGTTTGGTCCACGCAGATCTAGAATTATGTGTAGACCTTCCTGTGGTATAATGTAGATGTGCTTCTGCTAATTTTTTAGTGATTGTTTTTTTGCCACTTTTGTAAGTGAACGTGCCAGATGTGTGATCTGAATCGAACACTATGTCTCCAACATTGTTTATGGTATTGTATTTGACTTTTATTCCTAACACAGTGTCTGTAGTAGCAGTGTCTGATGTGGCAAATGCAAAAACTTTTGCACCTACAAAAGAAGAATTTGGATAGGTAGTAGCATCATCCAGAGAAGTGTGATTGTTATCAAACATGCTGAACAATGGTTGTTGATTTACTCCCGTCTTCAGTTGTGCCTCTACAAATGATTCTGTTGTGCTGTTGTAATAGAAAGTTTTTCCTTGATTCGTTGTACCAAATTCTATGGATATAGAGTCATTGTCTACAGGCGTAGAGTCTGACGCTTCTGTGAATGATATTCCTAGTGTTGAATCGCCACCTGTAACAAAAGCAACATCGTATATTTTGTTTTTGACTGTCTTGTCAGTGTCAGCGGCAAAAACTATTCTCATACCTTGCTCTAGTGCTAGTCCGTCAACTATGTACCCTGTACGTCCTACTACATCGCTAAATGCATCTGTCGTCACTGTGTCGTAAAGTGTTACAGATCTTTTGGCTACGGTTCCATGATTGTATAATGCTAGTCCCGAATCAAATTCTATGATAGGTCGCTTTGCCCTGTCGTCCTCATTCAGTGTCGGTGTGTATCCTCCGACCCTTGCGGTCTCGTCAATGATTGCTTTATGGAACCACCTGTTGTATCTCGACCATGCATTCTGATCTCTCGAGTCTCTCTTGATGGTTATGTAATCTTTAGTTTCCGGTGTGTAGTATGCCTTGGCATATGGCCTTGAGTCATATCCAGCCTGATCGTAAAGTATTGTGCTTTCTGTGGCATAACTTGCCGGTGTTATTAAGTCGTCGACATTGGTCAGAGATATTGCCTCCCCAACTCCTTCCACATAGTACTCGTTGTTTAGATATGTAGAATTGGTTGCAAGTTCACCTGGTGTAAATTTAATTTTCATTCCATTAGAAAGATCTATTGTTCTCAAACTATAATTCTTAACACCTACGATCTCATCTTCGGGATTTATTTTTACTGTAGTAGTAACATTTCTGATCTGCAATATGCCGTACATAGCGTCATGATTGCCACACTGATAATATAAAGTGTCCGGAGTGCCCGTAAGTGGAACTGTGAATGTCACTGTGCCATAATCAGCTCCGTTGTTGGTTACGCCTGTAGAGTAAAGTGTTGACGTTGAACCGTCCTCTGAAACTTGACTCTTGTATGGTTCAGTCATTATGTAGAAAGGGTGTCCTTTTGCGTTTACATTAAATTTGTATGTGTTACCCCTGTACAATTTTATTATTGGATTTCTCTCATTTTCTTTGTGTGGGAAACTGTAAGCCCTCGCCGAACTGCCATCGTCCTCTGATATCTCAACCTTGTATTCTGCCACTGCAGATGGACCTACCGAATCTAGCTCTATGGCTCCCGGGCCATCTGGTATCCAATAGTACTCTCTGTAGTTGACCAACTTGTCATAGTCTATGGCCGGATTCCATGAATACACTGTTTCCTTGTTCAGCCTATCATGATTCGTAATATCACCGCCTAAGTACTTCAATTGATTTATGTAGTCATCGTATGTTCCTGTAAACCTGACTTGATCTTCAGGATTGACCGATGTTGTATCTCTGTCTGTGTATGTCACAGTTGGCTCCAACTGGTATGCATACCTATCCCTGCTTGTAGCGGAGATATATCTATCGTTGACATCTCTGGTGTAGGAGTCTTGCCTACCGATGTAGCCGTCCAATCTCTCTAACGATCCTTTTTGTACCAATGGATCCATTGTGCTTGATAGGAAACGTTGGTTGCTGTCTGTTCTGTAGAATGCAGGCAGGTGTTGCACAGTGCGTCTGTACTCGTTTGTGCCTTGTTTGACTACTTCGTTATTGGTTAATGAGTTTGTGGGATTATCAGCCATTAGTATCCTGACCCACTACTGCCGGTGCTTGAACTTGATCCCGAACTTGTTGTAGTAGAGCCTGATACCGCTGATCCTGATGTGGTGTTTGTCGTGGCAGTTGATGTTGATGTGACCACAGTACCCGATGCCGCCAATTGGTTGGCTCCAAGTGCTGTTATAATTGACACATCATCAACGGTGGCCCCACTGATGAAAATCTCGTCTGCCGCTGAGTCTATCTGGAACAGAGACCCAAAACCCTGTCCTGTTTGATTTGGCACAATCACAGCAGTCAGTAAATCCGGTGCTGTTTGATTATGGATGTAAGCGGCTAATTCTGTAAAGTAAAAAGTGTCTCCAAAGTCCCAGTTGTCTAGTGCAAAAAATTCATTTACAGCGGCAATAACCCTTGTCTTTATTACTGCATCTGAAACATTAGTTTTTGGATTTTTAACAACCTTAAAGGTTGCTTGTAATTCTTCGTCGGCATTGGTTCCAAACAGTACCTTGTATTTGACAGGATGATAAATGATCTGGTCCGAAAGAGATTTTAATGGATTAAGCACACCCGAGTAGGCAATACGTAATTGGTCTGCTGTTGACACATCAGGGTTGGTTCCCCCGTCCTGTAGATAGATCCTGTACAGGTTATCATAAGTTCTCTCTAATAGGTAAACATCAATGATGTTAGAAACACTAGGATCGATTCTTGTCTCCTGCCCTGCATGATGTTTGTATTGAAAGTCTATTGAACTTCTGCCTTTTCTTGCTCTGTAATCTGTTGTTGTTGTAAGTGTGTTCGTTGTTGAACTATATTTCTTGATCACATCCTCGTCAGATGCATAGAAGTAGAACAGCTGACCGTCAGTGTAAGTTGCACTGTTTAGATTAATGTTGGTTTCTTTCTCTGTAACCACAAAGTTAGTGGCCGCATAAGGTCTGAATCTTTCGATCGTATCATATGATGTGTACTTCTCAAAGAACACAAACTTCGTTGATTCTGAAAGGGTAGGTTCTATCACTATGTCAAATATTTCTGGATTGTCTACAACACCGTCATCATCGTCGTCAAAAAATCCTACTTTAACTTTTCTGTTGTCTTGGAAGCCGTCTGCTTCGTTCACTGTGTCAACAACTTGCCAGGTGATAGGATAACCTATGCTGTTGCCTGTCGAAACAATGCTGTTAGTTTTTAAAATTTTGACTACGTCTTTTACAGTTTTTCCTGTTGTGTAGTCAAAAATCTTTTCTTCAAGATCGAAATGGAATTTATTTTGACTTTCTGACTCAAATATGTAATCTAACTTTCTGTACTGAACAGTGTACGTGTTTCCGTCATTGGTAAATTTAAACCACCAACTAGCATCAAGGTTAGTGCCTGATGTGTCTCCCGTGGCAGATAAGTCAAACACGCCGCTAGTGCTTAAATTAGTAGAAGTTATTACTTTCCAAGTTTCACTGTTGCTGTCATATCTCAAACCAAACTCTTCATATGCTTCAATTCTGTCAAGCATGTCTGCTTCCAATGTGGATGAGAATGAAGTTGTAAAGTTTGGAATTATAGCATTAATGACCGAACCTTGTGGTACCACGTTGTTAAGTGTAACTGGCCCAACACCTGATTCTAGATTACCTACACCTCCGTTTGCACCGTCAAGCACTACTGCACCTATCTTGGCCCATAGTCTATCTTCCGCATTGTCAGTACCCGCAGTTGCCAATGTACCATTTAAAAATTGCCGTGTGTCGGGAGATGTAAACTTGATCAACGCTCCTGGTTTGGCAAACTTCATGTTTGAAGTTGCAGAATCACCTATCACTAATGCTCCGCCTGATGTGAAGTAACCTGTGTTTGTGTTAGTGGATGTAGTTGTTGAATTCCATGTTGCTAAAAGTGTGCTTACATCTTTTGTGGCATATTTCAAATAGTATAAGTGTCTTGTATATGCTTGTTTTAATTTTGCCTCAACAGACGTGTCTATCGTTGACTGTATGTCGTTCTTATTATTAAATGTAAATGTAAACTGTTGAGTTGACTCTTCCCTATAGAGTATGCCATCCTCTGCAAAAGCACTCACATTCGAATATGCTCCTGTTGGATCCAATATTTCCTTGGCTCTTGATATTCCAGATGCTGATCTGTTTACTGATCTAACTTTTACAATTTCCTGTGACACACTCAAAGGTACCACTTGGTAATCCTCTGCTGTTATCATCCTGTTCTGAGAATAATAAACTTGTGAAGCTTTCTCCTTGATAGACTCATTTGATTCTGATGCCGCCGCATTGTAGACTGATGCTTTAAGACTAACATTCAAAGATAATGTCTGCTGTGCACCGTTGGCATCTGTGTATGGTATAGTCAGCTGTATATTCTGCATGTCTGCAGGTTGTACCGCATACTTGGCGTTGTCGCTGGTCCTGTAATATAATCTGAAATTACCTAACGGAAGGTTTGAGAAGTTGCCGTCGCCAAACACTAGATCTATTGCATCATCGTTTTTAGTAACAACGTTGAAAGTGTTTCTATCGGTTTTAGATAGTGAATTGTATATCGCATTGTTTCCTGAAAGAGACGGAATCTTACTCCATGATTCAGACAACTGTCCAAACTGGTCCAACTTGTACAACCAAACATCTGACTCGTTTATGTTAGATTGTTGAAAACTTTTAACGTAATTTGTTATTGCTGTGTCCACAACAAATTCTTGACTTTCTAAAGTTCCTTGTTTGAATAGGAAGAAGAAACCTGTGTTGTTGGAACTGTCACCTTGTCCATCTGCTCTGTACGTGTACGTCAATCCTGTGCCTGGTACCGGAGAGGATTCATCAATCGACTCTGAACCTGCTATCGTACTTGACAGTATCTCAAATGCTCTAGACACTCCGCCTACCGCTTTGCTGAATTTGAATACAGGAAGATCAAACTGGTTGGAACTTAACGTGTACACTTCCGTGCTTATCCCTCCTACTGTTCCTGACTCTCTTGGATTGCCAAACAGTTGTCCTGTCTGGTTGGCCGCGTTAAGAATAGCAGTGAACTGCTCTCTGTAGTTTGAGTTGGCTCCGTCATTCCATATAATATTTGAATTTGCTAAATTTGTTCCTGAACTATCTGACACATCCTGTGTCGTAGATATTGAATCTATTTTTAAAAGTCCTGTTGCCGGTTTATTTCTCGTGGCATTATAATTGATAAGCCTTGCTAACCTCAAGATAGAATTCCTTCTCTCTGCTGTCTCTAGAAAGTTCTCCCTAGCGTTGAGATCAACTCTGAATGATAGTGCCTGTGATATGTAGGCGATCAAATCGATCAGTGCAACATATTCAGAACTCTCTACAAAATCATTGAAATCATCTGGGTAGTTCTCACGTAGATACGCTACCATAGTTCTTCTCAATGTCTCGAAATCATATGATTTGAAATCGGCCTGTTGGAAGGACTGGTAGATCTTTCTCCAATCTTCCGCTACTAGTAATCTGTTCTGTCTATCTGTTGTGGCCATTGTGTATACAACGATATTTATGTGTTAGGAAATGTGCGTATATTAAGATAGACGCAGTAATGAGTTCTCATCAAAGTTGAATCTCAATTTCTCTGTGATATTAAGTGGAACATACGTGATAGTGGCCTGTATGGCTATGCCCTTGTCCGCTTCCGTTACCAAAATCTCCTCTGTGGCAATCCGTGGATCTGCATTGAGATTTGTTGTTATATCATCTACTATGGCATCCTTGAGTGCTTCCGTAAATGGCTCAAATATGGCATCGTATATTATGGTGCCAAATTCCGGGTTCTCGACCCTCTCACCCTTACGTATACTCAGTCTATTGAGGAGGTCTTGCTTGGCTACCTCAAAGTCATACAGCTTAAAGTTCTGTTTATCCGCACGTGAACTGAAACCCTTGAAGGTCACTGCTTTGTTGGATATGTCTCCTGATCCTGAATCTCCGTATGCCATATGCTATATTTACTCTCCTTATGTTTTATTATCGTCCTGTTGTTGGATCAAAAGTATCTCGATCTCCTGGGTTTGAAGACTCACCATAAAAGAATGTTTTAACTCTTCTGAAGACGTTGTTTACAAACGACTGACCACTTGTGCTACCTATATAACCCTTAACGAAGTTTATGGCCGATCCCTGCGGGTCGTTAAACAATTTTTGTATTTCATTTGCCTTGCTTATTAGAGTGTTCAACTCGTCGAGCTGTAGTTTGATTTTGTCATTAGATTTTACAACCTTGTTCAGTTTGTCTGCCACTGCTTTTATGCTAGGTTGTTTCAACAATTCTGATTTAATAAGTTTAAGTTCTGTAGCGGATAATTCCGGACTAGATTTTTTAATTTCCTCCATGACTTCGTTGATATATTTCTTAGTCCTTGCAGTACTGCTCTGTCTATCATATGGCTCGTGGGTTACGAAATCTGTGACAGTTGTCCTAGTGTCAATCTTGTTTGGTTTTCCCTGTGCCAATGCATTGTCATCGTCGATGTCTATAAGACCTTTGGTGACCTTTATGCCTATGGCATCTGGGTTCAACCAACCAGGTCCCCATGTGCTACTAGCACCTATCGAATTCATGTGTACTTGTAATCCGGCCAAATGAATCTGACCACCTGCCCCATGCAGTTGCGTTCCGTCCGTGAAAGATGTTATGCCGTCCCTGGCATAGTTCCTGACTGATCCTTTCTGTGAACTGTTCATTATGCCCTTATCCCCCATTGCAAACACGTAACCTTCTGCGTTAAGAGCCACGTTGGCCTCAGATGTGAAATTTATCGCACCCTTGGCATGGAAGTTGATGTTCATGTCTGAGTGCAGGTTGAAGTCTCTGCCTGATCTCAGATTGATTCCACCGTCGGAGTACACACTCACTGTGCCGTCCCGATCCATCTCTATGAATGCCTTGCCTGATCCGTTGGCCAGGTACACAACACCTTCCGTGTCGTGCATTAATAGTTGGTGTCCACTTGCAGTCCTTAATCTCGTCAGTTGATTTGTGCCATCCTCCGCACCGTCATCCATGACGAACGTGTGTCCGGTCTTCCTCGTGACGTAGTCCTTTGCACCTGAGTCTTTTGTGCCAACGTTCTCTTTTGTCGTGGTCGTGTCTTTCCTGCCTGGTGTGCTGATACCAAACACCTGGCTTGGTGTCTCCCTACGTGCAGAACTGGAGGTGTTACCCCTGACATCATCCGCACTCAATCCCTGTTGCAGTAATGTTTCTGCGAACGGGTGTATGGGTTTAGGTATGGATTCATAGTTGCCATTCTGCAACGCACCCTGCCTGTTCCTGTTCAGTTCTCCTGATGGTACATTCTCTGAACCATATTTTGTTTTCTTGCTTTCTAATTCACCTGCGTCGGGACCTTCAAAACCGCTGTCGCCGAGATCGTTTGTATTAGTGCTTGACGCTATGCCTGGCATCATGTGATTGGTGTATGGCTCTTGCACACAACCTATCCAGTAGGCCTGCTCCATCTTGCCTTCGGCGAATATGACCAAGACCTTTGTCTCCAGATCAGGTGGCACCATCCACATACCATACGAGTGCTGTGAGTCTGCGTATTCTATACCCGCTCCCTTGGCGTACTTGCCTCCCTTGGCTCCGTAGAAAGGTGCTAGGTATTCACAGGTTATAAGTTGGTTCTCCGATGGGTCTGATGTACTTGAAAGGCTTGGAATTTGTACTTTCAACCTACCCATCCTGGTGGGATCAATGTTGCCCTTGACTGTGCCAAGGTATGGTCCTGGATTCTGTCCTGTCCATGACTTGTCTCCGCCCGGTGCTTTTGATGTGGAAGCGTCTCCTTTTAGATAGTTGTGCAATGACATTAACTTATGAATCCTTTAATTTTGTTGATAGCTTTGTTCTTGATCCTGCTCACATTTGCAGAAGCAAGGTCAATATATTTCTTCCCAATACTAGTTAAGTTCGATTTTATGTTGGTCAAATTTTTCGCACTGTAATATTTTGTCAGTTCACTTCTAAGTGTGACTGTCGGCACACCGTCCTTGTCAGTAATAGAAGCTGTAGGCACAGGGTTGGAAATAATCACTCCCTGGTTGTTGAATCTAACAAGATTAAGCACGTTAGTGTACTTGCCGTCCGTGAAATTGTGTTCCACCTGTACTACCCTGTACAGTCCGCTGAATTCTGCCGACTGGTCTGTCTGCAGATCATACACACCTGTCTGATCATTGAGATCCGTGGGCATTCTGAAGTTCAGCATTATGATCGGTTCTGCTACGTCAGTGTTGTAACATTGCAGGTCGTCATTCCATATCCTGTTTCTTCTGGTTCTCCAATAACCAATGTCCGGATCTGTGCCCGTGCCCGTGCCCGGTGCAAAGTTACTGGCGTTTAGTGGTATGAACTGTGACTGGCTGATCCACGCTGGATCTCCAAGTACCTCCATCCTGATGTTCACCATGTCTGCCAACGGGTGTGTCAGTGAGTCCAGGAAAGAGTCCAGTTGTGTAGAAGTACCTCCGGTCTTACCAGTACCTTCTGCTTTGGCCCTGTTTGGATAGGATCGTGTAAGTAAATTTCCATCTTGATTGTGATCTGTGGCATCGGTCGCTCCCGTTGACTTGTCTGATGCGTCCACGATAGTGTTTTTACGATCATTGGTATTTTCAAAATCCTTAAGCCTGCTCTGGAAGTAGGCAACCTTGTAATCGATGGATAGGTCCATCACATCGATATTGTCTCCAGTGAATATGTAGTTGTATGTCTTGAAAACGAAATTCTTGAAGTTCCGCCCTGTGCTGACTCCGGGAACGGAAGAAGAATATGCATGTATTTTGTATGGTTCCACGTGAAAGTTTATTTGTTTGACGTTCATTGCACGGATGTTGTCGAACTGTGTTGTTGGCACAACACTCGCTCTGATTTTGAAATAATCAAAGTAGAAATCATTTACCTCCTCGGCAACTTGTGAGGGACCTCCCCTGGACTGTGATGCTATCTTGGATACCTTCTGTTTCCATTGTTTAAACCTCTTGTCAGCGTAATCCGGATGTCCCTTCATGATCTCTTCCAATATTTTTGTGATGGCGTTGCTGGAATTTATCTTCATGTAGTCGGGTGGAATCTCTTGAGTCCCACCTACGTAGAAGCCTCCGTCCGAGCCTGTTACCCCTTGCGAGGCCATTCCTATTGATTCTATATTTTCCATCGGTAGCTCAACGTCTCTGATTCCTGACTCTCCACTATCAAATGTTATGGTATATATGTCCGGTTTCTCTACCTGTCCCTCGGCTTTTTCGTCCTCATTCTGCTTGTTCAACAGTTCCTCTAGGGCAACAAATACATCAGACAACTTCCTGCCTATCGGTTGAAGCTGACCTGCCGTCCTGGGATAATTGTGTCTATTGACATAGGCAAATTCATTATAGGGCATTGCCTTTACAGTATACACCGTGCCCGCCTGGGTAACATTCATTTCCATAGTTACTATTTTTATTGGTATTAAACGTTTCATGTTTTGGGTATCACTGGTCGTAGCTTGTTGTCCCAATTCGTCAAATCCCTTGAAATCTATTGTCAACAGGAACGGAGCGTCCAGGTGGTCGAGATATCCGTTGTTGATCGCCGCACCACGTATCCTCTCCAGCAGTGTGATACCTGCCGGCTCCACTATCTCCATCACGATCTCCGTAACCGACGTGAGCCTCCTCTTTTCGTTGAGACCTGGAATGCTGTTCAAGGTCACATTCCTAATGTACAGATCTCTGTTGCTTGATAGAACTGTCCTGCTCTTTTCTATCGCACCCTGTAGCCTTTTATTACCTTCTATCGTTTTCTTGTTATCTGGTGATAGTACCTGTCTCTCTGAGTTTTCTGTCGGTCCGATCCCTGAACTTCGTAATATTACGTCATGTGGTTTTGAATTCAATAACTGGGTAGTGCTTATCAGATCGTCCTGCGACATACCACTCAGTGTGAACAAAGATGTGTACGATGCAAATTGATGCAGGAGATTAGGAGCGTTGATGGTTGTGACGTATGTGTCGTTGTCTTTCTTCAAGGTAGACTTAGAAACTTCAGCACCGTCACCTGGTCTGATTACACCTGTAACAGCTCTATCTTTATATGCACCATTTGAAGTGAAGCTACTCCTGTACTCGCCGGAACCTTGCTCTGTTCCTGCTACTCCTTTTTTGCCGCTGAACCTAGTTTTTAAATTTTCAGCACTATCTTTTCGCTTTTGAAGTGGATTATTTTCAAGTGATTTCTTGATGTTGTTTTTTAATCTATTTCTTGCCATGGGTTATATCCCCAGGTCGTTGAGAAGGTTCTCTTTCTTTGGCAGTTGAACCGTCACTCCCGGCTTGAAGTCGTATATGGGATCCTCTATCTGGTCTGGATTCCTCTGTGCGAACACCCACCACAGCCTCGGTGTGCCATATAAATCATAGGCCAACAAATCGGGCCTGTAAGCGTAAGTTCTCTCTATGGTGTAAGTCTGGTCGTCTGCTTCTGCTGTAATCGTTCGTGGATTTAAAATATCTAAGTAATCCGCAACTTCCCTTGTCTCGAAGTACGGAGATGTGTTTGAGTACTTTGCCATTAGATGAATCCTACTTCGTTACTTTTTCCGTTCAGTTCACCCCTGACGAATTTTTTCATTGAGAAGTTCTTGATAGAATCCCTGCTGTAGATAGGTGTCACTAGCACTGATATGTTTGACAGTGTTGGTGCCCAGGTCTGTGATTCACCGGCGGCCGCCGATATGTCAAATCCTGCATCTGGACCATTCAGAGCTTGATATTCTGTGTCGCCTTGCTTCGTAGAAATATAATCTATCCCGGGTCTCAGTTCAACGTTGAATGTGTTTATGACCACGGGCACTTTGTTGAACATGTGATCACCATAACCAAACAAGTGCATGATCGGTGGTGGATTACCTTTGAGGCCATTTCCGTCATCGGTTCCAAAAAACATCTTTGTTGCTGTCCTTAGGAAATTCACAGTAGCAACCCAGTGTTTCGCATCCTCAGAATTCTGTACGGGAAATTCACCAATGATGTTCAATGAGTCTACCTGTGAGTTCTGGTATGCCTGGTGAGGGTAATTGCTGTGTACCTGGTCCATGGCATTATAGTTCGCTGAATGCTGTATAACCACTGCTGGTGTCAATGGCCAGAACATGCCTTGAGATCCTGCTAACGGCTTCATTATAGGATTGTTTTCAAAATCAAAGAACTGAGTCAATGGTCCATCTGGGACCTGTAATCTCACACGCCAGTCTGTCTTGTCGCCACGTCCGGACCACTTGGCCCTCGCATTCACTATCCTGCTGTCCGTGGAAATACCGGCACCTGTTAGCCTGCCCAGGGTCCTGTTGAATATGCCCTGTCCCACGTTCTTTATTATTCTGCCAATTTCGTTTGCCATTTAATGGTTGCTTTCCTTTGTAAAATTTCGTATACTTTAACTATATTTATAGGCATTATTCTAGGCACACTTAATTCACCATACGACACGATTCAACAGGCCTGTTTGTGGTCACTTACATTAATATAAAGTAAAGGATTTATGAAGAGAGTCAAGTACCTAAACAACAGAGATCTATTGGCACAAATACACGCCAGCAAAAACACATACTGCTCATACGTTACACCCGAGGATGCACAGTATGATCTAATAGTACCCAATCTTAAGAAAGTCAATGCTAGTGCTGTGGCACAGGCACGTAAGGCCAAAGCCAAGAGACTTACACAGGAAGCGTGGGAAGAGGCCAAAGCGGCGGGTCTTAAAAAGATCAAATTGGCAGATTACACAGTATCTCCAAGAAAGATAGAGAAAACAGATCTCGTGTTCCGGGTCATGATGTTCGATCATATCCCAATGGATGGCGAGAGAAAAAAGAATCCAAAGACTGTTGCGGACCATCACAGCAAAGTGAACTTCCCTCCTTTCCAACACTACAAGTTTGATCAAAAAGACAAATTAGAATGTATGGGTAAATCACACTGGGTGGGCGGTATGAGTAACGGATACTTCTCAGTGGACCATGGCAAAATGACCAACCAACTGGCCATGATGTACATGAAGCTCTGTGAGAGATATGGTACGAGGGCCAACTGGAGAGGGTATACGTACAATGATGAGATGCAGTCTCAGGCGTTGATGCAACTGTCACAGATTGGTTTGCAATTTGATGAATCAAAATCAGACAACCCGTTCGCATATTACACAGCGGCAATAACAAACAGTTTCACGAGGATACTGAACATTGAAAAGAAAAATCAAGCAATCAGAGATGACCTATTAGAATACAACGGCATGATGCCTAGTTTCACCAGACAGAACGAGAACACTACTGCGGGTCCTTCGTACAAGAAAATGATGGAAACAGCACACGGTGATGTACACGAGGTCAACAAGACCACACTGGCAAAACTAAACAAGAAATTTAAGAAGAAGGGCAAAAATTTAGATCTCAAGGATGATTTTGAGGGAGTCAAGTTTAAGAACAAAATAGACATGACTGATCATAAACCGACTGTCAAAAAGAAATGGTAACATATGGCATTCTTTAAAAAAGTTGCTTGTTTCACAGATATACACTTTGGATTAAAAGGTAATTCTAGAATACACAATGATGACTGTGAAGACTTTGTAAAATGGTTTATAGAACAGGCTAAAGCCGAAGGCTGTGAGACCTGTATATTCTTAGGCGACTGGCATCATCATAGATCAGCAACTAACGTTTCCACAATGAACTACACAGTATCAAACATGGAACGTCTGGGTGCGGCATTTGACAAAGTTTACGTTATCATGGGCAATCATGATCTGTATTACAGGGAAAAAAGAGAAATAAATTCCATGGAATATATCAGGAACATTCCTAACATACACATAGTCAACGAATGGTTAGTGGAAGACGATGTAGCAATTCTTCCATGGATTGTAGAAGATGAGTATAAAAAAATCCAAAAAATGAAACAAAAGTATGTGTTTGGACACTTCGAACTGCCGTACTTCAAAATGAATGCTATGGTAGAGATGCCGGATGTTGGTACTATACAATCAGATCATTTTGCAGGTTGTGGAAAAGTATTCTCAGGACACTTTCACAAGAGACAGTACATGAAAAATATTACGTACATGGGAAATGCATTTCCGCACAATTACGCAGATGCGTGGGACGACGACAGGGGAATGATGGTTTTAGAATACGGTGGTGAACCCAAGTACATTAATTGGCCTGATATGCCTAGATACATCACAATAAAAGTATCAGAACTACTGGAAGATCCTGACAAATATTTAAAACCAAAGATGTATGTAAGAGTCACACTGGATATTAAAATAAGCTACGAAGAGGCAAACTTCGTGAGAGAAACATTTATAGACAAATACAAACTCAGAGAACTACAGCTAATTCCGGAACAAGTGGACAATGCACAACAGCCAACAGTACAAGTACAGAAATTTGATAGTGTAGACCAAATTGTTATCAAACAGTTGCAGGGCGTTGATTCTGAGACTTACGACAAGAATGTGTTAACAGCAATTTACAACGATCTAGATGTCACAAATTAGTAAAAGGAAATTAATAAAAGTGTTAAAGGGCGAACTCGAAGAACCGACAATGTCTAAACAGCAAGTGATGGACATGCTTAAAAATCCACCAACGCAGGAAGAGTGGCTAAAAGGTTACAAACGTTGGAAGAAACACATGGAAGAACACACACTTTCAACACCGTTGTCAGAATACGAAGCAATAGAAAACATAGGCAAAAAACGTAGAAGAAGAAAAAATGTTAACGATTAAAGAACTCACA
>Ga0307488_10001726_pt1 | contig 18328 bp, 21 predicted proteins | sample SB02metaG_FD_202248 | JGI IMG/M metagenome (GOLD analysis project Ga0307488, IMG submission 202248) | Sea-ice brine microbial communities from Beaufort Sea near Barrow, Alaska, United States - SB 0.2 | ecosystem: Environmental > Aquatic > Marine > Coastal | place: USA: Alaska | collected... | reverse complement strand
TTAAATCATTCACTTTATTACCATCTTTGCCGTATTTTAATCTTAAAATTGGTCTAACAATACGACCACTATCTGTAAATATATACATTTCATTCATATTTTTATTCCATGATATAGATGTGTAAATATTAATGATACTATTTAGTTTTAATAATTTAAATAATCTACATAAAAATTCTGGATCTCTATGTAAACCCATCCATTTACCATTAATAAAAACTTTGCAATATAGATAAATATCCTTATATACAATTTCATTTAATGTTAATAAATTATGTTCTAAAAGAGCATTATAAATTCCATCAATTGAAATATTAAATGATATAGTACTAATAATACTTAAATGATTATATACACCAACATTTCCTCCGTCTGGTGATTCTGTAGGACAAACAAATCCCCACTGAGAATTATGTAATCTTCTTGGTCCAATACTTTTACTACCAGCGGGTAATGGATTTACTAATCTCCTAATATGTGATAATGTTCCTAACATACTAAGTCTATTCAATTCTTGAACAATACCTTGTCTTGCAGATATACTCGTACCAAAAGTTCCACCAAATGATTTATTAATACTATTCATAATTGAAACATCAAATATCATATTTTTATTTTGTAAATTAATAATATTAAAGATATCCTTATTAACTTTTTCAAAATTAAATTTATATTCTGTATCAATTTTTAAAGATATATTTCTTTGATATTTCGACCACAATTCGCGATATAAATCTAGCAATAATGTTCCAGGAGTATCAATTCTTTTATAACTATAGTTATCACGATCTGTTTTTTTAATAATACCTAAATGTGTTAATAATAATTTACGAACACTATATGCTAAAAATTTAGATTTTGCTAAATTATCATTTTTATAATTTGGTAAAAAATTATTATTCAATATATCAATTACATTAATATTATCTTTGCCCTTTGTTTGTAATGACAAAAATTTGTAAGCATTTTTTTGCGTATATATGGGTTCTGAATCTTTAATTGTATTTAATAACTCATCTAATAGTTTATTTTTTAAATTATCACTATCATTTTCATAAATAATCATATTTAAAATATCTTTGTCATTTTGTATTCCTAGAGCCCTGAATAATATGAATAATGGGATTTTAAATTTAGAATTATCACCTATACCAATTCCCAATATTCTAACAACAATATGATTTTTATATGCTGGTTTCTCCATTTCTTTAGCAATATTAGTTCGAATATATGATATTGCATTTGTTCTAGATGATTGAAAACCCTCAGTAGATATAGATTTCAATAGACATTGTAATATAATACTATCTTCGGGTGAATCATTTATATATAATATATTATCAACCTTTTTTTCTTGTGACAATATTACCTTTTCATTGCCCTTTATAATAAAATATCCACCTGGATCATATGGGCATTCTCCTAATTCAGTTAATTTTTGATTCTCTAATCCATTTAATAAACAAGGTTTGGAATGAACCATAATTGGAATTGATCCAATATTAACTTTTTCAAAATTTTGATATTCCGTTTTATTTTTTTCATTGTCTATTATTTTTATAGCCATATTGCAAAATATATTCATACCATAATTTAATGATTTTAATCTAGCATCATTTGGATACATATATTTCATCATATTTACAGTATCATCATAAATAGTGGGTGTTGATAAAAATATATTTTCCATATTTACAAAATCTCTATCTGATTCTTTATCATCTGATTTATTAAATGTTTCCCCAAAATAAATATATATTTCATATTTGAAACCATTGGAAAATGGTTCCTTATATATAATTAAGGGATTTTCTCTTTTAATTATATATTCTATACCATTTGTTTTTGAATAAATTAATTCATTATAACTATCTAATTGATGTTTAGATTTATAGTATGGATTATCTCTAAAATATGTATCAATTAAAGCCCAAACATCTAGGGGATGTGCCTTTCGTTTTTCTATAAAATCAAAAGGTACAGTTTCATCACCAAATTCTTCCTCATCTGTATCATTTGATATTTCTTCGTCACTATCTTTTTCTTCACCAATTATCTCCTTTAATTTTTCATCAACTATTGGTTTATCAACGATTGGTTTATCAACGATTTGTTTATCAACGATTTGTTTATCAACGATTTGTTTATCAACGATTGGTTTATCAACGATTGATTCAACTTTATCCTCTATATCTTGTACACTTGGTTCGGTATTGATAATATCAATATCATCAATATCTATATCTATATCTGCATCAATATCAACATCATCGGTAGCAAATGTTGATTCAGATATATCATTTGCCTCATTATCAACATTATCAACATTACCTGCCCCACCTGTATAACCACCTGTAGAACCCACAATAGCATCTGCATTATTTAAGAAATCATCTATTTTATGTTTATCACCCTTTAAGGCATCATTATTAAAATTAATACTTTTAACACCATCCATTATATTTTAAGAATATATTATTTTACTTAAAATCTTTTTAAATCATATATATATTATGTCAATAAATCAATTATTCAAAAATAGGCCATCTCGAAATTTTGTAATAAGTCTATTAAATTTATATGGCATAGATGATTTTGATGATAATAGATTTTTTACAAAAAAAAATCTAGAAGCATTAAATACAGTTGAAAAATTAAATGAAATTAGTGATGAAATAACAAAATATTACATACCATGTAAAGCAAAAACATATTTGAAAAATATAGATATTAATAGAAGTATAGTAATATTAAGGCAATTTTTAAAATGTTATGGTTATACACTTTTTTCAAAGGAAAAATTTATTAAAGGTGAAAAAAATACAATATATAAGATAGTTGCAATAGATAAAGAAATAAATACTCCCAAGAAAAAAGAGAAAATTGTAGTTTCATTTGAATAATGTAGTCATTTTACATACTATTACATATGCCAAAACTTTTTCTATGCCAACTAGTTATACCATATTGTTTAATAGCATCTAAGTGATTTTTTGTTCCATAACCTTTATTGTTTCTTAAATCATATTTTTCTAATTCCGGATTATCATCGACTAATTTGTTGATCCATTCATCTCTATAAGTTTTTGCTAATATACTAGCTGCAGCAATACTTTTATATGTATTATCCCCATCTACAACACATACATGATTTACATAATCGTCATTTTGATCACTATAAAATTCAAAATGATTTCCATCAACTAAGATTGTATCAACACTTAATGATTGTGTGATATCATCTAAACATTTATGCATTCCTGTCATTGTAGAGTTTAATATATTATGTTTGTCTATATAATCATTGTCTACTAATTGAACGCTATATGCTATAGCATTATCCATGATATAATCTTTTAACAAAGTCCTCTTTTTTTCTGAAACTTTTTTAGAATCCCGAATTTCATAATCTTTATTATCCTTAATGGGGTCTTCATTTAACCAAACGACTGCCCCCACACATACTGGTCCAAATAGACACCCTCTACCTACTTCATCTAAACCAACTTCAATTTTATCATTTTCATAAAATTGTTTCATAATATTAGAATTAAAGATGTATTTTTAAATAATTATTCTTTGTCACGAGCAACAATAACAAATTCTGCAATGAATCTAGCAGGCGTTCCTGTATCATCTCCGGCATCAAATGGATTTCCATAAAAAACTGAATCTGTAACAGTTCCAAATCTAGGTTCGCCTCCCAATGTTGCAGATTTTACACCCATATCAGAAATACTACCTGTAATTTTATTTAATTCTGTAGGATTAATACTGCAAATATAATTCATTTTTTTCCCCTTATGTATAGTTGTATTTAATTCATTACTTGATCCAGTTGCTTCATTTGGTATAAATATACCTCCATTTATTCTATTAGTAAAATTGGTTGGTTTTCCAGAAGGTGTCTCACTTAAATTAGTTGCAACTACACTCTGAACATTGAATTGATCTATTTTTAATATAAAACCCATATTACATGTTGATGTTTCGCCATTCTCTTTAAATCTTATTGTTGAAAATGAATCTAAATATATATCTGATAATTTATCAACTATTAAAGGTTCCGGTAATACTAAATCAAATGTAGGTGGACTTTCACCTTTACCTCCGGTTTCATCACGTATAATAACATCTAATATCAATGATTTTTTTTCTATTCTTTCAAAACTGTAATTAGTATTTTGGTATAATGATAATTTAGCATTTTCTTGATGCTTTTCCATTTGCTTGCCCCATTCCATATTATATTAATATTATATATTTTATTTATGTTAAACTAATAAATAATAATTGATAAATTTAATATTACTCATAATTATATTCCATTAACAAGATATGCAGTTATTGCTGCCACTTTTTTAGTACCATCCATATATCTATGTAAAGGTACATTATCAAGAACCATTTGAAATATCTCGACTGAAATATTACCTCTAATTCTTGAATGGGCAAGTATAGTTGGATCTATTGTTTCTTGTGCTTTTAATCTATCATATATTGGAAGAATAAAATCAAACTCATCTTGAAACCATTTATATATGGTTAATGGCAAATATGGTGGTATTACATTTGGTGTATTACCTATTTGACCAGTTTTAACAGATAATATTGAAACTCTTGGTATTTCAAAAACATCATTTATATCAAATTCAAAAGGTAATAATATATATCTACTTTCTACACTATATCTTACACCTTTACTACTTTCTCGACCAAAATGTGGTGTTTTATCTTCAGTAAATCTTAAAGCATCACCATCATTCATTTGAAATGTATATGCTGTTTTATTTTGTAAATGATCTACGTTTGCATGAGGATCACCCCCCAACTTCGCGTAAATATCTGAAAATTTTTTTGGATCATCATCTATTACATATAATTTATCCAATCCAGGATTTGTTTGAGGACTTCTAAAAAAACCCAATGTTTTATCATCATATGTACCTATTAATTGTAACCATATATTAAAAAGATCATAATTTTGTTTATTATTTCTTAAGAAATGAAAAAACATTTTATGTTTATTATCAAATCTATTTGGAACAACTAAATTCATTTCTCTCCTTAAAAGATATTCATGATTAAATGAATTTTTAAATGTAACCACCGGTCTACCGTCTATTGGGACATCAGGTATTATAACCCTTTCTAATTGACTAAATGATGTCTCAATAGAGCATTCATTATACGTACCACCTGTTAAGGTTTGTAATGATGTATCAGGATTATTTAATGTGTTATACCTTTCTTCACCAGATACAGGGGATTGTCCACCAAATCCTGGTATTTCTTCGGGGAAAAATCTTTGTGGAATACCACCAATATTTGACAAATCCGTATGAATATTAGGATATGCTTGTGTTCGACCTTCCTGTATTTGTATATGATGATATTTATTTAATTTATTTACCATATATTTATCTGTTATATAATTGTCCCGTAGTCCATCCATAATTAATCTTGTATTACGTAAAAAATCAACATAATAAAATATTTTTCCATTACAATAAAATATACCATCAGCAATATGTTTAGCATTACTTCTATTACTACGTTCAATATATGTTTTTAACATATATGTAGAAAAAAGTAAATTTAATCGGGGATGAATAATAGTACCAATATTATATCGAGGTAGTCTATTTAATTCATCGACATATTCTTGAAATGTGGTATTTGGTCCATCAACATCTAAAAATTCATCTAGTTTTTCATATCCATAATCACTATAACTATTGGGATCACTATTTTCTTTGTAACTAAAATTAAAACTACATTCATGAGAAGGAATTGAGAATTTACATGGTGGAGTATCACATAATTCATTACATGATGTTGATATCTCTTTCGATTCGACAACATCCTCCTTACAATATTCAGGTTTATAATCGTTTGTTTTATTAGTTGGCATATTTACAGTTAAAGTACGCATAGAATGCTGTGATGGTGCACAACTATCATCATCATCAAATAGTAACTTCTCTCTTTCACTTTTAATGAATTCAATAGCTTCTATAACCTCTTGATCATCCTCATCTGGATCTTTTAGTTGACAAATATTATTACCATTAATATTTCTACATTCACATAAATTTATTGATCCGGTTATGCAATTTCCAGCATCACCGTACTCATTAGGGTTTTCACAATCGGCCGACCGAGGTCCTGGATTACATGTATCCCCAACATTTAAACCGTCTACACTATTCCACAATAAATATAATATTATCCCAATAACTACAAACAATAAATATTTTGACATATATATATATATTTATATATATTTAATTTAATCCATTATTTTCTAATCTACGATTAAGCACAAATCATAAAATATCAATACGAATAATAATATCCAGTGTATTTTAGGAATAAATTTGTATATTTTTAACATTCTTATATAATCATTGAAAGGCCTATCTATATCAACACCACAATATATATTTGTATATTCAGTTAATATACATTTCTCATAAGTATACCAATGAAATAACACAGATACAACTACAATTAAATGTATGAATGGATCAAAAAAGAATGCTCCTAAATACAAATAAATTGCAAATATATGATGGATGAATAATAATATTTCACCACTATTACTATTACAAATACTGGTTGATCTATCCATAATATATTGACAAACAGTTAATACAAAAAATACGATATACTTGTTCATATAATAAATATAATATTATTATATAATATATTATGCCCAATGATGAAGTATGTTTAAATTGTAAAGTATTAGAACAAAATGAGAGAAAAGTGCCTATATGGCAAAAAATGGAAGGGAATGATAGTTTATTGCCTTTAATAATTAGACTTGATAAATACAATCCAAAAAATAGTATATTAAAACAGGAGTTTCCAAAATTAACAGATTTAAGTACAAAAGTACAAATGGAAAGTAATAAAAGAAATAGATGGGTTTTTTATTGGGCGGCAAATCGAAGCAAAGACCCATCACATATTATGAGTGAACGGGATGCATATGGGTCAAATACAAATCATGGAATACTAGAAACAGATGGAGATGGAAATGCCGAATTTGTATTAAATTGTCCCCAACCCTATATAAATGATAGTAAAATAACTTATCCAAGACATGTTCATTATACATTTTTAACAGAAGAAGATACATGGAATGAAAATATAAATAGTTTAGTTGTATTATGTCACTTAGATTTTAAACAAATGGCAAAATTTGTAGATGATAAATCTCATATGATAATTTATGTATCTAAAGAAAAAGAAACTGATATACCAAATAGTATAGTATTTGATTATACCCAATTAATAGAAATGAATAGAACAGAAAGAAAACATTATTTATTGAGATTTATAAATCGTAATATAGATAAGTTTCCAAAAATAAATACAAAAGTAGAATCTAAAAAGTTAAAATTAAGAGATATACCAATTATAGTATATGGTAAAAATAAAACGGATAAATCATCATTAAAATTAAGTGAATACTTAATTGATGCAAATATTGTTAATGTAATTGAATATAGCGAGGGTTTAGAGGGTTGGAATAAAAATATGAATGATACAGATGATACAGATGATCGGGATAAAGATACAGATGATCCGGATATAGATGATATGAAAATGGTCAAATATGAAGGGAAAGAATATTATATACATGATGGCATTGATGTAAGTGATACAGATTATAAATTAGTTGGTAAATGGGACCCAGAAAAAAATATGATATTATGGTATTCAAAGCCAGATGATTCAAAACCAAATGATTCAAAGCCAGATGATTCAAAACAGGATAATTCAAAACAGGATAATTCAAAACAGGATAATTCAAAACCAGATAAAGACAAAGATGTTAAAAAAGATGGAGAAATAAATATAGAAGATAGATACAAAGAAAAATTAGTTGTAAATAAATTAGATGGAGATGATGATACAGATCGAGATGATAATGAATATGATTCAGATGATATACCAATTATGGGGGACAAAGATGATGTTGTAGATAACTTGGATGATAAAATATTCGATGATTTATTTGATAATACAAGTGATACAGATCGAGATGATATTAGGGGTGGTAAAAATAGTGATAATTACAATGAGGATGATGAGGATAATGATGACAATGATAAACTAGAAAAAATCAAACAAATAGAAAGACATAATGATAAAGATACAAAAGATGCAAAGATAATGCCAAAAAATAAAAGTATAAGTGTACTAAATCGTAAATATAAAAACAGAGGAATTACATTTTTCTAAATGTATAATAATTACATTCTTTTAATTTAAACGATAAAACTATATTTATACATATATAATATGATAGAAAACAAAAAAATAGTTAAAAAAAGATGCAAACATTGTAATAAACGTTTAAAATTATTAGAAGAAAATTTGTGTAAATGCAATAAAATCTTTTGCCCAAAACACAGATTATGTCACTCACATGATTGTGAATACATTCAAAATAATAAAAAAAAAATCGAAATGGAAAATCCTAAAGTTGAATGTGAAAAGGTTGAGAAGATTTAATTAATATAATTCAGTAACTTTGTTGAATTTTTTTAATTGCTGTATATACTCGTTTTTCAGAAATATTACAATCATGGATTAAATATTTAATTAAATCTGCAATATTAATTTTTGATTTATGAAATGGTAAAGTTTCTGGATTCAATTTATCCCTATACATAGTAAATAATTCTTTAGACCTTTCAAAACATTCTAAATAATTATCTGGAACAACATATTTATGATCACTATTGATAAAGTCTCCTACACAATCAAACTCATTAATGATACTATGTGCTTTAACAATTCCAATTCTTGGAATATTTTGACAATAGTCGCATCCACATAAGATACACAATTCTACAAATTTATCATAATCTAATTTTAAATCTTCTAAAACTTTATCTAAATCAATAATACTAATAAGATCTTTGCGTTTTTGTGTACGATCTAAACAATTACGAATGAGTCTTGGACAACCAAATGGTAATGTGTCCATATCTTCAGTCATAACATAATCAACATATCCAATACGACACAATTCACTTGCTAATGCTTCACCCTCGCCATCCATATGTAAATATTCTATACCCATTAAATTTAATAATTGTTTAATATCATCAATGTGAGTTTTAGTTAACCGAATACTTTTTTTTTCTAATTTATCTTTAGTAGATTCATTGCATTTTTCATCTGAAACACTATTTTCTAATTCAGTTTTAGCAATTTTTGCCTTTTCTTGACGACATCGAATAACTTCATATTTTTCTGCAGGTGGTTTACCATCAAAGATATATACTGGTGTAATATTCATAGATAATAGATTAACATTTTTATAAAAGATACCTGAAATATGACTAGTAACTTTATCAGAATCGTTTGTTAATGATTTTCCATTATGGCGAACATTCATTAAACATTGATAAATGTAAAGACTTGCATCAATAGCTACACGTTTTCCGGACAATTTATGGTATTGACTAGTAGTAATCGAATCAGGACTATTGGTCTTGATTAGTTTTGTAAGAGATTTAATACCCATTGTATTATTTAATATTAAAAAAATATGTTTATATATTTTCAAATTAATTACATTACACTTTTAATAGTTTCAACAATGCTTATATTTGAATTTAATAATTCATCATGTGGTGTATTTAATATCCATCTATAATTTGTATCTGTATCTAATTCCTCATATGGTACCGAAACAAAAAGCATACTTGTAGGATCTTTAAATTGTAAGGGCATTTTACCTAAGAAAGCATCTATGTGTATTTTTCTATCATTAATATTATATGATCCATCGCTTTTACAGCAATAATGTTTATGGATTGGTTTAGTATAACCTATTGCTTCGCCTAATGGTTCTGGGTCATTCCCAACATGATTATATAAATATTCATGTTGTTTTGCAAATATAAATTGTTCTAATAAATTTTTGTAAGACACAATACAACTACAACCTTTTTGTGCCCCAATAATTTTATTATTAACTGCAGTAAATGTACCATTAAATGGATCACTATTAGTTATATTAGGAGATGTTCCAAATGTAACCATTTCGTGATTTCTACAATCTTGGAATAATCCTCTATAATCTCTATTTAAGCATACAGTGTAGGGCGATAACCATAATCCACCATATAATTCTAATAAATAAGCACCTAATAAATCAATTACTTTCTTTTCTTGATAACCACTGTGTTTTAATCTTGATGGAAAATGAGGAACATATAAATGAGCATTTTTTCGAGTAACTATAATAAAGTTTATATCATGATTATCAATATTTTTTAACATTGTATCAGTACACAATTTTTGAAATGGATATCTGTAGTTATATGATAATTGGGGATATCTCCAATTCATCTTAAAATTATAATCTTCATCTTGACAAAAAGTCCATACATTTAATTTGTTATTATTTACTTGTGCCATAACAATTGGATCAATATCATCTAATATAGGTTGATTTTCTACAGCATAGGGATTGGGTTTACTTGTATTATATATAAACCATATAATCCCAATAAAAACAATAAATATTAATAGTTTATTCATTTATATTATAATATATAAAATAATTATTTAGATTTTTTTTTAGTATTCTTTTTAAGTTTATTTTTACCACTACCTTGTTGTAATAATTTTAATTTTGAAATATCAACTAAATAATTTGCATCCTTATCACCCATTTTTTTACCTGGTTTACAACATATTCTACATTTGTCTTTTTTAGATGTATATTGTATTACTTTCCCTTTCATATTTTTACCATTTTTATCTTTCCATTCTACTATAGATCCAATCTTAATCTCTTGAGGTAAAATAGTTTCTTGAGGTAAATTAGTATTTAGTGGCGAATCACTACTTAATTCATATTCAGCTAATGTTTCCAAATAATTTGTAACCATATTACTTTCAGTTAATAATTCTAATTTGTATGTTTGAATCGGATGAGTATGATTACAAAAATCAGCACTTAAAAAAATACCAAATTGTTCAAAATCTACTTGATCTATTGGTACTCCTAATCTTTCTGCTTCTTCTTGTACTTTTAATTCTGATATAAAATTAAAATCATTCAAATAATCCAACACTTTAATACTTGCCAAAGCATTAACAATTTTATGTTTAACCAATTTAAATATACGTGGTTCTGGTATAATTGTATTTTGAACAAACCAATCTGGTTTTAATACAACAAAATTAGATGATCCGAATTTAATATATTCAACATCTTTATTAATATTTTTTGGATTTAAACTTTTATTGTTATTTTTGCATTCATAAAATACATTATATGCTTGAATTCCAAAATATTCTTGTAATTCATTTATTTTAAAAAAACTAAATAAATCATCTAAATTAAATGCTTCATAATTATTATTATTCGTTAATTGTACGATAAAATTATTCTTATCTTGTAATAAATAATCGTATATATCTTCATCCTCATACATAATTTGATCAAATGCTTTTGTACCTTTCCAATCTTTATATTTACTAAAACGTGATCTAGTAAGATTACCGCGTATATTTTTTTGTATTTGTGTTGCTGCTAAATTAGATTGAATTGGATTGCGTGACCATATAGGACTACCATAAAATTCTGAATATTGTGGTAAATACATTCTTGTATGTCTAAGTCTATCATCCATTTCATTTGAAGAGGATGATGATACTACAGCATCTATTGGATAATTTGGAGATCTACCTCGTAGTCGGCTCATATATTATATGTTAGATAATTAATATTAAAAAATTTATATATTAAAATGTCATATAATGCCATCATAACAAAAATATTAGATAATGTTGTCATAGAAGTTAATAAGGAAGAAAATATGGATCGTATAAAAAAAAATGTAATAGAACCAATTATACATAATACTATGTATCAATTGTATCCTTACATTTTAGTTTTTGCAATTAGTATGATTACAATGTTTGTTTTGGTTTTCACAATTTTGTTCTTAAATATTAAATTATGCTATAAAGAATAATTATGCATTAGTAATAATATCATGGATAATGGTCCATGAATTAATATATACTGTTCCCTTCCATACAGCTAATGATGGAAGTTGTCCATCAAATATATCTATATCATAATTATAGAAATCATATGGAATTTGCATATCAAGTAAAATACTATTTGATTTTAAAAATTTTTTTCTTTTTTCAAGTTCATCCATTTTCAAATTATAATCTTTCATAAGATTTTTGAAAATCAGAGTTATTTGTTCGCTATTAAAATTCGTGTTTTTACAATTCCATATGTTTGTAGAACGAATTGATAAATCGGTATGACCACAAATACTAAAATAATATGTTAATTTACCTGTCACATTATGGAAATCATCGACATTCGTCTTAATATTATCATCTTTTAACATATAATATTTTACCGTTTTACCAATAACACTATGAATCATACCATAATTACATTCATATGTGTTATAAACTCTGAAAATATCACTCCTATTAAATTTAGGAGGTCCTTTATTCTGATATTCATATAAATCTTCTAAATACTTGAGAGAAATATCTGTATTCTTGAAAAACTCCAAAAATCCCGATTTAGTCTTTTTTCCTTTGTACCATTTTTTTGGTGTAAAATTATTCATTTTGCGTGCTTCATTTATTACTGAATTAATTAATATACTCATATTTGTATTATTAATCTTAGTAATTAAGAATTTCATGCGATTATTACGATTTTCTTTTCTTTTTTTTGCAACTTGTTCTCCAATATTTGTTAAAATGCCACCATAATCTAGATATTGTATTGGTGAATCGTTTGGTAATTCTTTGAAGCTTTTAGTTTCATCCGGATAATAATCAATCCTTGCTGTTTCCATACTAAGATGATCTATTTGTTTTTAATAGTTATTTATGGATATAAAAATTCAAATTACAATGGATAAATATAATTTGAATTTTATGATAAATAACTATCAAATTACAAAAAAAAATGCTCTTAAATAAAAATCATCTGGTTTTATTAACAACTACATATTTGATGTTTCTAATTGAATTTCAATTAAGTCAATATATTGGATGGGAACAAATGTTAGATAATTTTACAACAAATAATTATTGGCAATCAAATGATATTTTACATTATTACAAAGATGAGAAGATATATAAATATATATTAATGTATCTTTCAATTAGAAACACAAATATTATGTTAATTTATCTCAATATATTTTATGTATATATTGGAATTTTAAATATTACTGAAGAGATTGATATAATTGTAGATTTTCATATCCTTTATGGACTAATTCTATTATCATTAAAATATGAATATATATTAATTGAATTTAGTTGCAAGACAATATTAGGTATTTGTGGTTGTTTATATATTCGTAAAGTATTATATAAATTATATAAATTATATTTGAATTAATATAATGCCTAAACCTGTTGAGTTAGTTTATCATACAATTTACTTTTCATTAGTTGTACAAATAGTAACAACATTAATATCATTACATGGATTTTATGTTAAATTAGATGACCAAGATGAAATATTAAAAGATGTTTTAGCAATTGAGGCGGTTGTGCAATTTGTGGAAACTTTTTTTTATGTTTGGGTAATTTTAGCATTAAAAAACATTGAAAATATGACTCCCCGTAGATATATAGATTGGTCAATAACTACGCCAATTATGTTGATATCTACAATAATATTTATGGAATTTAAATATAATCGTGAAAAAGACCGAGAAAAATTAACTTTAAAGAAATTTTTAAGTGATAAAAAATATGATATCGTTAAAATAGTGATATTTAATGCTCTTATGTTATTATTTGGATATCTTGGAGAAACAGGTGTAATATCTAAATACATTGGTATACCAATTGGATTTGTATTTTTTATATTATCATTCAAAATCATATATGAAAATTATGCAGTAAAAACAGATATAGGATATAAATTATTTCTGTTTATATTTATAGTATGGTCAATATATGGTATAGCAGCAATGATGCCAACACCTTATAAGAATATATCATATAATATGCTTGATATAGTTGCAAAGAATTTCTATGGTCTATATATATATTATAAAATATTACAATATAGAATTGTTTAAGGATTTATAATAATTATCTCATCATCGTAATGTATATGTACTGGGGCAACTGGTTTTTGTAAATTAAAAATTAAGTCAAGTAAATATTTAGTGAATTTATTATATACATATATTTCGCTTTTAGTTAAATATTGTATATCTCTTTTTTTTAATTCCTTGATAAACAGAGACATCATTATACTATATTTTGGATTTATAAGACCTACATTTATAGTATCAAAAACAAATTCAAAATATTTGCAATTGTCATATAATTCTAACCATTCACTTAAAAATTTTTCAAAATCATTTCGATCTGTAATATTTTCAGAAAATGTTACTTTAACTTTTGGAAATTCGCTCCTATCAAATTTTGCAAAAGATGTCATTTATGTTATTAAATTATTAAATTTTTTAATTTTATTTTTACAAATAGTTTTATTGTATATTAATTCATACAATTTAATATAGTTATTAAATATTTTTTTATTACAATTATTATCTATAAAATATTTTGATATATCCGAATCGTTAGTTAATAAATGTCTAATTGTATCAAAATATATATTATATTTAGAAATATCTAGGTCATTTAAATGCGTATATATAAATGATTTACTCATATAACTATTATATTTAATGTTTTCTGATAATTTTAATTTATATGATTTAATAATCATATATGGCAAACATATACTGTAAAAAATAGATAATATGTTATCGCTTATATAATATTTATTACGAAACATTTCATAATTATCATATATTAATATAGATTCATATATTTTACAAATTGAATCTATATTTTTAGTATTTTTATTTGTAATATCATCTAATATATTTAATGCAACTATATTATAATCGCAACTATAATTTACAAATAATTCATTTAGTGTATTATCATTCTTAAAATTATTTGTTAATACATTAATATCTTTTTCTGAACTATCAATAAAACTATTTTTATCATACGAATCTATATTTGATTCGATTGTGTGAAAATTATATTTTGATTTAAATATTAAATCATCTGATATATTATCATATTTTTTATATACTATAGATTTATATTGTGTCATATTATATTTTAAATAAATATGTACACATTTATTAGATATATTTTCTATTTTTTTATTTGTTAAATCATTGCTGATAATAATAAATGGTATTTTTGTTTTTTTTGATTTTTTTGATTTTTTTGATACTAATTTTTTTAAATAAGATATTATAATTCTATCTGTATAAAATATATTATCAAATAAAATACATTTCATTTTTCTTGTACTAAACATCATACTAATATCTCTTTCATGTATAGATTTATCTATGTATTCAATTATATTTTTATTTAATTTATGATCTATATTTATAATATTGTAATCCTTCAATATTGTATCGACTAACAATGATTTTCCTATTCCCGTTGTTCCACTAATAAATAATGGTTTATCAAAAGTTTTTAACCAATCTTTAATTTTTTTTTTATCATTTTCACATAAAAAAAAATCATCTAAATTCATAATATAAATAAATAGTTTAGTTTTAAATTATTGAGGTAAATTACCATTAGGGCTTTTATTTACCTATTGAGGCAAATTGCCATTAGGGCTTTATTTGCCTATTGAGGCAAATTGCTCATATCATATGTAAAATTATTTTTATTTGCATAATGTGGATTATCTAATGGAACAGGTAATTTTTGTAAATCATCAATATAATGATTATATTGATCTAATTCTATAGATACTTTTTCTGAACAAATATTAACCACTTTACTGTTTAATCTTTTAATTTCATTTAAAACATTTGAACTTAAAAAATTAGCATATTGTAATAATATTGATCTCATAACAATAAATATTTCATCTTGAGATTGATTTGAAACAATTTGTCCACCGGTCAATTTATATACATAAAAACGTATCATACTTTGAATTGCTTCAATATTTTGAGGCGAAAAAAATAATCTACTTAAATTTGTTTCTTCAAGTATACCCTTGACAGAATCGGTTGATTGAGTATCAATAATAATTGTTTCTTGTTTAATGATACTATCATCAATTAGTTTATCAATATCATGCATTCTACCATTATTTATTTCGGTTGTTAACATATCAACTGCATCACTTCTACCAAATTCATCGACATTACGATCTTGTGCTCTAGTAAATTCGACTTTATCAGCTGCCCAAGGCCACTTAACTTTCATTGCTTCTTCATAGTTTTTTTCACTTAAACTTGCTAAATAATTTGTATCATAAATATCAGCCATATATATAATAAATATAAAAATATTGTAGTTTAATTTGAAAAGATTTAAAAATATATTAATATATATGTTTATGGATACATCAATGGAACCTGTTCAAATTCCTCAAAGTGAATTAACACATTTTAAAGAAAAAGTTAAAAGGTGGTTGATGTTAGATATACAAATCTCTGAAATGGAATCAAAACTCAGAGATCTTAAAAAAATTCGAAACAAAGAAATCGAACCACAATTAACTGAATTTATGGTTCAATACAATATTACAGATTTAAATACAGAAACAGGCAAACTTAAGTGTAGTGCTAAAAATACAAAGAAAGGACTAAATAAAGATAACATTAAAATGAATTTATCAAAAGTTATTTCAGATATTGGTGTTGTAGAAAAAGCAATGGAACAATTAGAAAATCGAGAAGTCACCACAACATATAAATTAACAAAAGTCAAAGCAAAATAAATATAAAAGATAAATATTATATTATATAAAATGGATATACAAAATATATATATAACAGATGATATAATAGATAAAATATTTAACAATTTAAGTTATAATAGTAAAATAAATTTTAGTCAAACAAATAATTATATGTATAATAACTATTATGATAATATAAAATATAATATTTTTTTATTTTTACATACAGACTATAGATTATATAAATGTTGTATAAATAGATTTAAATATGATACATCTCAAATAAAAATATTAGGAATGTTAGCAATTTCGGGTCCAAAAGTAATTGAAAAATCACCTCTAAAATATTATGATTTGAGATATATATTTGAATTAATTATGAAAGATTTAGATATAAATGATCGTGACATAGTAAATGCAAATGAATCAATGAGTATGAGATTTATATTAAATAAAATTAACAGTTGTAAAAGTTTTAATCGTTTTGAAACAAAAAATAAAATAAATAATGAATCGTCATTGATATCATTACATAATTTATTTTCTCCACATACACACACTAATACACACACTAATACACACACTAATACACACACTAATACACATTGGGATCACATATAACTGCACTATGAAATACGGCGTTTCTTGATCACAACTTCTCCGTCTTTCTTTTCAACAACATAGTTTTGGAAGTAGATTGTTGTTGAAGTAGTCATCTTGACATCCTCTTCAGTTTGTTCAATTTCAGGTTTGACATCCTCATTCACGTACTTGACACCATTCACGATAGTCCATTTGGCAGAGCTCATAGTTGTAGATACTTGTAGATACTTGTAGATAGTTTGTTTTAATACAAAAGATTATTAAAATATTTCAAATTACTTGTTGAAAACAAGGAATATGCCATTCAAATATCCTATCTTAAAATAGGATATTTGATATCTCCTTTCTTTTTTTTATCATAACAATTTTCACATATATTATAACCATACCATTTACACCATATATCTATTTTATAAATATCTGCTTTACGTTTTCCACACCAATTACATTTTTTATTGCATATACACATATAATTAATTAGATTTTGTTTTAGTTTTAGATTTAGATTTAGTTTTAGTTTTAGATTTAGTTTTAGTTTTAGATTTAGATTTAGATTTAGATTTAGATTTAGTTGGTGTATAAAAATTGACATCATCATCATCATATAAGCTATCATATGAATTATCTGGTGTATGAAAATTTAATGGTATATTATTTCTGTTTAATACTAATCTGTCTACTTTATTTGGTATTTTATTTCTAGTATAATTACTATCTAAAAAAAATAATCGCGAAACATTATTTTGATATAAATATTCTAAAACATCACGATCATTATTATACAATCTATTCATTTGCGAATCGTGTATAGCCATTTTATTATCATTTGTTTTACCAAATACAACGCAGTGCTTTATATTATTTCCATAAATAATACCACCTACTGCAACGTGTCCTTTATGAATTGTATTAAACATATCTTTTATAAATTTTACGGCT
>Ga0307488_10001724_pt1 | contig 18344 bp, 16 predicted proteins | sample SB02metaG_FD_202248 | JGI IMG/M metagenome (GOLD analysis project Ga0307488, IMG submission 202248) | Sea-ice brine microbial communities from Beaufort Sea near Barrow, Alaska, United States - SB 0.2 | ecosystem: Environmental > Aquatic > Marine > Coastal | place: USA: Alaska | collected... | reverse complement strand
TTCAACCGCCTGATCTCTGCAGCTTGATCCAAAACTTCAGCTCTTACATGCGGTGGCTTCGAAAATTGCGCCTTCCACGTGTAAAGCGACTTCGTGCTGATCCTGAGCCGTTCAGCTACTTCGCTGACCGCATAGCCACGCTCAACAACCTGCGCCACAGCGTCCCGCTTAAACTCATCAGTAAACCGAATTCCTTTGTTCATATCCGTCTCTCCTTGGTTCCATAATTACCAAACAAAGCGTCTGCAAATCTAGGGTCACCTCAGATAGTGGCTTTTCGGCGCCGTACACTTCTGCAGCTAGATGATTGCCTTTACCCCCTACAGCCGTCGATCCCACATCTTACGCGCTCTTCACTGCATCGTTGCCTGCAAAGTCATGGGATTTCCCAACTACCAGGTATGGAAGGAGACAAACCCAAAAGACAAAAAGTTCAAGTGTTACCCTATTGGTTCTTCGGTGGACCATACTCTGAAGGTGCATCACACCACCTTAGACGGGGCTCCGGCCGTTAATGTCTTGAAACGTCCGCAGGACGTTTCCTCAGGCCCACGGCCCGAACCGTCATTCACCCCATTGCGGTTAATAAAAATAATTCAACTAAGAACGCGGAGATCATCTACGCGCGCACGGCCTCGGCTCTTTGGAAAGTAAGGCTGAAGCCGATCCATTTACGCTTCACTCAGAAAATAAAGATTGCTCATTCTATACCCCATCTTTGGGACTTTGAAACATGCAGTCATAGTAGCATCAAGTGGATTAATGGGTCCTGGGTAAAGTCCGATTTCTGTCAGATCAATGGCTGCGCGCCGTTCTGACCTTTGCTTTCGTGACATTTTTCCAAGCAATCTGCAAAAGCTCGTCTGACAACGCAATATCTCGGTCGAGGTATTGGCAGATCGCACGCACGTGTTGCAACAAGAACCCTGGATGGGCACCGGACGTCACCACCCCGGCAAGTGCATACTCGCGCTCGAAAAAGGTTTCGACGACATCTGATGCATAGTGGATATTTTCGCGGTCACAGGCGTCGGCGAAGATCTTTAGATATTCCTCGCGCGTCGGTGAGGGCACGCGTATCTTAAAATAGATCCGCCGCAGAGTCGCGCCATCGCCCAGTTCCTCGGGCTCCATGTTGGAAGAAAAGACGACGAGTTGGTCAAAGGGCACTGTAAAGGTTTTGCCCGTATGGAGCGCCATGATATCAAAACCTTTTTCCAGCGGCACGATCCATCTGTTCAGAAATTGTTGTGGCGTCGCCGTCTGACGTCCGAAATCATCAATGATAAAGACACCACCCAATGCCTTGAGGTGCATCGGAGCCTCGTAAAATCGTGACTGGGGTTCGAACGATAGATCAAGCTTGTCCAGGGTCAGCTCACCCGCAGCGACGACGACTGGGCGGCGGCAGGCAACCCAGCGGATATCGATCTTAGGGTGATCGTCAGGTAAATCTACAGGTTGGTGAATCGTTTCGTCGTAAAACCGGATGATTTGGTTCCCGACAATGGTTGCGTAGGGCAAAAATATCGTGTCGTTAAAGGACTTCCCCAGCGCCTCGGCGATCGAGGTTTTGCCGTTTCCGGGTTCCCCGTACAACAAAACCGAACGTCCAGAATTGGCAGCAGGACCCAACTGAGGCACAAGTTCTTTGGAGATAACCAGATGTGAGAGTGATTTATTGAGTTCTGTGCTGTGCACCTCTTCGTTTTTGATGGATTGGCTTTCGACCTGCGCGCACAGCTTTTCCAGTGTCACCGGAGCTGGTCCGACATATTGCGATGCCGCCATGGCCTCATAGGCCAAAGCACGCCCTTTGTCGGAAAGTGAATACCGGATGTCTGATTTGATATCGGCAGCCTCAAGGCCTTGGGACTCCAAAAGGCTTTGCTTGACCATAAGGTCAATAACGGCACGGCATACGGAGCGCGGTAGCTTTACATGGAATCCGACCTCTGCGGGGGTAAGTATGCCCGCTTCGTTGAATACCTTGGCGAACAGTCCATACAGAAAACTTTCGCTCAGTCCTGTTTCCTCGATGGTTCTGGGCGGGGTTGCGCAATCGTATCTGGGCAAAATAAACTCCGATCAATACTGCCTTTACCGGCAGGTTGGGGCAATTAGGTGATTTTGAAAACCTCTTTTGTCGGTTTGTCTGAGTTGCTGCACGCGCGCCTTGAACATCCGGACGTGATATTTCTGCTGTATCACGAAGAACACAACCTCCGAAAAAGATGCGCTTACCATTATATATAAGCTGTTTTTTGGTTGCGCAATTTTTTTGATATGGCAAGTAGGTTTACGTTTAAATTATTTTTTGCTGGTTAAAGTTTAAATCAGGGCGGCTCTTCTCAATACGTTATTTTGGAAGGATGAGATGTTTAGGAACTTTTTAGCAATAGCGTCTTTGTTGACACTGGTGGGCTGCGAAAATGTGGCCATTGGCGAATTTTCAGCCTTTTCCAACAGCTCTGACTCCGCTCGGGACACGCCCAACCGTGAGTTCTATCAGAGTGATGATCCTATAATTGCCGGTCAGGCTCTGTTTCGTGACGAAGTGTATGGCCGGGCCTTTAATAAATTTAAAAATGCGCTTGAGACAAACCCCAACGACCCAACCGCGCTGTACGGATATGCCGCGTCGGCCGACATGTTGGGGCGGTTTGACTTGGCGAACGCGGCATACGACAAGTTGCGCCCGATTATCGGAACCCGGATCGAATACTACAACAACCGCGGGTATTCCCTGTTGTTGCAGGGTGATTTGGTCAATGCGCGCACTCACTTTTTGAGCGCCTATGAAATTGATCCATCCAACGAGCGTGCGGCAAACAATCTTGAACTGCTGCGCAACTCGATCAACTATCCGCGTCGCTCTGCTGGCGACATAGAGGGGATTTAGTATCGTGCCTGCGGGCGCGGCGCTTTCCAATTTCATTCTTTTTGGTGAGGTCATCCTGCTTTTGTGGATTGTTCGCACGGATATTGCGACTCTTAAAATCACCAATCGGTCTATTCTGATTTTGGCCATAGTTTATGTCGCTTGGGCAGCAGCGACTGGGTTCGCCTCCATCTGGGGGGATCTGGCAGCTGGGACGATCCTGTTCACACTGGCCTTGGTATTGTGGCTTTTGCGATTGATGGGGGCAGGTGACGTAAAGTTGTATGCCGTGATCGGATGTCTGGTGGGGTTTGACTTGCTCTTTGTGTATACATTGCTGCTGTTGGTGGTCTCAGTCATCCTTGTCATCGCAATCCAAACTTTGGGCCGCTCACCGCGTGCGACCCGACTGCGAGCAATGAAAACGAGCGGCAAGGTGCCTTATTCAGTACCGATTTGCGCTGCGGCAATCCCTGCAGTTCTTCTGCGTGCTTTTGGTTAATCTTGATTAATTCCGTATTCTGTGCACTAATTTAGTCATAGTAAATAGTTATTTGCCTGTGGGAGTGGTGTTGATGAGGTTTATGATGAAGCGGTTTGTCTGCTTAGAAGATGGCTTTGTATTATTGTTCGCCATTCTCCTTCTGCCTGTTTTTGCAGGTTTCGGGCTTTTAATTATCGACATTGGACGTGGCAACAACGCGCACGCTGATCTGCAATCTGCTGCAGATGCGGTAGCGCTTGCGGGGGCGGCCGAGCTTGATGGCGGCACCGACTCGATCAACCGTGCCAAAGTGGCGATGGCCATAATTGAGAATTCGGTGGGCATGCTGCAGCCGGTATCAGAGGCACCGCTGTCCTTGGAATACGAGGACGTAGACGGAAACGAATTTATTGTAGTATTCCTGTCCGATATTCCCGATGACGACACAATACAGATCACGAACCAATGGTTGATCGACAATCAGACCGCAAACGGTACCGAGGCAGAGTTTATCTATGTACGGGCTCAATCTGACGATCTGATCACGACATTTTTCAACCCCGCGCGCTTTTTTCGAGAAAGCGTTCCAATCGTGGTATTTGCGGTCGCAAAGACTGTGTCGGCGGCCTGCGATATCCCTCCGATCTATATTTGTAACCCGTTCGAATTTACCGAGGACGGCGTTTACGACGGCGATCAGCTGCAACAACGCTTCAGCGAGGGCGATCTTCACGGCAGAATGATCCGCCTGCATCCGCCGGGAAGTTCGACGCAGTCGCCTGGTAACTTCGGTTTTCTGCAAGTTGCGGGAAGCTCTGGCGCAAGTGCGATCAACGATTATTTCGCGGGCGCAGGGAATGCCACCTGCTATTCAAGTGAGACGGTCGAAACCAAACCGGGCGCGGCAAACTCTATTTCGCAAGGGATCAATACAAGGTTTGACATTTACCAAGGCCAGTTTGGAAATTCTGGGGGTGGCGGCTTTGTTCCGCAGCCATCTGAAAATGTTCGAATGGGAAAAATCGTTGGGCTTCAAGGGCGAAATGCAAACGAATGTGTCGGCGGCGGCAACGGCGCGAGTTTTGGGGACGATCACATCATGGATGTGGCTACGGGCCTTTTTAACAATAATGGCGAAAACGATTTTGCGTATGGGTTTCCGGACAACTTTGAAATGATTCCGGCGAATGGCGGCGAGATTTCGAACGCTGACGGGACAACGACCGTTATCACTAATTCGTTGGGGGCCGCGATCGGAAGCGACAGTGATTGGAATATCGAGACGTATTTTGAACGAAATTATGAAGCAGTTATTGAATATGATGGTGAGGGCAATTGGCGTCAGGCGGACGAGGGGGTGCCCCATCCGTCGAACGTGCCAACAGCGTTTTCGGGTCTGATGCCGTCACGCTATGATGTTCACCTTGCTGAAATTGCCAATGGCTGGAATAACCTGCGTGCACCTATTATCGTTGGGGACCCAACGGTAAGACCTCGGGAGGCAGATAGGCCCGGGGAATCTGGTCTGCCACAATGTGGGGCCGAGTTTAGCCCACCCCGCGCTCCAATTGAAACGGGCGGAAATCCCGCGTCTGAACGCCGGTTGATCGTTGGAGCGATCGTTGATTGTGGATCGCAAGACGGCTCCACGAACGGCCAGTCCACGCTGACGGTGAATTCCTATGGGTCGTTCTTTATGACACGGCCGATGATCAGTTATTACTCTGGATACGATGTAACGATCGACATCGAAGTCGTCGATATCACCGGCTTCGGCGGCAATGGGACGCTGGACGAATTTATTCGCGCCGAAGCGATATTGGTACGCTAAAGCCGCGTGCTGCTCTGCTTTGTGAATGAGCTGACTGTCGATTTAGGGTCACGATCGATTACGATCGTGTCCATGGATCGGCCTAAGTAAGCAATATCGGAACTGGTTTCTATACTGACACGGCGTTTTGTATTGAGTGGGGCAGATCCAAAAAAGGCAAAATTGTGACGATTGCGTCTGACGTCATAGAATCAGTGGGAGAGCGTATTGATTTCGCTAAACTATTAGGGCTGCAGGCGAAATAATCTGCCCCAAAATCACTAAACTGTTGAGAATACGTCGCTAATGGCTCTATGTTTTGAGTAATTTTTTGACTCTTGATGAGTTAATGGCGTAATTAAGTCATTAAGACAGAGGCTAAGCGTATGTTTCGCCGCCTGTCGCAAAAAAATCGGTTCCTATCAGTGGCATGCATCGTGTCCAGCCGACTTTCTAGAAAATAAGTTTGGAGTAAGATATGTTTATGATGGCAACTAAGTACGGCACTGGCCTGGTTCGCAGACTGCGTGACGAAGAAGATGGTCTTGCATTGACAGAATACCTGATCCTGCTCGGCCTGTTGACAGCTGTTGTTGTTGGCGCGGTTGCGACGTTTGGTACGAGCCTTGGAACCCAGTGGGGTTTATGGTCGACTTGGCTGACAGGCCTGGACGGTCCTCCTTCTTTGTAATCTGACTGCAACCATGCTGGCCTGCAGAATGGTTCGGTTTGCAAAAAAGTAACATGTGACTTGGCTTTTCAGCTGGGTCACATTTATCGTTGGTCTGGAAGTTAATGTAATGTTAATATTGACTCATTCGGAATGATCTTGTCCGACAAATACTTTTGCTGACCGCTACATCTTATAAAGCGTTTTTTGTTCAGCTGGAATGAGTTTTTTGAGGGGTGGTTTTATGCGGTTCTCCAATATCGTCAGTTTGTTGATCGCCATTGTTTTGGCCGTCGCGGCCGTGTTTGGTGCGCGGACATGGATGGGGGCCGAACGTCAAGAGTTGGCCGAAAACTTCAGATCCCAGCTTGAGGCCGAAATCAATTCCACCGAGGCGGCCGCAGCAGAGCAAATCGCATCTGAACGTGCCACAGCCGAGAGGGCGGCCGCCCTTCTTCTGGCGCAGCAACGGCAGCCCGATCCCGTAGAGCGCGAATTCGATACAATCGTCGTCGCATCAGAACCGATTTCTACAACCGACCGCATTGATCTGACTTCGGTGCGCGAAGTTGAGTGGGCTAACGATTTCCGACCAGATGGCAGCTTTGCGACCATCGAAGAGTTGATCGCGAGTTCCGGCGATGAAGATGCGCGGTACGCCTTGGTCAACATCGGCCTCGGCGAGCCGATCCTTACGTCGCGGATTTCGGGGGCAGGGCAGCGTGTAAAATTATCGACGCTGCTTTCGCCGGGCATGTCCGCTGTGTCGATCCAAGTTGATGCAACACGGGGTGTGGCAGGTTTCGTTATTCCGGGTGACAGGGTCGATGTTGTTATCGTCGCGGGCCGCTCCGCTGATGTGTTGCTGCAGGGTATTAAAGTGGTTGCGGTTGACCAAATGTCAACCGATCAGGTCGAGGGCGCCGTCGTCGCGCGCACGGTCACGTTCGAGGTGAGCACACAAGAGGCGCAGAAGTTGATCCTCGGGGCTGAAATTGGATCCTTGTCGCTGACTTTGCGCGAACAAACATCAACCGACATCACCGACTACGAACGTATCACTGTCGCGGATCTGTACGGACTCGATGCAGCAGAAGACCTGGTGGCCAGCAACATGGCCCGACTTGAGGCGGAAAAGGCCGAAGAGCGCTTCGCCTCACTTGAGGCGATGGTACTTGAAATGAACGATGGAGTTTCAGAGAAGTTTGACGAAATTGAAGAACAATTGGCTGAGCCTGTAGTTGAAAGTACGGTCACTAGCCGTCCAATTGAAGAGCCAATAATCCAGTCAGTGCGAAGCACTGTTGTGGTAATCCGTAATGGACAGCGTGCGGAATACTCCGTTTATCGTAACTCGGGCAACTAAGGTGTGGGCCTGGTGGATGCGGTCGTCCAAACGTAATGAAGAAAAAAAATAAACAAATAAATTGAGCAGTCAATATAAACCGCGTGGATTGGAAAGAGCATGTATCGCTTTGGGGCAATAAATGAAGGCAGCGTCATTAGTTGGCGCATGTCACGATACCTTAGCCTTTGGGTCTGGGCTGTTCTGGCGGTAATTATTTTCGCCGCTGCCGCGCAGGCGCAAACGCGATCTATTATCGTAGACGACGGGATCCCTGCGCGCATTCAGCTTAACCCTGGAACGACCATTACGATTGAGACGAATCGACCTTTCGTGGATATCGTAATTGGTAACACTGATCTGGTTGATGTCTTTCCGCTAACGGATTCTTCACTTTATATCCAATCGAGAGGGACCGGTGCTACCAACGTTGCTCTCTATGATGAAGAGCGTCGATTAATAGAGGTTATCGATATTACGATCCGCAATGATTTCTCTGAACTTGAAGCTACGATTCAGGCCGCTGTGCCTGGCGCACAGGTATCTGTGACGAATGTAAACAACCGTATTCGTCTTTCAGGACAGGTGCGGGACAATAACGAACTGAGCACGATCCTTACGATTGCGAGCAGTTTTTCCAGCGATCCGGTGATCAATTCGATCCGCGTCTCCGCGGCCCAGCAAGTCGAGCTTGACGTGCGCATTCTTGAGGTTGCGCGCAATTCAGGAAGAAACCTTGGTGTTTCTCTCAACGGTGTCAACGCCTCTGGGAGCACCGCATTCGGGACAGGACTCGTGGCGTCGGCAACGGGCGCACCGTTCGGAACGTTTGTCGGGGACCTTCTAAGCATCGGCGGTGTCGAAATTGATTTCATCATCAACGCGCTTGAGGGACGGGGCCTTGCGCGGCGTCTGGCCAATCCGAAGCTGGTCACAACAAGCGGCATCGAAGCGAATTTCGTTGTCGGTGGCGAAGTTCCGATTGCCACAACCAACGTCGGTACAGATGGAACTGTTGCATCTGAAACGGGCTATCGCGAATACGGTGTGAAGCTCAACTTCCTACCGGTCGTTCTCGATGACAGCTTGATCAGTCTTCGGGTGACGCCAGAGGTTTCAGACGTGGATTTCTCCAATCTTGTAAATGGCGCCCCGTCTTTCTTTACACGCCGCGCCGAGACGACCGTGACACTGCGTGATGGTCAGAGCTTTGCCATCGCAGGGCTGCTGCAGTCCGATAACTCCCGCAATGCTGAGCAGGTGCCTTGGCTTGGGCAGGTTCCGATTTTGGGAACACTGTTCCGCTCGGCCGGTTTCCAGAGACGTGAAACCGACCTTGTAATCCTGGTGACGCCACGCCTAGTGCGTCCCGTAGCACCAAACGAACAGCTGGTGTCACCGCTGGACGGCACACGATCGTCTAACGACGTGGAATTGTTCATGTATGGGATGCTCGAAGTTGACCGTCCGCTGATCCGCAGGTTCCGCGAAGGCGACGGCGTTGTGGGACCCTATGGCCACTTTATTGAACTGGATTTTGACGATGCCATCATCAACAAGAATTAAGACTACCCTGTTTGGTCTGATTGTGGGCGTAACCGTATCAGGCTGCGGTGATTATTTAAGCAACCGAGACCGGATCTCCCCGCATACCGGGGATGCGACGGCGTCGAACACTGCGATTCAAACTATAAATACCTGGCCGTCACAGGCCTTTAATACCGCATCAAATCAGAGTTTTGGCAGCTTCAGGTAAATGACCTTGGATAATATTGAGTACATTTTTGTGCGTGTGCTTGCACTGAGGCAAGGAGATTGATGCCACAGTCGTAAACGCGCTTGGGAGCCATATTTGAAATGCTTGCACTTTTTAAAAAATTATCTCAGCAGGAAGATGGTGTTGTATTGACAGAAACGCTGATCGCGCTTCCCGTGCTTATTCTTATTTCGATCACGTTTGTTGAATTTGGGAACATGATGTGGCAACGCCAGCAACTTCAAGCAGGTGTTGAAGATGCGGCGCGGTACTGGTCGCGCTGCCGACCAAAAACGGGTGCCCAGGAAGATTTCATGAGCTGCAATGTTGATACGGCGCGTCTGATCGCGTTCACCGGATCACCCGAAGGTGGGGCAAGTCGGGTGCCGGGATGGGGCGACATTTCAGAGCTTACGATCTCACCCGAGGTGCCAGAGACCAGACCAACGAAAGACAGCCTCGTGCTCGTATCAGGGACGGTAACGTATCGGGCTACGCCATGGACCGCACGATTTGTGCCCGATGGAATAACGATGAGCTACTATCATCAGATGAGGTATCTGGGATGGTAGTGCACCGCGCGATCCGACTGTTTGTTGCAGGCCAGGACGGCGTTATTCTGGTCGAGACCCTGTTGGTGATACCAATCGTTTTGTTTTTCATGACCTTCATGGTCGAGATGACCGTCGCTGCATTCCACTGGAACCAGACGGTCAAAGCGGTGCAAGTGGGCGCGAGGCTGACGGCTGTGTCTTCGCCGTTAATGACGCGGGAGACATACGAAGATTTCCTTACATCCGACTTCGATTCAAATACGCAAGGTGGACCGACCCCGTCCGATGCGCTTTCGATCAGTTGTGGGGCAGGGGAAGCTGCGTGCGATAGCGATCTGATGGACCGTGTGTTGACGGGGGGCGATGGCGTCTGTGGCGACGGGTCTGCCCTTGTGGGGATGTGTGATATCGCTCCATGGTTGACTGAGGACTATATTACCGTCACCTATAGCCGGGGGGGGCTGGGTTATGTCGGTCGTCCCTTTGGCCCGGTGACTACCATCACCCTTGAAGCCCGCGATGTGCCATTTAGCTTTATGCTTCTAGATGACTTAATGCCGATCCTGAGCAGGATAACGCATCCGCCGCATCGCGTCAGTTCAACGAGTGAAGATCTTAGTAACTGCAAAACTTTGTGCTAGCCAACAATTAAAAAAATTGGACGACAATAAATGAATTCTGGGTCGATATGTAACGTCACTGCAATCCTTGGCGCAATGGTCAAAAGCAGTGAGGTCGTAGAGCAGTTGAAATCCGAGGGTCGTTATCTCGTTTCCTCAATTCGACTGGAAGATATCGCGCAGTCGGACCTGATTGAAGGTGCTGACATCATTGTTGTCGAGATCGACAGCATGAACGAGGATGAGATGCAGATATTTCCTGAAGTTCGTGCACGGGCAACGAATACCCCCCTACTTCTTTTGTCGAATGAGCTTGGCCATGGCGCCATGCAAAAGCTGCTGAAGTTTAGGGTTGATGAATGGCTGCTGCGCCCCTTGGATCAAAAAGTGTTTAGGGAGGCCATGCAATCCATGGTCCGGAATACACGCACCAGCACCAACCTTGTTCATGCGGTGATTTCTTGCGCCGGTGGAACCGGGGCCACGACGGTTGCCATCAGCATGGCAGATATCGCGAGCCGCATATCCTCCAAGAAGCGCCCGAACATCGCGCTCGTCGATATGGATTATTCGTCCGGCAACTGCGGTTACGTGTTGAATATGGTCAGTGATTTCAAACTTGGGTCTGCTGCTTCCGCCCATCGCCGGATCGATTCCGAATTTATCAGCCTTATCCAGCAGAGGAACGAGGCGGGCTTTTATCTCTATTCCTTCAAGCGCCCTGACTTGAACATCGAAGAGCGTGGCCCAGAATTGGTCCTGCGCCTGCTGGACGCGATCAGCATAGACCATTCAATGTTGATCCTCGACATTCCTTATTATGAAACGGAATGGCGCGCGGATGTCATGTCTGGTATCAATTCGTGCTCGCTTGTCAGTGAGGTCAGTTTGCCGGTCCTCAAGCACACGCTTGACCTAATTAATGAAATTAAAAAGATCCGTGGTGATGATTTTCCGATCAACGTTATCTTTAACAAACAGACGACTAAACTTTTCGGGCAGCGGATTTCGCAACGCAGGCTCAAAGAGCTTCTGGGAAACACGCCGTTCAGCTTTCTGCCACAGGACCAAGGCACCATCCGTGAATCCATGGACAGAGGGATTTTACCCAGTGAAATTTCGAAGCGCTCCCCGTTTTTGAAAAAACTGACTGCGTACATGAAGTTGAATGGGCTGTTCGACACGGGGGGCAATGATGTCAATTAATTTACTTCGACGAACTTTGATTTTTGGGGCAGGGGCCTTTGCCGCGCAGGCTTCTGCGCCGGCAACTGCTGAAACCAACGGTGTTCCGCGCAGCCATGGTGAGAGTACCATGCAGATCGTTGACTACACAGGGGCTCAGCGCCCTGGAACCATCATTATCTCGAATGCAGACCGAACCTTGCTACGGGTGCTGCCCAATGGTCGCGCAGAGCTTTTCAATGTCTCTATCGGCCGCCCGGGCTTTGAATGGACGGGCACGACAGTGATCCAGCGTCGCGCTGAATGGCCAGGCTGGCGCCCCCCGAGTGACATGCGCTCCAGGGATGCAAGCCTGCCCGAATATGTGCCGCCGGGGCCTTACAACCCCTTGGGTGCACGCGCGTTGTACCTTTATGCAAATGGTCGTGACACGCTTTACCGAATACACGGCACCAACAATCAAGGCACGATTGGCAGCTACGAGACATCCGGTTGCTTCAGAATGACCAATCGGGACGTGATGGACCTGTTTGAAAAAGTTCTCAACGGAACCAGTGTTATTGTTTACTAAATTGAGGAGGGCGACACATGGCGGGCAGATTTTTCCAGCGTAAAACAACTGTTGAAAAAGTAGAGAAACAGGTTGCCCCGGTCGCTACGCGCGATCTGGAAGAGATCGAAGTCACACATGTGAGGATGATCAAACAAGCCGCTGAGGAAGCCTCCCCCGCGCCGGATTTCATCGAGGAACGTGTGGCGCTGCACCGCCATTTGCTGGATAAAATTAACCTGTCGATGCTCGATACGATGGATGAGGATGAAATCTACAGCGAGTTGCGCCCTTTGGTGCGCACCTATGCGAAAGATAACAAGATACCTCTGAATACCTTGGAGCTTGATAAACTGGTCGGCGATATCGGCGACGAAATGCTGGGTCTTGGGCCGCTCGAGCCGCTTTTGGCGGATGATACGATCGCCGACATTCTGATCGTCGGTCCAAACACGGTCTTTGTTGAACGTCGTGGTAAACTTCACCGCACGGCTGTCCGCTTCAAAGACGAAGAACACCTTATGCGGATCATTAACAAGATCGTGGCCTCTGTGGGCCGCCGCGTGGATGAATCCTCGCCGCTTGTGGATGCCCGCCTTCAGGACGGCAGCCGCGTAAACGTGGCGATCCGGCCCGTTGCCATTGATGGTCCACAGGTCTCGATTCGTAAGTTCTCCCGGCATCCCTTGTCTCTCGGCAAATTGGTCGGTGCAGGTGCATTGGCAAAAGGGATGGCAGAGCTGTTGGCCGCCGCCGTTGAGGCAAAAGTGTCTATCGTAGTCTCTGGAGGGACAGGTTCGGGTAAGACGACAATGCTCAACGCTCTTTCGAACTATATTCCGGAAGACGAACGCCTCGTCACAATCGAAGATGCAGCAGAATTGCAAATGCAACAGACCCACGTGGTGCGGCTTGAAACCCGTCCGCCCACGATTGATGGCCGCAATGAAATCTTGCAACGCGACCTTGTCAAAAACGCACTTCGGATGCGCCCGGACAGGGTCATCATCGGCGAGGTTCGTGGACCAGAAGCCTTCGACATGCTTCAGGCGATGAACACCGGTCACGAAGGATCGATGTCGACCATTCACGCCAACAACCCCCGGGATGCGATTGCGCGTATTGAACAGATGGTTGGGATGGCGGGAATGCCGATGTCGCAAATGGCGATCCGGTCGCAGATTTCTTCGGCGGTCCATATGATTGTACAACTGTCGCGTTTGCGGGATGGGTCCCGCAGGGTCACATCCATTTCCGAAATTACAGGAATGGAAGGGGATGTGATCCAATTGCAGGAAATTATGGCTTACAAACGGCTTGGCGTCGAAGAAGACGGCGCAATCCGTGGTGAGTTTCGTGCAACAGGCGTTCGCCCTAGCTTTATGGATGACCTTGAGACAATGGACATCCGCCTCAACCCCGAAATCTTTAATCCATCAAAGGCTTTGTGACCCGTGCTGAATAATCCTTATCTGATCTATGGTCTTGTTTTTGCGGCGGCCTTGCTGGCCGTCGACACGGTTTTTCGCTGGCTTGGCTCGAAACGTCGTACAAAGACACAGATGGTCAACCGCCTTGAAGGTCTAAAGCAGGAAAAGGGCCTCAACCAAGCCTACGGCGACTTGCTCAAAAGCCGTGGGCTGAGCGGGCGTGACGGCACGCAAACACTCGGAGGCTGGCTTAACCAGCTGATCGGCCAATCGGGCAAGGAAATTAGCGGCCTTAGCCAGGCTCTCTGGGTGATGGCGCTGTCTTTGATAGGGTTCTTGCTGGCGCTGGCGGTCATCACGCCAAAACTTCTTTTTGCGGTTATTTTTGGTGTCGTGTTCGGTGTCGGCATGCCGATCTTTATATTGATCTTTCTGCGTCGCAGCCGGATCAAGGCCTTTACCCACCAGCTTGCCCCCGCCATCGACATCATCGTCCGCAGTCTTAGTGCAGGGCACCCACTTTCGACATCGATTGCACTTGTCGCCACGGAAATGGCCGATCCGATCGGGTCTGAATTCGGGCTTCTGAGTGATCAGCTGACGTTTGGTTCGGAACTGGACCAAGCGTTGCTCAACATGTATGATCGCGTCGGCGTTGATGAATTGAACATGGTGATTGTCAGCATCAGTGTTCAGAGGGGCACCGGCGGCAACCTCGCTGAGATCCTCGAAAACCTTGCCAAGATGATCCGCGACCGGATCATGGTCCGCGCCAAGATCAAGGCGATTTCGGCCGAAGGGCGCTTTACAGCATGGATCATGATGCTGTTCCCGTTTGGTCTGTTCTTCATGCTCAATTTTATGGTCCCGACTTATTTTGATCTCGTCTGGGAAAGTGGCTATGGCACCCTGATCGTGGGTGTTTGCCTAACTATGATCTTCTTTGGGATGTTTATTATCAGGAAGTTGGTGAACTTTGATTTTTGATCGATCATACAATTCGATAGGATACCGTCGATGATGCAGCCCCTTATTCTGATCACCGTTTTCATTGCAGCCCTGTTGGTGACCTTCGAGATCGCAAAATTCTTTATGCGGCGCCTCGAAGTTCTGCGCAATCTGCGTTCGACCCGCCAGAAGCGAACCGAGACAGATGTGGAGCTTGATCGTATCCTAGGCAGCGAAAACGAAGAGATCAGATATTATATCGACGTGGTGCAAAACCAATCGCCGGATTCGCTGGCGATGCGCATGGTCCGTGCTGGGTTCTTCTCAAAACGAGCTATCATTTGGTTCAACTTCATTCGTTTCACGTTGACAGCCGGGGTTTTCATGTCGGTTCAGTTGGTGACCGATTTGTTCATCGAAAGTGTCGGCATATTTGTAAGCTTGGTTGCTGGGATCGTGTTTGCGGGGTTCGCATTCATCCTGTGCTCCGCTGTTCTTGAGAGGATTGGCGACAAGCGGACCCGAGAGTTCCGCAAACTGTTCCCTGATTTTATGGATTTGCTTTTGGTGTGCCTCGATTCTGGCCTTGGGATCGATGCTGCGATTGGTCGTGTAACACGGGAATTTCTTGTTACAACCCGGCAATTTGGGGTTCAGTTGGGCATCATCAACCTTGAGATCAGGGCAGGTCGTCCACTGCACGAAGCCCTGCACAATTTTGCAAAGCGATTGAATCTCGATGAAGCCCGCATTCTGGCAGTGCTGTTCAGGCAAAGTCAGGAACTTGGAACAAGCGTTGGTAAGTCATTGCGTGTCTATGCCGCCGAACTGCGTGCGATGCGCCTTGTCCGCGCTGAGGAAAAGGCGAACTCCCTTCCTGTGAAAATGCTGTTCCCGATGGCGGCGTTCATGTTTCCGGTCAATTTGATCATCGTGCTTGTGCCGATTCTATTGGTCATCATGGATGTGATGTCCGGCCTGTCCCCGACTTAGGGCGAATCACGCGTAAAAACTGACTCACCGCTTGCTGTCCGCTGTCTGGACCCATTCACGCGGCTCTGGGCTCTGGGCTCTGGGCTCTGGGCTCTGGGCGGCTGTGGTTGATCTGTTCGTTACATCAGCCGATTGACCTGCGCCTGTCTGACTCCAAAATCATACAGAGGGAACTGGTGGGCTCCAATATTGCCATGTGAGGCGAGCTCCGGCAAGAAGGGAGAATAGGTGAATCTCTAAAGTCGTAGCGCAGCTAGCGTCTTGCTGTAGTCTGTTAAACATGAATTGCTATTCCTATTGCCTGTGAGGGTCCATGTGGCTCGGCCCATCGCTTCCACGATCTTCTCACGAACGACCTCTGCGGTTGTCTTCCATCTGGGGCACTTTCTAGTCAGCTCATGTGGTCAAGAACCGACTAGGTGTTCAGTCTCGGCATCTGGTGGATCGGATTTAAGATGAATCGATCTGGCTCAGAAGTCCAGATTTTGCAGATGTATTCGTAAGGGGTCAGGCCGTTGAGTGTCTTTAGGCGACGTGCATAATTGTAGGCGCCAAGGAAGTCGCTGAGATGGCAGCGAAGCTGATCGTGACTGTCATAGTGATACCCTTCACGGTCGCGTCCTTAATCGTGCGGTTCATCCGCGCGACTTGCCTGTTGGTCCATGGGTGTCTTGGCGGCAAACCACCTGCTGTGGCCTATTGACAGAGAATTGAAACAACCAACCCCGATCAGGAGGTGCAAAGAGTAGCTTGATTTACGTAAGTGTCCAACTATTGGGGAGTAGCTCACCGCGCACCTTGTTGCGCAAAATTCACGCAACATAATCACGCGCCTTGAAAGTGTTTGTCACATGCCTAGAGTGGTGAATGCAATTATGGATCAATGGGAGGACCTAACTATGAAATTCTTTAAAACACTCGCGGCTGCAACACTGGTTGTGGCAGCGCCCGCCTTTGCGCAGGAGCAGCTTTCTGTCGCCACGGGCGGCACGGGCGGCGTCTATTATCCAATGGGCGGCGGTCTTGCCGAGATCATCAACAACCATGTCGACGGTTATGCAGCGACCGCTGAAGTCACTGGTGCGTCGGTCGAAAACATGGGCCTGGTTGCGACGGGCGATGCGGACGTCGCATTGGCGTTGGCTGATACGGTCCTGCAAGCCTACGAGGGCTCTGGCCGATTTGAAGGTCAGCAATTGCCAATGGTCCGCGCGATCGGCGTTGCCTATGCCAACATGGTGCAGATCGTGACATTGGACGGCAGTGGCATCAATTCGCTTGAAGACATGGTCGGCAAGCGCATTTCAATTGGCGCTCCGGGGTCGGGCACCGAGGTGAACGCCGAACAAATCCTGTCAGCCAATGGCATTTCTTACGACGACATCGATGAGCAACGCCTGAACTTCAACGAAACCGCTGATGCGCTTGCGAACGGCGACATCGACGCGGGTTTCTGGTCGGTTGGCGCGCCAACGTCGTCGATCCTGAACCTTGCGACGACGAATAACATCGTGATGATTGAACTTGGTGCGGACGAACTGGCGGCGGCTGACGCTGCTAATCCAGTCTTTGCGGTAACGACGCTCAAAGGCGGCACATATACTGGAGTCGACATGGATGTTTCCGTGATTGGTGTGCCAAACGTTTTGGTCGTATCGTCGGAAATGTCTGACGATCTGGCTTATGCGATCACCAGTGCGATGTTCGAGAATATCGCGGAACTTCAGGCAGTTCACCCTGCCGCAAATCAGACAACAGTCGAACTGGCTTTGTCTGCCTCACCGATCCCTTTGCACCCCGGTGCGATCCGCTACTTTGAGGAAATCGGTGCGACGGTTCCAGACGCCCTGCGCCCGTGACACCATCTGTGGGAGGGGGGCTTTGTGCCCTCCTCCTGACTATTTTTGCGACAGCTGCACAATCGGGTAGCCTGACCGCGACCCAAGTGGACACGGGCAAGGTTCTTGCGGTGTTTGACGTTCCCGAAGGGTCTGGCTGGTGTGTGCTTTGGCATCATTCTGTCCAAGGGTTCGAGGTGGCGGATTGTTATGAAAACCGCGATGGCAGAATGGTTTTGGTCCGCTCCCACCAGCCGGATTTTGCGGCTGGGCTTGGCCATATTCCGGGCCGCGGCGTGCAAAAGTCGGACGGCCAAGGTGGGTATTGGATCGAAGACATCGATGAAACCGTGCCAAACAACGCCTATATCCTGCGCCCCGGTGCAGGTTTTGTAGATCACCAAATTCGTGCGAACGGGATGGAAATCTCGCTCTCGGCTCTTGCACCGCGCGTGCGCGTGCGGATCGCTTTGACAGGGAACTGATCGATATGACCACCGAACTTGCCGAACGCCCACCGATGCCGCAACCAACCACCGCGACACCGCACATCCTGCTGCGGGTGATTGCGGTTGTTGGTATCGCGCTTTCCTTGTTCCAGCTGTACGCCGCAGGTTTGCAGCCCCTTGGCTTGTTTTTTCAGCGCCCGATCCATTTGGGATTTGTGCTGGTGCTGTGCTTTTTGATCTATCCGGTCTTTGGTCAGAACCGCACGCGCGGTGCCCTTGGGTGGGCCATCGACGGTGGACTTATCATTTGCGCGGTGCTGGTTGGTGGTTGGGTGCCGATCAACATCGATATCATCGCCAATGCGATTTTCCCGCGGCAGATTGATATCTTCGTTGGAGTTATCACGACACTTATTGTGCTTGAGGGTGCGCGGCGCGCTGTCGGTTTGGGTATGACGATCATTGGGGCTACGTTTATTGCCTATGCCTTTGCGGGCAGTCGCGGAGAGTTGCCGTTTCTCGCCGATTGGATGCCTGGGCTACTCAACCATCGTGGTTATTCCTTGGACCGGTTGGCGAGCCAGCTGACCCTTGGTGCCGAAGGCATCTTCGGTCTGCCGCTTGGCGTTGCGGCCACGTTCATTTTCGTCTTCGTTCTGTTTGGAGCGTTTTTAGAAGTCACGGGCGCGGGTAAATTTTTTATTGATCTGGCCTATGCATCAACAGGGCGTCAGCGCGGAGGTCCGGCCAAGGCCGCTGTGATCGCATCGGCGGGCATGGGGTCGATCAGCGGATCGGCGATTGCCAATGTCGTAACGACGGGGGCGTTTA
>Ga0307488_10001723_pt1 | contig 18346 bp, 16 predicted proteins | sample SB02metaG_FD_202248 | JGI IMG/M metagenome (GOLD analysis project Ga0307488, IMG submission 202248) | Sea-ice brine microbial communities from Beaufort Sea near Barrow, Alaska, United States - SB 0.2 | ecosystem: Environmental > Aquatic > Marine > Coastal | place: USA: Alaska | collected... | reverse complement strand
GTTATCCGTTATTCGATGTTCGATGTACAATGTTCAAAAAACGATTTATAAAATCAAAATCTAAAACCGACCTATTTTATTTTTTGTATAAATTCAAAAGATATGAAACGGCAGAGTGTCCAAAGAGGACAGAGCGTTCAATAAATGTCCAGTGGACATTTATAGCGAATGGGCCAGCATGCGCCCGGTGTCTGGACACGATAGTGAAATATCTTGTAGAATTTAAAAAAAATAAAAGTAAGTCTTGATTTTTTGAATACTTTTTGATCAAGCAAAAAAGTATTAGAAATAAACGTTGTTCCCTACTTAAAGTGAAGCTCTATTTTAAGAACATTAATATTCGTTATCCGTTACCCGATGTTGAATGTTCGATGTTTGTTGCTCGTTATTCAAAAACGATTTATAGAATGAATCCCTAAGAAGGATTTCTCAAGTAGTGTTTCATAAACACATCAAAGTACTTTGTAAAATGGCAAAAGTTGAAGGGTTGTGTCTGGGTTTAAGAATAAACCTAAGACTCGAAGGAAAGAAATTGTAAATGCGCAGAAGTTTGCGCTTATGATTCACTTATTATGAGGCGTTCATTTAAATCTAATTAGTATGGTAAAATTGAAACACCACTGCTACTAAATATTACTGGCATTCTAAAGAGCGTACTTTTTAAACCTATATTAGCAGGCATCAAAATAAAGATGTACTAGCAGCTTTATGCGTGCAACAGGCAAGAGTTATTCGGTAATCTTATTATTTTATTCCTAACTGCATTAGAATTTCTTTATACCAGTTTTTATCAGTGAATCTTTTAAATAACCAGATACGATACTCTTTTTGAAACAGCGCTTTATACGGAACGATTAATCTCGATTTCAGGAAAAGATACCTTTTAATTCTATTGTGCCGTCTTTTAGTTTTATTCCTATCGCTAAACTGCCCGTTAAAAACACTTAAATAGGAAGCTGCCTTTTTTGTATTGTTGTATGCTAAACTATCTACCCTATTAAAAACTTCATAACAAGCTGCTAAAAAACAATTTAAAGGATTGGTTAGTTTGTCTAATGGCTTCATAGCATCTTTTGCATTCGTTTCTTTAGACAATAAAAAAACATCGTAGGCATTTCTTAATGCCATTGTTTTATAATAAAAGCCATCATCATTTATTTGATTCTGAATAATGGATAGGTTTAATTTGTTTGCATAACTCAAAACTCGAAACCCGTTTACCATCTGAATGTCTTTTTCTACAAAAGGATAATTAAATTCATTCGCATACTTTTCTATTAAAAGTTCTTTATGAATTTCTATGGCTGCTATTGAATGCTCTTTTTGAAGTCTTCTGTAATGTTTATAGGCAGGAAAATGATAGTTATTCTTTGATACATTCCCATACCCAAACGCTCTTAAGATGAGTACGGCTTTTGGATAGTCTTCTTTTGAGAAGATAAAATCAATGTCCCCCACCATCCTTTCGGCAATATCATCATAGATTCCTGCTAATAGATTACCCGTTCCTTTTAAAAATATTGGAGTGATGTTATTCGCTAATAATAGGCTGTTTAGGACCTTTGCTTGTTTAAGGATTTGTGTATTTCGGTCTCTATTTAAATTGGTTATGTGTTTCATATACGCAATCAAATCAACAGGAAGGTATTTTAAAAAATCAGCTTTTTTAAAATTACAATACAATGCCGGAAAGACATAATGACTGGTACTTAGTTTAACCACTGCCTCCCAATCCACATCTGTTGTTTTGAGCATGATCTCTATTTCAGCTCTGTTTTTTTCTTCCAAAGAAATTGTTAGAGATTTGGCAACAAAAAATAAGATTTCTTTATAATTCAATTGCTTCTCTTTTTTCTTTAAATATTATCTGGTAGTGGCTGAATCTTGGTTAAAGAGATTTTCTTTTTTCTCTTGTAATTTTTCTAGCGTAAATTTGTCTCGTACAGACTTTGTTATTGGGAGGCTATCATTAAAAAGGGAACCAAAAACTTTTACGCGTTCTGTTTTGGTAAGTATTTCTTAATTTACTAACAAATCATCCAATACTTTTTCATATCGCAATTCCATCTTTTCTTTGATAGAAGGCCATTCTTTTTTTGCAGGTCCTCTTTTTGGTTTTTTTCCTGCCTTCTTTGGGGATTTTGGATTGAATGGTATTTTCTTTAATTATTGGATAATGCCGCTCTCTTAATTATTGATTTTAAGCTAGTTAACTTAATTTTATTTTCTGTTTTTAAATCAAAATTAGAAGTTAAATAACCTATTCCATTATGCTCGCCATTTTTAATAGCGACAAAAGCTAAATAAGATTTAAAGTTATCTAGTTTAAATTTTGACTCTTTTGAGTAGATTGCATCACTTTCATTAATATCATTTGGATATACTAACTCCACAAATAAACTTGCACCTCTATTATCCACCTCAAATATTTTAATATCGTCTTTAGAAAAATAAAAACTATTTAATAACTTTTCAGCTTTAAAAGCATCTTTTTCATTCTTAAATTTCACTAGAAAATCTCTAGACATTCTTGGTGAAATATCTGAGAAATTTTCAATACCAATCTTCTTAGCAAATTTAACATGTTCTTTTAACCTCCAATAAAACGTCAATTTTTCGTGTGGTTGTTGATGAAGACCTGTTGCTATTATAATTTTTACATCTTTTTGCTTCAATAATCTCCCGATTTGTTTGTCGTATTCTGATAGGATATTAATTAACGGATCAAATCCTTGTGGACAATACCATTCAGGATTTTTGATATTACCATTATATGCATCCGAATTGAATAAATAATGGTGTTGAATGTGTGCTCCGGAATTTAAAAATAAATTAGAGAAATCAGGTTTATTCTTTTTCCAAAGTGTTAAATGTACATCAGCTAGTAAACTGTCAAGAATTAACGCTTTAGCTCCTGGTTTCTTCGCATTAAAAACTGTTTTCAGATAATGAGACCATCTAGATAAAGGTACATATAGTAACAACCCTAAACCTAATGAAAAAATTGTTTTAAAATTCATTTTTGATTTAGCATTGTCATTTACAGATTGATGAACAGCTTGATACAATGCCTTTACAATCCAGTTCCCAGAAGGATTGGTTTTAGTCCAAGGGTCTGGCACAAAAAAAACTGGATTATTTAGTCGGTTTTCAGCATTAAAGGGAGAAACCGCACCAACCGAAAGCCCTTCTGTTTCCAACTCCTCAAATATCTGAGAAAGTTCAGGGTTATTAACAATGTCACCTAAACGAAAAATAGTATGTTCTTTATAACTTTTTCCTGAATGTATAGTTACCCATTGCACCCATGGCTCTAGAAGTTTATACTCATTTTCTGAAACTGTTTCTATAGGGGGTTGTATTTCAAATATTTTTTTAAAATTTGGTAAAAGTCCTTGATTAACATAAAAGTTAATATAATCAAAATTTAGTTCGTTAAGACCTAGTAATATGGTTTTAGTTTTCATTTTTATAGTTTTTTATAAATATCAATTAAAGAATTGTAAACAACTTTTTCAGAAAAATCACTTTTATAAATTTTATAACTCGCTTCACCCATTGTTTTTAATTCTTTCTCACAAATAAGATTAATGCTTTTTTCAATTGAATCAATAGATCTTGGTTCAATTAACATTCCATTTTCATTATTTGGTATTAAATGATCACAGCCAGGCATTTTAGTAGTGATTATTGGTTTTTTCATAACCATTGATTCAAGTAAAAACCTTGGTGTACCCTCTCTATAGTAAGTTGGAAGAATTGAAACATCTATAAGGGATATAATTTCAGGTATATCATTTTGTTTTCCCAGAAATTTAATATTGTCGTAACCTTGTATTAGATCATTTAAGGAGTTTTGATTTAGGGAAGATTCGTTATTTTCATCAAACCAACCAACAATTAATAATTGTATTTTATTATTTTTTGATGCCAACTTAAATCCTTCAATTAACTCAACTATACCCTTTTCTTTAAGTAATCTAGAAACAAAAAGAAAATTTACAATTTCTCCTTGTAAAAGATTATATTGCCTTTGAAGGATATCTATTTTGCTAATAGAAATTGAATCATAACTAAACCTATCTTCATTTACAGCACTTCCTTTAACACAAAATGATTTCTTGGTGAGGCCCAAATCTATAATATCATGGTGATTTTGAAAAACAGAAACATGTCTAAATAACAAATAATTAAAACGGTAAAGTATCTTAGTAACATATTGCATCAATTTATACTTAATTGAGGAGTGATTAAAAGCAGTGCCAAGACCAGTAATATGATTAACAATTTTTGATTTTGTCAGAGTTCCGGCAATAAACGTTCCAATAATATTTGGTTGTAATCTATAAGTATGAATAATGTCAAATTGATCAGACCTGAAAATTTTTATTAAATCTTTAGCATATATTAGCTTATTTATTATTCCAGGCCCTCTAATATTATTAGAAACTGCAATTATATTTATGCCGTGTGATTTAATTTTATCTGAAAAACCATCATCAGGTACTATAGCATAGACTTCATAACCCAAACTTTGAAGATATAATGCATACCTTAATCTGGCGTTATAAAAATCAATTCCTAAATTTTCAATTAAGGCAATTTTTTTGTTTTCCATTATATAAAAGATTGTATCTATAATCCAATTTTGGGTAATATCCAATTTCCAAAATAAGGAAATTCAGCCCAACTACTTTTCTTTAACAATAAACTGTTAGTAATAACGTAACCTGATATTACAAAGAAAATATCAACTCCTAAATATCCTAGGGGGAATATTTTTGGAAAATAATGGTACAAAATTACGCTAATAACTGAGATGCCTCTAAGAAATTCAATTAAATAAATTTTACTTTTCATTATGATATTTTAATATTTAAAAAACATACAACCATTGTAATTGTATAAAACAAAAAAATAATAACCCAATCACCAGAGGTATAATAGCAAATGGACCAAATAAATATCTAAATCTTAAAGAGATAATAGAATAAAACTGCAACACTGGAATCAAAAACCAACTTAAAACAGCAAAACGATTGGAAAAAGCTCCAAAACCTAATAAAAAGTAAGGGATTGAAAGAAAAAAGTAAATTTTTATTAATACAAAAACTTCTTTTTTATTTAATTCGTATGATTTTGATTTAGACTTCCATTTTGATAATATAAGTAATAGTAATGGCCAAAAAATAGTATAAATAAAAAATTTTAAATCAAACCCATAATATAAACCATCTCCTGGTTGTTCACCACGTTCAACCGCATAAAACTTTACTAGTTGGTAAATTGGTAAATTAAACTTCATTGAAATCCACTCAATAAATAGTTCATTAATACCCTTAAAATAACCTATGCCTAATAGTATCCAAGCGATAAAAACTAATCGAAATCTAGTTTTATAAAATAAAAATATCGGAAGAATAACTATGGCACTTAGATGAAATGAAATTGCTAATAAATTAAGTATAATAAATTTATCTTTTTTCTGTTCATAAAAAAGATAATACAATGCTAGATAAATAAAAGCAATAGAAACTCCCTGTCTAATTCCATTTGTAGTTAACATATAATACCAACTGGAGAATAATAAAATAGTGAAAAATATAATATATCTTCCAACAGAAGGTAGGTGTGGTTTAAATAATTTTAAGTATAATTTATCAAAAAAAACAATATAACATGATGTAATTATTAAAGCTATAATAAAAAAGAAAAACTCAACACTATTAACGGTGTTTGAAATGAAGTATAGAAGATATGAGAACCCAAATTCAAATTTATCTAAAATCCCTCCATAGACAACTGAATCAGAAAAGTAAGAAATGTAAGATTCTGTATCTCTTCCAACACCTGATGACCTGAGTCCAATCAATCCAGAAACAATTATACCAAGTATAATTAAAACTAATAATGATTTTTTGTTATGTTGCATTAATATACATTTTTCTTCTGTAAACTTTAACATAGTTAAAGATAAACTTAGGAATTAATAATAAAGAAAAGAGCAACCACCCCCTGACTTTAAACAACTTTAGGCCAGAAATTATTCTTATTTGTGCCTCTTTCTTATTTGATGCACAAGAAGCTAAAATGTGCTTTAAGTGAATAGACCATAAAAGTAAATATAGCTCTTTATCAATTTTTCCTATATATTTAGATGAGGAGTAAAATTTTATGGGATAGGGAATTTGTCCAATTCGAAGATTTCTACTTTGGTCCGGTGCTTGATAAATTGCAGCTAACAATTTATTTGTATAAGCTATTGGTGCACAACCTGATAGTCTTATCCACAGGAATAAATCTTCAGAAACTTTTGCATCTTCGGGAAATCCCCCTATCTTTTCAAAGTAAGTTTTATTGACTACAGATTTGGAACTATTCACAATTGGAAAGTTTCTTGCTAAAGAAGAATAATTTTCAATTAAACCAATTTCTTTATCACCAAATTCTTGCTTAGGAGTATATGTACCAAGTATTTCATCAACAATTTTATGTTTACAAGTTACTAATGATATGTTTTGGTTATTTAAAATATTTTTTTGTGCATAAAATATAAAATCTTTATGCCACTCATCATCTGCATCTAAAAAAGCAACCCAATTGTTTTTTGATAGTGCAACTCCTTTATTCCTGGTATAAGAAACCCCTTGATTTAGCTGATCAATAATTTGAAATTCTATTTTGGTGTTTTTTGCTACCCAATTCTTAACAATTTCAATACTATCGTCTTGACTACCATCGTTTATGATTATTAATTCATTAGGTAATATAGTCTGATTGCTAACAGAATTTAGACACCTTGTTATCGTCAAAGCTTTATTATAAAGAGGTATTACTACTGATATCATTTATTTTATTGAAATTCTTTTTAATTACTTTATATAATATTTTGAAAAGTTATCCTTTTAGATAGGAAAATAAACCTTTAGTTGTTCTGTATAAAAAAACAGTTTTCTTAAAACCTAAGTAATTAATAGATTTTTGTATTAATTTGTTAAAATGTTTCCTACATCTGAAAACCTAAAAGCTATTAATGTTGATACTATGGAGCTTAAAAAAAATAATACCCAATTATTTAGCTTTCTATTCAATATCAAATTTTTTTATTAATATATAAATAAAAATAGTTTTTTTTAAACCAAAAATATTTACACTTTTTTCAATCAGCTTATTAAAATGTTTAAAGTTTTTTAATAATGGTTTTAAATCTCCAATATTAGTTTCTTTTTTTCTAAAAAAAGGTTGATAGATTTTTGTGTAGCCTTGTTAGAATATTCTAAATACTTAAAACTATAACTAAAACAAGAGCTATTTTTGGATGCTTTTCTGCCATTTCCAAGCTGATTTTAGTGCATCTTCTAATGTGCGATCTGATTTCCATCCAAGAGTTCTGTTAGCTTTTTGTGTATCTGCATAAGCAATTGATACATCTCCTTCACGTCTTTTAGTAAAAGAATAATTTAATTGAACACCACTGATTTCTTGGAAGGTATTTATAACCTCCAATACAGAAGAACCTTTTCCAGTTCCGATATTAAAAGCCTCAAAATTATCATTATTATTTTCTTCCAATAAACGTATCATAGCAATTACGTGTGCTTTTGATAAATCCACTACATCAATATAGTCTCTTATGCAAGTTCCGTCATAGGTGGGATAATCATTACCAAAAACTGAGAGTTTTTCACGAATACCTATAGCAGTCTGAGTAACATAAGGTACTAAATTTTGAGGTGTTCCAATAGGTAGTTCTCCGATGTATGCAGATTCATGTGCACCTATCGGATTAAAATATCGTAAAGCAATCGTATTTAATGATAAATTTGCTTCACAGTAATCTTTAATAATTTGTTCTCCAACTATTTTTGTGAACCCGTACGGAGATTTCGCCTCTTTTACAGGCGCTTTTTCTGTTATTGGTAATTTCTCTGCCTGACCATATACGGTACATGAAGAGCTGAAAATAAGTTTTTGATTAGTCATCTTACCAATTTCTTGTAATAAATAAACTAATGAATGAATATTATTTTCATAATAATATAAAGGCCTGTTTACACTCTCACCTACAGCTTTAGATGCTGCAAAATGAATCACTCCGTCGATATCTTTATTGTTTTTAAAATAATTGACTAATGAATGTTTATCTTTCATATCAATTTTCTCGAACAATGGAAAGATTCCTGTGATTTTATATATACCATCCAATACGTCTTCAGACGAGTTAGACAGATCATCTATTACTAAGACTTCAAAACCTTTATTCTGAAGCTCTACAACTACATGAGAACCTATGTAACCAAGACCTCCAGTAACTAAAATTTTCTTCATATTATATTATTTTTTTGATAATTCATTGAATAACTCTTAAAAAATTGTCGCACAAAATGCCAATGAGTTACAATATATTCCTAATTTAGAATCGCGATAAATTAAATTGCTTAACATTTATTTAATAAAACGAAAAATCCACTTGGATTTTTTATAAAACAACATTGTTTTTTCTAAACCAAAATAATTAATTGATTTTTGGATTAACTTGTTATAGTGTTTTAAAGTTTTAAAACTAGTTTTTAAAACTTTAAGATTAGTATCTGTTTTTTCAAATGCAAATTTCATAATTTCCCTTTTGGAAAGCGATTTAAACTCGTGCAGGCAAAAGTTTAAAACTGTTCTGGCAGTAAATGCTTTAAACTCATTTGAATATTTATTTTTAATATTATTTGTCCCTATAAAATTCTTAATATGGTTAATTACATACAAAGTTTTTACTCTATTATTAATAATTTTTTTCTCATCATAATTTCTTGTATTTAACTTTGCCATAACTGACTCTTCATTATCAAGCGAATAAAAGTGTAAAACTTCTTTTAAAAAAAAAATATTTTTCGCTTTATATAGTAGACACGGGAATGCAAAAATATCTTCATTATTAACATGTATATTTGGCATAACGGGTTCTACAAATAAGTTTCTCTTGTATAATCTTAACCAAATCATTGGCATTATATCACCATTTGAAAAATAATCAATAAGAACATCATTTGAATTTTCAACTCCCTTGTAATCTGATTTTAAAATTTTCCCATCTCTATTAGTCATACATTCTACTATATCCACATTGTTTTTTATAGCAGAATCATACATTTTTTCATAGGCATCCTTTTTGACATAATCATCTGAATCAAGAAATGCTATAAATTCTCCATTTGCATGATCAATTCCTGTTTGCCTTCCTTGAGCTAACCCTTTGTTCTCCTGAGAAATAACTTTGATGTTATTAGGATATTTATCTCTATATTCATTCATTATTTTTAATGATGAATCTGTCGAACCATCATTCACTAAAATAATTTCTAATCTCTTTAAGGTTTGAGATACTACGGAATCTAAGCACTTTTTTAGAAATTTTTCTGAGTTATAAATTGAAATACATACAGTTACTTGAAATTCACATGACTTGTCCATTAATCTATATTTAATTCTTTTTTTATTATTTGATAAACATCAGTGAGCTTTATACTCTCGCAGTAATCAAATTCATTGGCACTTACAATACATGTCCCTTTACTACTAAAATGATTAATATCATATCCATGCATTCCCTTGTATGGATTGGTAGTATGAAAAAAATCAGGAAATACTAACACTCCAGTATTAGCCATCCAAAGTAAATCTCCATATCTTTTATCTGGAAATGGTATTTTTTCTTTTTTTGCAATTATTTTATTTACAAAGACTCCATTATTAATAAAAATAGGATTAGATTTTAGTTTATTATTCAAAATTTTAGATGCATTTTCGTTCAAGTACCATATTCTAAACATTGTTGAGTCTAAAAAATAAATAAAATCTTTTCCAGCTTTCAATTTACATAACTTGGCTTCTTGGTTTAACGCCTGACCTAAATCTACTGAATGTTTGACGGATGCCATACCATGGTCGCCTAAAAAAATAAATTTTGCATCTTTATGTTTAGAAATAATATTTTTATGAAAATTAAATAGTCTTTGGTCAAGCTTTTTTAGTTCCGACTTTCTCTCAATACTATCGGGTCCATATACATGAGCGCAACTGTCCATAACACCAACATAAGTCAAATACAAATCATGTTTTGAATCAATATTATTTTCTACCATCTGCAACCTCTCTTCATCTGTATTAGAATTAGTAAAATTGAGTGCTGTAAATGAATCGTAATAAATATTTAGTCCATTATTTATACAATCTTTAAAAATATTTTCCTTTCCATTAAAAGCTATTTCTTCTCTAAAATCATATTCATCCTCTGTGAGTGAAAAATACTTTAAAAAATTCAATGGAATAGAATAGCTTCGCATTGCAACTTTTTTATTAATGAACAGTAATCTTATTATTCTGTTTTTGAGAGCTTTATAATACCTATACTTTCCAAATATCTTATCAATAAATGATAATTTATCTAGAATAGAAATATTTCTAAAAGGAGATTTTTCGGGTGAGTAACCCATTGCAGTAAAATACCCTGACTCTCTTGGTGATAATCCTGAAAATATTTCTGCTCGCTCGCAAAAAGATCTACTTTGAGTTACATTTTTATAATATTTATTTTTGATAGAGAAACTATATAAAAAAGGTGAATCCTCTTTAGTAATATAATCACTGCGAAGTGCATCTATCAAAACAAATACAACTTTAGTTTTATTTTTCATAATTCAACTCTTAATTGTGCAACTTTTAATCTAAGTTCATCCAAATCGTTGGAGTGGAATGAAAATCTACTTTTCATTATTGAGCTTATCATTTTTAAGCGTTGATCTGACATGTTAAAATAATAATAAATTATGTGTCCTTGTAATATTATTAAATGTTTATTAAGCTCATTTCGCTTATCATTAAATAAATACTTTTTTACCTTCTCCTTTAACAATCCAACTGGATTGTACATTATATATTTATAAATATCTTCAGGCTTATCAACTTTACTTTTATAATATATACTTAATGATGAGTATATATATTTAAAAAACAACCTATGAACACTCATATATAGATTATTAATTTCTTCGTTATTCATCCCTTTAACTCGTGGAAATAATTTTTCAGCTAATGCCCATTCAGCTAAATCAATTAGCTCTTTATCACTTGAAAAGTTAGAAAGTTTTTCAACTCTTTTTTTATAGCTTGAATCATACTCCTTGTTAGTTACTAAAACACAATCAACTATAGCTAAAATGGACTTAGCCATTTGATTTCGAAAAAACATCTCTTCGTCATATTTCATTTTTACCAGTCCTTTTTTGGAAAACGAACCAACTAATGTCCATATTCTAGTAATATAAAGAGTTTCAATATCCTTCAGAGTTATAGATTTTACATCCATATTGGGAATATATCTTAACATATCTTTTCTGCCATAAATCCATTTTGAAGCGTACTTAAAGTCATAGTTTTTTATCGATACTTTAAAGAATTTTAGTTGTAATTTTGAGTATTGACATATATCAACCCATTGTACGTCCAAATTTTCCTTTAATTTATCTTCTAAATATCTCATTTTGCTTAATGAGAATCTCTTTTTTACAATAATTGCAATATCGTAGTCATTATATGGTCTCACTTTACGTTGACCATCAACTTCTTCTATAACCCAACTACCTTCATCTCTTCCATACCCCCCATATAAATAAATTGATATAATATTTTCGGGGTCCAAGTATTTTATTGAAAAACTTTTAATTAATTCAATATCTTGACTTAGAGCTTTATTTATTTCGTTCATAATGAGTTATTTAATTTTTTAAACAAGAAAAAGAGACAGAGAGTGGCTAATATTAATATTTCAGTAATTATCATTGTTAGAGAAGCACCAACTAATTTATAGTTTAGAATTAGAATATAGGCAAATGCCATACTTAGAGTGGTAATAGTTATAATAATCAATCCATATTCTTTTTTGTATCCTAGATTAATCAGTGTTTGTACGCCTAAAAGATTACTAACTGTATATGTAAATGGTATAATAGCCATTATCCGTAAAATTAATATAGATTCCTGATATTGATTTCCAAATAAAAGACTCACAATAGGGTCAGCCAATATGAATAGTAGAAGTGATAGCATAAACATGATGCTACCCATAATGACAACTGTTTTGCGAACAAATTGAAGACCTGCTTTCTTATCATTTTTAATCTTAAACCCTATTGATGGAAAGATTGCTTGTCCAATTGGAGCATATAGCTTTTTTACAGCTCTTACTATTTTCTCTGAAGCAGAAAAATAACCAACAACACTATTATTTGTAAATAAACCTAAGATAATAATTATACCATATGGATAAACAGCAGTTCCCAGTTTAGAATAAAAAATATGCCAACCTTCCTTTAATTGTGTGTTTATTACCTTCATTGACTGGAAAATAAATTTTACTCTAAATTGTTTTTTCACTATTAGTAGTGCAATAACTCCGGCAACCATAAAACCTAAAGAAGTTAGTAATGGAACTATTATATAGTCCTCCGGCTCATTGACAAAAAGAAAAATACATAACGTGAAAAATCCTTTAATCCCGACATCTAAGTATGTAATGTATTTCATTTTCTCCATCCCTTGAAAAAGCCAAACCGGATAAATTACGGAACCAACAACCATCCCAAAAGTTATAAAATATAAGTCCCAATTATCCCTAAACTCGTCAACACTTAGTATTAATCCAATCATTAAAACTAAGCTCAATAAGAGTAAAGCTGTTTTAATCATCATGACTGCACTAAAGATTTCAGTAACCTTTTTTTCATCGTCTCGGTATATAGAGATTTGCCTTGTAGCTGATAGATTAAAGCCATAATCAGTAATCAAAATGAAAATTCCAATTATTGAAGAGACATAAGCGAGTAAACCAAAATAATTTGGACCTAAAACTCTAACTAAATAAGGTATTGTAAGTAACGGTAAAATATAATTTAATCCATGTAAAATGCTTAATGAAAAGATATTTTCAATTAATGTTTTTTTCTCTTTAGTATCAGTAAGCTTATTTTTTAACCCTTTAATCATTTTATTCATAAGATGTCATGAATCAGAATTTTAACAAAAAAACTAATTTTATAAATTATTTTTGAAATAAGAAATAGTTTTTTCCAAGCCCTCAATTAGTTCAGTTTTAGGCGTCCAACATGATAATTTTTCATAAGCCAAGGCAATACTAGGTTTACGTTGCTTTGGATCATCCTGAGGCATTGGCATGTGAATAAGTTTTGATTTTGAGCCTGTAATTTCTAATATTGTTTTTGCTAGTTGAAGCATGGTGAATTCATTTGGATTTCCAAGATTTACTGGTCCAACAAAATTATCATCTGAATTCATCATTCTTATCATTCCTTCAACCAAGTCGTCTACATATTGAAATGATCGGGTTTGTTGACCATCTCCATAAATTGTTATGTCTTTCCCTTTTAATGCTTGAACTATAAAGTTAGAAACTACTCGTCCATCGTCAGGGTTCATTGCTGGCCCATATGTATTAAATATTCTGATAATCTTCACTTTGACATCGTTTTGCCTATGATAATCCATAAAAAGAGTCTCAGAACACCTTTTACCTTCGTCATAACATGATCTAATACCTATAGGGTTTACATTACCCCAATAACCTTCTGTTTGCGGATGTACATGTGGGTCACCATATACTTCACTGGTACTAGCTTGAAGTACTTTTGCATTAACTCTTTTTGCAAGTCCAAGAACATTTATAGCTCCCATCACAGAGGTCTTCATGGTCTTAATTGGATTATATTGATAATGAACAGGAGAGGCTGGACAAGCAAGATTGTATATCTCATCTACTTCAGCAAAGTAAGGTGAAGTAATATCATGTCTAACAACTTCAAAATACGGATTATCTAACATGTCAATTATATTTCTCTTATGTCCAGTGAAATAGTTATCGAGACATATGACTTCATTATTTTCTTTTAAAAGTTTTCTGCAAAGATGTGACCCAACAAAACCTGCACCTCCAGTTACTAAGATTCTTTTCATAAAATTAAAATTTACCTGTTCCAAAATAATTAAACCCAATTGATTGCACTTTCTCCTTTTCAAGGATATTTCTACCATCAAAAATACTTGCTGGCTTTATAGCCTTTTCAAAAATCACATTCCAATCATAATCTATGAATTCATCCCATTCAGTTACTATTGCAATGGCATGTGAGTCCTTGCAAGCATCATATGGATTATCATAATATTTAAGAAGGTTTCCGTTTTCTGTTTCTAGTCTAGAATTTAGATGGTTTATATCAATATACATTTGTTGTTTATTAACTTTTGGATCATACACAGAAATAATTGCTCCCTCTTCAATTAATTTGTCTGCTATATAAATTGCTGCAGACTCTCTTGTATCATTGGTATCTTTCTTAAAAGCCCATCCAAGTAATGTGATTTTCTTTCCTGAGACAGTTCCAAAAAGGCTTTTTATAATTTTTTTTGCAAACCTATTTCGTTGATGGTCATTCATTTTAATAACTTGTTCCCAATATTCAGATACTTCATTTAAACCTAATGATTTTGAAATATAAACTAGATTCAAAATATCTTTCTGAAAACATGATCCTCCAAAGCCAACGGAAGCATTTAAAAACTTAGAACCAATTCTAGAATCAGTACCAATAGCTTTTGAAATCTCTTCGATGTTAGCTTCGGTAACTTCACAGAGTTCGCTAATAGCGTTTATTGAAGATACTCTTTGTGCCAAAAATGCATTCGCAACTAATTTTGAAAGCTCTGACGACCAGAGATTTGTTTTAATTATTCTTTCTTTTGGAATCCAATTCGCATATATATTTGCAAGTTTATCAACTGCTTTTTTTCCTTGAATAGTTTCATGACCACCAATAAGAACCCTGTCTGCATTAAATAAATCTTCAATAGCTGTCCCTTCAGCTAAAAATTCTGGATTAGATAACACTTCAAATTTTACTCCATTACCTGTACTATCCAAAATTGTTTGTAATGTAGCGGCTGTTCTAACAGGTAGTGTAGATTTTTCGACAATAATTTTATCTGTTTGTGATACTTTGGCTATTTGTCTAGCACACAACTCAACATACTTCAAATCTGCAGCCTTTCCCTTTCCTTCACCGTAGGTTTTAGTAGGAGTATTAACAGCAATAAAAATCATTTCTGCATTATTAATTGCATTATCTACATCTGTTGAGAAAAACAAATTTCTACCCCTAGCTTCAGCAACGACCTTATCAAGACCAGGTTCATATATAGGAAGCTTAGACAGATCTTTATTATTCCAAGCATCAATACGTTCTTTATTAAGATCAACAACTGTGACATTAATTTCAGGACATTTTAAAGCAATAACAGACATTGTCGGTCCACCAACGTAACCTGCACCAATACAACAAATATTTTTTATCATTTTTTAAATTTTTTTTTTTTCTAATACGGCTAAGCTTTCAATCTTTTTCTTTGTTACAGCTAGATTATTTTAATAAATTTCTTGTACCAATCAATAAATTTAGGAATTCCAATACTTAAATCTGTAATAGGATTATAACCATAATCTTCTTTTAAAGCCGTTATATCAGCCCATGTTTTGGGAACATCTCCTAGCTGATTTGGTAACATTATTTTAATAGCTTTCTTATCCAATGAATTTTCAATAGTTGATATAAATTCTGAAAGTTTTACTGTTTTATTATTTCCAATATTGTAAATTTTGTAATGAGCCCTATTATCAATGTTTTTCTCAATGATTCTAACTATACCATCCACAATATCGTCTATGTAGGTAAAATCTCGCTCCATTTTACCATTGTTAAATACTTCTATAGCTTTATCCTTTGATATTGACTGAACAAAAGAATAGTAAGCCATATCTGGCCTGCCCCATGGTCCATAAACTGTAAAGAATCGCAGACCAGTAGTTTTGAAATTGTATAAATGACCATAAGCATGGGCCATTAATTCATTACTTTTTTTTGTAGCAGCATATAAACTAATCGGGTGATCTACATTATCTGCTGTTTCAAAGGGTGCTTTCTTATTTTCTCCATATACACTTGAGCTACTAGCGTAGACAAGATGTTTTATATTATTGTTCCTGCATCCTTCAATAATATTAAGAAAACCTGTAATATTAGAGTCAATGTATGGTTTTGGATTTTCTATACTATATCTCACACCAGCTTGGGCTGCTAAATTACAAACAACTTCAAACTGCTCTGTTTCAAATAAATCACCTAAACTTATACTATCTACTAAATCAATTCTAGAAAATCTTAATCTTTTGTATTTAGTACTTTGAACTTCTTTTTTAAAGACATTTGTTTCTACTTTAGAAAACCCCAATTCCTTTAACCTCTCAAACTTTAATTTAGGATCATAGTAATCATTTATATTATCTATACCATAAACAATATGACCTTGGTTAATTAACTTTAAGCAGGTATGAAAACCAATAAAACCTGCTGCTCCAGTAACTAATATTTTCATTTTTTTCTCAATTTGATGCTATTCGAATCCTTTTTAATCGATGCTAAATAAGTTATACTGTATACGACCATCAAAAATAATAGGTCTTTTACGTTCTAACATTTTTTATTTAACTTGTGATCCTTTCACTTGTTTTCTAGAACCGATGATCTCTAGCGTTGTAATAGATCTCCATTCCCTTTTCTTCGCAATACGTTCTACCTGTATAGTTCTTTTCCTTGTACTCATCGCCAATAATTCGAACATCAATTTTAAAAGACTTTAAAACATCTTCCAAATCTTGTTCAGATACATAGGGTACAATTTCATCTACATACTTAGATTCTTTGAGCTGAATATACCGCTCTATTATCGACTGTGAAGGTGCATTTTTCTCTGGGCGATCAATCGAAGGATCTAACTGCAGACCTACGATTAAATAATCACACTGCCATTTTACTTCTTCTAACATTTTTACATGACCTGCATGAAAAAGAGCAAAGGTTGAAAAGGTGATTCCTACTTTGACAAGTTATTATTTTTTCTCGACTACCGTCGCTAATCTTTTATTAATGTAATTATTCTAAATTTTTACTCGAGTGGTAACCACCCGCTTTCAAATACTGTTCTTTTTGCATCAACTTTACATCCGATTGCATCATGTCTTTTACCAACGAAGCCAAATCATGTGCTGCCACCCAGCCTAATTTTTCTTTTGCCTTGGTAGGGTCTCCAATTAATACATCTACTTCCGTGGGACGGAAATATTTAGGATCAATGGATAGCACTACTTTACCAATTGTTGGGAGTTTTTCGTTGTTCGTTGTTCGTTCTTCGCTGTTGGGGTTAAGAATACTTTGGTATTTTTCTTGGTTTATACTATCTATAATACCCACTTCATTAATACCTTCTCCTTCAAAACGAAGTGTAATACCAACTTCTGCAAAACTCATTCTTACAAACGCTCTGACAGTATTGGTCTTTCCAGTAGCAATCACCCAATCCTCAGCCACTTCTGCTTGGAGAATCATCCACATCATCCGCACATAATCTTTGGCATGGCCCCAATCACGCTGCGCATCTAAATTTCCTAAATACAGTTTATCCTGCAGCCCTAAAGCAATTCTGGCAGTAGCTCTTGTAATTTTACGCGTTACAAAGGTTTCTCCTCTTCTAGGGGATTCATGATTGAATAAAATTCCATTACAAGCAAACATATTATACGCCTCTCTATAGTTTTTTGTAATCCAAAAACCATAGATTTTAGCAACTCCGTAGGGTGATCTTGGATGAAAAGGTGAATTTTCATCGTATAACCCTTTTTTATTTTTATTTTCTGACATCCCTCCGTACAATTCTGAGGTAGCCGCTTGATAGATTCTTGTTTTTTTTTCTAAGCCCAATAACCGAACCGCTTCTAAGATCCGTAAAGCACCTAAACCATCAATATCTCCTACATACTCTGGAGTATCAAAAGACACCTTCACATGAGACATAGCCCCTAGATTATAAATTTCATCGGGCTGACATTCTTTTATAATACGCGTCAGATTCATCGCATCTGACAAGTCTCCATAATGCAATTTTAACCGTTGATTAGGGTCGTGCGGATCTTGATATAAATGATCAATACGGTCGGTGTTTAATGAAGAAGACCTTCTTTTGATCCCGTGCACCTCATACCCCTTTTCTAACAACAGTTCCGTTAAATAAGAACCGTCTTGTCCTGTAATTCCAGTAATTAAAGCAACTTTCATAGTTCGTTGTGCGTTGTGCGTTGTTCGCTATTCGATGGTCGTTGTTCGATGGTCGTTCTTCGTTGTGCGTTGTTGGTTAGACGGTTGACGACAGACGATGGACGGTAATCGATAAACGT
>Ga0307488_10001722_pt1 | contig 18350 bp, 13 predicted proteins | sample SB02metaG_FD_202248 | JGI IMG/M metagenome (GOLD analysis project Ga0307488, IMG submission 202248) | Sea-ice brine microbial communities from Beaufort Sea near Barrow, Alaska, United States - SB 0.2 | ecosystem: Environmental > Aquatic > Marine > Coastal | place: USA: Alaska | collected... | reverse complement strand
GAGTATGCCCCTGTTGGTCCACTTGATTGTCTCTCTGAAATTTGTATTGCGCCTCCTTCAAAAGATGGAGAGGAAATAGCTGAAATGTTGATGCGATATGGCGCTGACTTGACCACAATGAAGAACCAACACGGTTATCCTCTACTTCATCAATGCTGTTGTAAATGCGAATTGAAGTTGGTGAAATTGTTATGCCTATACGATCGTCATGATAGTATAAATAAACCATTCGTGTTACAGTCTGGAGTGTTGTCTATCACACCTCTTGCTTTTGCAGTGAGAAATGCGAGTTCTAGATACGCTTTGCAGGTGGTTAAGGTTTTGGTGGAGCACGGAGCAGATATCTATGCACTCGACCGGTTCGGACACACTCTCGTCCATGCGATAGCAGCCAGTAACACAGGATATTATAACTTTGAGGTCTTGTGTTACCTGGTACGTAGAGGTGTGCATAAAACCACCGGTCAAACCAATGAATCTCCTATTGCGTTAGCTCATAGGGCAGTTATTGGAAACCCGCAAGCACAATACAGGGTTGGCTACTTCGTACAACGTTTGCAAACATTGATGTCTATGTTCGAAAGGATGAAGGCAAAGGAACGATCCAAAAAAATGGACGCAGAGCAACGTGAAATAGTGGACACACAAATCGATCCTGAGAAGGAATTCGATCCTGAGAAGGAATTCGATTCTGGGGATGAAATTGATCCTGAGAATGAAACCGATTCTGGGGATGAAATCGATCCTGAGACATATAATTTGTTTTAATGAATCGATTCATTTACGAGTTCTTTATTTGTTGGTTTTTATTATTTCATTGTTTTATTATTGAACGATTTTTATTATTTTATCATGTTTTTATTTTATCATGTTTTTTATTTGTCAACCATTGTGACCGTTAAACGTGCAATACGTCATACTCATAAGAATTGTACAAGCATTGTTTTAAAAATCGCCTATAAATACGATGGAATTGTTTCAACTCGATTTATAAAACAAGTGACACGCGGTCCACGAACTCTCTTCGTAGCATGTCCACGTTTTTCATCGCCCCCAAGCGTAAGTTGGAAATGGGTGACGACTGTGGGAATTCTATTTTCAAGTGTGGGAAATTTTCTAGCATCCCTGAGGTTGATGGTGCGGTGGAGGCTTCGGTCGAGGGTAGCGTCGAGGAGGACAATGGCAAGGACAAGGACAAGGTGGATGACAAGGATGGGAGTGTGGACGAGGACGAGGTCGAGGACGGGGTCGAGGACGGGGCCAAGGACGAGGTCGAGGATGAGGTAGCGAGTGACGTCGAGGAGGACAATGAGAACGAGAAGGACGAGACTGTAGACGAGACTGTGGACGAATCTGAGGTCGAGGATGAGGTCGAGGCTCAGGTCGAGGGGGGCAAGGACAAGGACAAGGACAAGAACAAGGACAATGACCAGGACAAGGACAAGGAAAACGACCAGGGGATGGATGAGGACGATGACAATGCCACAGTCTCGCTGGTGACTCCGGCAGTGTCAGATGAAGAGTCTGAAGAGGAAGAGGTAGAGGACAACACCGAGAAGAAGACGATCGAGGGTGGGGTGAAGGGCGAGACGGAGGTGGAGGTGTCTCAGAACGTCTTCGACAACTTTGAGTGCTCCGACAACGAAGAGGAGGGTACGGAGACGTCCATCACGATCCAGAAGAAGAAGTCTACGACCAAGAAGGATAAGGCTGTGGTGAACAAAAAGAAGCCTGTGGTCAAAAAGCAGAAGCCTGTGGTAAAAAACGAGAAGCCTGTGGTGAAGAAGGCTACGTCGACCACCGGCAAGGCACCGCGCGATGCACTTTCTGTCAAGAAGACTGCCAAGATTACCAAACCCAAGGTTAAGACGGCTGTCAAGCCGAACAAGGGTGATTCGGTCAAGTCGGACAAGACCTCTACGCCTTCCAAGAAAAACGCGGCCGTGAAGCCCCCCAAGACGGGCACAAAGGGCGCTAAGAGCCTGCAGCCCGTGAACGACATGTTCGAGTCTTGCAGTGATGCGGAGAAGGAAGAGGAGGATGCGTGCAAACCCCTCAAGATCGAGTTCAAGAACTAGCGTAACGAGCAGGGTGTCAAGAATGACAAGTAGTGCAGTAGAGTGTAGTACCTCTCTGAATGAGTCATCGGTTTAAGATTAGGTCCTGAGTAAAGTCTAGTCTCTGCATGAGTCAGATCTCATCGATTTGAGGTTAGTTTCGACGTAGAGTCTAGTCTAGCGAAAACAAGTGATGGGTGGTGTGATGTGAAGTAAATTTCGCAAGTTCGACTCAAAACGTCTTACATTTTTGGATTGATGTGGTTAAATCGATTATTTAAGTTGATGAACAGCTCTCATTGACATTGTACACAAAGATGTCAAGAGATATAAATCGTAAGTGGGTCGACAGCACAGGGTGTGTGTTTAACCAGCATGGGGTAGATCCGGATTGGGAAGAAAAAGCAAAGGATGTATACGACGCGGTAGTAAGTCGTGATCTAGGCCAGTTACGTTATCTGGAGAAAGCTGGTTTGATCAGAGGGTATTCCGAATATTATGGTAATGGCGGCACGCCTTTAATTCAATGTATATGCTCTTTTAAGTTCCATGGTATTCATATGAGACCGATCTTTCTTGAAATGGTACAGATTCTTTTGGAGAATGGAGCAAACCCATTCACTGGAAAAAAAACTCGACATGGGGGTGTTTTATGCATAGCCACTGCAACTGGTGACATTGACTTGATCCGTTTGATTTTATCCAGTGCCTTTGGGAATATGGACTCTGTAAAAGCCTGGCAACCCGATGACTTCGAGACGAAATCTTCGAGAATTGTGAAGAAAAACGATTTTGTGAACCAGAATGATGGAGAAGGTGAGAACCCTCTATTTATCGCGATTCATGAGTTTGGAAGATATAATGTGGACTCTAACGAAATTGTAGATCTTCTGATTAAAAATGGCGCTGACGTTAATGCCGTCTCCAACAACGGTCGAACACCCTTGTTTATGTGTCGGGGTCCGAGATATTCCGTTATTATAGATATTCTGATTGAAAATGGTGCTAACGTTAATGCCGTTGACAAAGATGGTGAAACACCCTTATTTCACCTTATACTATACCTCCCAGTGATTCAGCAACTTTTTCACCGCGGTGCTCATGTAAACATTATAAATCACAACGGTGAAACTCCCCTACACGCAGCCAAGAATTATAATTTAATCATACAGTTTCTCATTTCGAATGGAGCTGATATTGACGTTGCTGACAAATGGAAACGGACACCCATACATGAAGCTGTTGAAAGTTTAAATTTTGAGGGAGTTATGGTACTTTTTAAGGCAGGTGCTGATTTATTCACTGTAGATCAATACGGCAGATCCCTTCTACACTCGGCAGTCATGAGCGAACCCATTACACGGTTTCTTATTGAGAATGAGGCTAACGTTAATGCTGTTGACAACTCAGGCGAAACGCCGTTAATTGTTGCTGCGTTAAGTAACACCCTCCCGTCGGCAATGCTACTTTGGGAACAAGGTGCCGATCTTTACAAAAAAGATCACTATGGCGATTCCGCTTACGACTTATGTATTTTGGATCCAAGTAACCCTGTGAACGCAGTGGTTGAAGCCGAGAACCACCGCAGAAGAAACGAGGCCTTTGCCATGGTATCCCATAGCCGTTTGGGGGCAGCCTCCAAAGGCAATGATATAGAAGAGGAATTAATCAAGATGATCCTAAAAGAAGAAAAGAAGTGATGGGTGTGTGGGTGATGTGAAGTAAATTTTTCAAATTCGACTCAAAACGTGTTATATTGTTCGATTTATGTTGTTGGATCGAGTATTTAAATTAACTATTACCTGTCATTGACATTGCATACAAAGATGTCAAGAGACACAAATCGTACGTGGGTAGACAGCACAGGGTATGTGTTTAACGAGCATGGGGTAGATCCGGATTGGAAGACAAAAGCACTTCACGTAATCAACGCGGCAGTAAATCATGAACCAGACATGTTACGTGATCTGGAGTACGATGGTTTCATCAGAGGGTATACCGAATATAGACCGTATGGTGCAAAAGGTTGCACGCCTTTAATTAGATGTATACTTTCTTTTAGGAACAGGGGTCAGCGACTGGAATTACTTGAAATGGTACGGATTCTTTTGAATAATGGAGCGAACCCATTCACCCAAAATAATGAAGCTGGGGGGGTGTTATGCGTAGCCGCTGCAATTGGTGACATTGACTTGATCCAATTGATTTTATCCAGTGCCTTTGGGAATATGGACACGGTGAAAGCCTGGAAACCTGTTGACTTCGATAAAACCGATTTTGTGAATATGAAAAATCAATTATTGGAGACCCCTCTACATATCGCGATTGGAAATTTCCGTGAGGGACATTCCGAAACTATAAAATTTCTGATTGAAAATGGCGCTGACGTTAATGCTGTTGACCATATGGATCGAACACCCTTGTTTTTGTGTGAAAGTCAGATATATTCCGGTATTATAGATCTTCTGATTGATAATGGTGCTAAAGTTAATGCCGTTGACGATATTGGTGAAACACCCTTATTTCACCATGTACTATGCCTCTCAGTGATTCAGCAACTTGTTCACCACGGCGCTGATTTAAACATTGAAAATTGCTGGGGTTCAACTCCCCTACACGCTGCCAAGAATCATCCTTTGAATATAAAGTTTCTTATTGATCATGGAGCTGACATTGAAGCTTCCGATGATGATGGAAAAACACCCATAAATCGAGCTGTTAAGTGTCAAAATATTGAGTCGGTTCAGGAATTTTTCAAGGCAGGTGCTGATTTATTCACTGTAGATGAGGACGGCAACACCCTTCTACACTTGGCATTCAGAAGCGCACCCATTACACAGTTTCTTATTGAGCAGAAGGCTGACGTGAATGCTGTTAACAACGAAGGCCGAACGCCGTTAATGATTGCTGTGGTTCGTGGAACCCTCCCGTCGGCAATGTTACTTTGGCGAAACGGTGCCGATCTTTACCTCAAAGATAATGATGGTGTCTCCGCTTACGAAATGTGTACTAGGTCTATAGTTAACCCTGTGATGCCAGTGATTGAAGCAGAGAACCGTCTCAGAATAAAGGAGGCCTTTGCCATGGTATCCCATAACCGTTTGGGGGCATCCTCCAAAGGCAATGGGATAGACGAGGAATTAATCAGGATGATCCTCCTACAACAATAAAATCAAAGATGTGTAACGACACACGAACACATAAAAATGTGTTTACTTAGTGTATTAATCATCAATGCACCACACACACCGTCCATCAAACCACCCCCTTTTCAACTACTTACGTGACTCAGACTCTACACTTCCATCTCGAAGTCAGTGATCTGGCCGAATACCGTCTCCCTGGCAGCGATCTCGGTGTCGAAGAGGCCGTCGAGCTTGTCCTCCGTAGGGAGACCCTTGAACCAACGAACAGTTTCGCGCGCGTACTTCCCGAGGTACGGCTCGTACATCGGTTCCTGGAGTTTCTGGCACTTGCTGCACGTGGGCGGCTTGTCGACGTTCTCGCTCCTTGTGTCGATGATGAGTGTGTGCAGGTGCCTGTTGGTATCCAAAAGCTCTTCCAGGTCGCATGCGAGGTCGACAAGCTTCTTCTCAGTTGCCTGTAGTTTGGCGGTGGTGCTGGGAGCCGAGGTCTTGATCTCGTTGTTGAGGCGGGTGATCTCCTTCTCGTGTTTGGTGATGATATTGACCGCGAATTGTAGGATGGAGCTACTCTTCACTGCCTGGTTCACGTCCTCTTTCTCCAACAGCCCGCCGCGGGTAGTCCAGTTGGTTGTGTTCTTGTTGTTGGGAGTATTGGAAGCGTTGGCCTTGGAAGCGTTGGCCTTGGAAGCGTTGGCCTTGGAAGCGTTGGCCTTGGAAGCGTTGGCCTTGGCCGACGCGCAGTCGTTCAGGATCTTCAAGCCCAGCTCAGACGAGGCTACTTGGAGCAACTGGCCTTTCACACTCGAAGAGCGGATGTACCAGACACCCTCGCTCAGATTGCGCGCGAGTGTCGTGACCCTCTCTTCGTACAACTTGAGTTCCTTGTGGTAGAGTGCGAAGTCTCGCCGCTTGCGCTTGTTGACGATCTCCTCCATCTCGATTTGTGACCGGAAAATGCGCTTGTTCTCGGCCTTGAGGGTGTCGGCCTTCTCATTCATCATGAAGTCAGCCTCGTCAAAAACTTCCTTCTTGATCTCCTCCTTGGTCTTCTCCATGGCACGGATGTCCCGCTCCTTGTCGCGCTTCTCGATGGTGTTCAAGATGCGGCGCAGGTTGGAATGTACGAGGGTGTTCGCTGCCGCGTCCCTGTTGGCAAGATCCTTGTTGTGACGCTCCTCCGTAGCAAGCTTCTGCTCATTGAGCATCTTGATGGTATCCTCTTGTGAAGCTTCCTTGGCCTGAAGGTAGTTGATGCTATCACCCTGTGAAGCCACCTTCGACTCAAGGTCCTTGATGAAGGCCTGGAGCTGTTCGATGAACGTCAATGCGGTAAACATCATACCCGATTCGCCCCCATCTGCCCCATCGGGGCAAGAGCGCTTGTGGTAATTCCCGGGAGCCATGTCTGGGGCGTGTCGGGGTTCTTGATTCGTTGGCCATTTACAGGTCCTGCTTTTAATACCGTGAAAAAACATCCGAATTTTCAGTCAACTGGTCAAACCCTGCTTTTAATTAAAATCGGAATTTCAGTCAACTAGGGTCGTGCTTTTAAAACTGTAAAAATCCGAATTTTGCTAAAAATTAATAATATTTTCAGTCAACTGGTCAAATATTGATTTACGTGAAATTAACAATTAATTGTTTTCAGTCAACTTCACTGGTCAAATCTTCATCATATATACCCCCAACAATGAGTCGTCTGTATAGCTTGAAGAACTCAAAACTAATTATTCGTGGGTCACAGTAACCACCTTAGCCGAGAGGTTAAGGTAACAGAGGTCAAATTTGTTTACACCAATTTGATCCAGGTTCGAATCTACACCTAATTGCGCAACGCGCCGAGCTTTCATTTTGCCCTTTTTACTTACTTTTATTTTGCCCTTTTACTTATTTTTTGAGGGTTGTTTACATTTGGAAGCAGGTTGTGAGCCCCGGGATGACATTCCCGCATCGAACCTTCGATGTGAACAGACATTCAAACTTATACCAAAAAAATGGAACACTAGCACAGCTTCAAATACCACCCCCTATATGTAAACGGTCGTAATCAACCACCTTAACCGAATGGTCAAGGTAGCAGGGTGTAAGAGACTCACAACCTAAGAGACCCGGGTTCGATACCACCAATTAACACCGCAATGCGGGGAGCTTTTTACTTTTTGGGTTGGTTCTTATCTTTTATATTTTGTCTTTATTTTGGCTAGCCATATTAAAACTCTATACCCGTATAGAAAATTATTGACTTACTACCGTCACATACCCACATATGGGAGATATACACCAGCACCACCATGGGGATATAATACACCAGCCGACCTATAGGGGTATGCACAAGAAGGGGAGTTATGAACCATTAACCATCACACGAGGGAGTATAACTACCCTGCGTCTGTATTTAGAACAACATCAGTTAAATTTGCACAACTTGGATCCGCTCGTTGGATTCAATTTGATGGTGCGTGCCTGTAAAATGGGGGCAAGGCATTGGGTCGAGATTCTTCTTGGGAAAGTGCCCCTAAATTACCTGGATGGTGATGGCAAATCTCCACGGGACGACTCTCCGCTGCTTTGTGCGTGTAAATGGCTGCAATTTCCGCATGGTAAAGATAATGAGAGTTTGCAAACCAACCAACTTATACCCAAGGAGGATTTTGAAACAAAATTCAACATAGTACGCTTATTGCTTAAAAACGGCGCCGATGTCAACGGATGCGATGCCTTTGGAGATTCGGCGTTGGTTGAGGCCGCAAATTGCGACTGCTATAACATTGTCAAGTTACTACTTCGTGCAGGGGTAGACGTACCCGCAAAGAAATATTTTGCGTCCCATAATCGCCGTGACATAGTAGACCCTCGGACATCCATGCTAATCGACGAAGTTTACAAAGCGGTTACCATTTCAACGGAAAAGAAACGCAAGGCGTCTTTCATTGTGATGAGCAGGCGACAAGTATCGGGGGGCGTAATGAGGGATATTATGCAGCGTCGGGTTCCTCGTTCGGGCACTCTGGACGTCAATCTGGAACAAATTATTAGCAGTGTAGAACTCGCCTGCGCCGGACACTTGGAAAATGTGCCGTACAGGGCGTAATTTCCACCGGTTGAACCCAAGGCTTATCGCGCCGCCATATTAAAACTCTCTATCGTAGTGGTGAGACGGGACTCGGACTATATCCACTGTCTACTGTGTTCGACAAGTACAGACTCACAAGGTGGTTATGGACATCATTGGTGAGGATGTTGTATCATATGGTACTTTTCGTTATTTCAATAATGTGAGTCACCGTTTCTATGGTCTAAAAAACAAGATCAAATATTATTTTTTCCCATTGACTTTCAAACGGATCGTTTCGCTTGATATGGATCTGAAAATGGGATGTATGGCGCATCGTATCACAGACTGTAGCAAATGTGAGTGTATTCAGGCATCAACCTGCTCATATCATGTACACAAAATAATGCGTCAACGGTTTCGTAAAGCTCATATGGACAGTATTGATAATAAAGACTATTCTAGTGGAGTTATGGTGTATTTATTCGACTGTTGATTCAATTGAAATAATGTATTGCTCAGATCCAATACATGCCCCCAACTCGGTATCTATATCAAATCCCATCTAGGTATATGTCTATTTACTTTTTCAACGGGCTGTCGATCGCCTGGGGATTTCTCCTGGTTCAAGCTCGGCTCGCCCTTTCACACTTCTGGCTTTGTACTGTCGATCGTCTAGGTCGTCCTCATCGTCTCGGTGAACCACACTGTCTTTGTGTTTTGGCGTCCACAGGCCAGCCCCCTCAGCAGCCTTCTTACCGTGCTCCATAAACTGTTTACGCTTGTCATGAAACCAATCGGACCATTCTCCGTTGGTCTCACCATCTATAGATTTCACGTATTCATGAAGTGAGTCAGTCTGTACTCTCGCAAAATCGTTGATGAGATTATCTGTTTTGGTCATCTCAGTCCTTAGGTGGGAATCCATCCTTGCCGTACGACCAGACTTCTTAGAATTGAGTGGTATCTTGGGATAGGCAGATGATGCCTTTACATTAGTAGACAGAGCATGACGTCTGGCTGCAGCATAATCATAGTTGTAATCTCCATCCACTCCACCGGCAGATGATGCCTTTACATTACTAGACAGAGCATGACGTCTGGCTGCAGCATAATCATAGTTGTAATCTCCATCTACTTCACGAATTTCCTTGTACCGGGATTCAGTACCCTTCGGCAGAGGGGGGTAATCGCCCGGTCGGTAATCGCGGCTCTGTGTACGACCTGCAGACCGAGACACACCATCCTGTCGGCTGTTATGATACATTGGTATTGATGTTATATTTATCTAATCTTGTTTCAATGCATCACTTTATATATCTAGATGCATATAGTATGAATATAGGTGACGGTTGTACTTGTTCAAAATATAAAAATGTTCGAAACTGTGCGTGGGTTCAAGCCATACAGGAGACCATTTTTGCGTTTTATTGACACACGTACATTCACTCACTCACAAAGACCCGCGTTGCACACAACTGATCTGAATAGAACCACCAACACCCCGAGATAAGTAAGGTAAAAGATTCCTGATGATACCGCCATCATGATGTATTTCACCTTACGCTCTCCTTGTTTTACAATCACCAACCTTCTCTGTTCTATGGCTTCTTGGTACTCAGACGCTCCCTCTGAGAAGAACGCTTCCTCGTTCTCTGAGAAGAACGCTTCCTCGTTCTCACTTACACACGCAAGCAATGTCTTTGTCACAGTGATCCTAATATCTGATTCTGTCGTGTCTTCCACGGCACCCGTATTGTTTTTGATCCGGGTGTATAGCGGCTTTGTGGTCGAAACACCGACGGTCTCGTTAACTCGCGGCGCAGACGCTGGCACTCTCATTGGTGAATCCATGCAGTTGTTTCGATTGTGTTAACGTGTATGTGAAATTAATTAACATCTCAGATAAATTGCTGTAATTGTGTAACACGTAATACACTTTTATTTCGTGTGTATTTATTAATTTGTCGACTAAAAACTTTATTATTTTACCATTGTTTAATTTTCAAATTAATAACGGTAATTTTATTATTTTACCGTTATTGACTAAAATTAAATTCGAATTGTATTGTTTTATTCATGTAATACGTATTGCAATTGCTAATATATCCATTGTCGATTCTATCATGGATTATCTATCACTGAGCACAGAACGACCCACGTTTTTGCAAACGATAAAATGGCGACCGACCCTATGACCGACGCCATGACCGACGCCATGACCGACAAAAGGAAAGACGAAAGGACCGACGAAAGGACTAGCACCACTACTACCCCCACTACATCGGTCACTACTATGGACGCTGCGACAGACCCTATGGAAGCTGCGACCGACGCTACGACCAATACTTACACCGAGACTACCAACAAGAACAAGAGCAAGAGCATGCTGGGTGGTATGTTGACCAGTGCCGGAAACGCCGTGAAGAGCATCTTCCGCGTGGACAGGGGGTCCAAATACCAAGATTCACACTACGAATCCGACAGCTCTTCGAACGACAGCAGCCTAACCTGCCAAGAGGAATTCTTCATGCGTTACGGTGTCAATGAAGAGGGTCTCTCCGAGTTCATGACTGGTATGCATCTTCACACCCGCCTGGAGACAGATAGCGGTAGCGGGTGCTCTTCGTGTGACGACATGGATACGCGCACCGCTAACGGTGCACTTTGTCTCTCGTCGACTATGAACGCAAACGTTGACTTCTTCGCAAGCCCGTTCATCTTCTTCAACGGTGAAGAGGTCGCACGTAACATCGAGAACGACATCCAGTCTCTCTACAAGTCCCTCGATGCCGCCTATGATGAGGATCCCAAGATTCTCATCCAAAACGTCCTGCACCTCGGCAACCTCCGCGCTTGTGGGAAAAAATCGCACGGGGCGTATATGGTCTGCCTTGGGTATTTGTGGAAATACCACCCGAAGACCTTCCTCGCGGCCATCGCGCCAAACATCGTGAACAACACATCGGCGCGTGACCTTCTCACAATTTTCTGCGTAATTACGCCCAACCGGTCGTACCCAATCTCGCGCTTGTACGCTGGAGAACAGCCGGATTCTTCTTCCCAAGCTGGGTGGACAACCGTCAAGGAACAAGAGAAGACTCTCTGGAAGGCACTCCTTAAGGAATATGGCGTCAAGTCCAGGGATGTCGTCTCACAGGAACCCTTGCACGCAGCGAAAACGAAGAAGTTCAAACCGTCGGACGCCTCCGACGCGTCGGGACCCGTCACGTCTCCGACTCCGTATTTCATGCGCGATACCATCACTACCAGCGAAACGTCTCCTGTAGTCTCCACTGCGACGGTCGACGATACGGAAGATGCAAAAATCTCCGCGGCGACCAACGACCCAAGGGGTCTTTGGTTTGGTGGCACTGGCGGCAAGCGTGGCCGCAGCAAGACACGCATGAAGAATATCTGGCACAACCTCGAATTCAAGGATGCGTACCAATCGGCGAAATCCAAGCTCCACCAGCGTGACTATGGACTCATGGAGGGCATCGACACAAACCCCGAGGATTACAAAAAGCTCACCGATTTCGTCGTCGACTCCTTCGTCGAGGGGCTCAAATGCAAAGACGAAATGATGGGAAAGTGGGCGCCTACAACCAACTGTTCACATGACAAAGCTACGCGGGGTGTCAAGACTTTCGATCTGCCGGACAACTGGAACGGGGGACTTTCGCAGGCTATCGCGTGGAAGCTGTTCGGTCACTTGGTCAAGAAGGACGAGAATGACGGTATCACGGGTTCGGTATTTTCTGTTAATGAGGCCAAGCGCTTTGTAATGGAGAAGTATTCGAAGCTTCTCTCGGACATTCGGCGCAAGTTTGTTCCGGAGAGTTTGGAGGGCTCCAAGCTCACATGCAAGGACACGCCGAACTTGGCTCGGTGCACCGCACGGTGGCGCGTCTATCGGTCTCCGCAGACACAGACGACGAGTTCTCAGAAAGAGGCGCTCAAGGAGTATTACAAGAACGTGGCGGCTGGTGCTGTGGGTTTCAAGGCGCTTACGTCGGGGGGCAACCGGCCGCATGTCCTCATGCGGGAGTGCTGCGTCGAGAAACCGGATTTCTCAGATGACGACGGCTTGACGGACAAGGAGAAAAAGGAGATCACCGAAACGGCCGAAACACAACTCTCTATCAATGTGATGCAGTTCGAATCAATCATCGAGTCTGTGAGGAAAACACTCAGCGGCAAAGACGTTGAGATGGTGGCTGTTACGGACGTTTCAGGATCTATGACGCAGTGCGGCTCTGTTCCGATGGACGTGTCTGTCGCGATGGGAATCATTCTCTCTATGGCAATGCCCGCATCCTGCCCGTACGCCAAGAAAGTCTACAGTTTTTCCAGTGAGTGTCATTCAACGTCGATCACTGCACGCGACAACGACAAGATCGGGCGCTTTGATTGGGTGCGTGAGGCTCGACGTGAGGTGTTGAATTCGCCGTGGGGGCAAGATACCAACCTCCGATCGGTTTTCAAGAAAATCGCAGAGGACGAGGAGAAGCGAGTGCGAATTCCCGGGGATGTTGTCAAGCCGCTATTTTTGGTGATTATCACCGATATGCAGTGGAATCAGGGGGTCTGCGACGATGGGGTGGACCTTCTCCAAGAAGATGTTTTGAGGGCCGAGTGCACCAAAGCCGGTCTTGCGACCGTGCCCACTATCGTTTACTTCGATGTGGCTGGGTCGGGGAAAATGAGCTACGCTTCATCGGCGAACACTTCAGGAGTAGTCATGATGTCTGGGTATAGCGAGTCTGCAATTAAGTGTTTGTCATGCGCGAACTTCGACGACGTTAGCCCCAAATCGTTCATGCTTTCTTCTCTCGCAGAACTGCCTTATGAGACAATGGATGAGATGATAGTTGATTAATTCGATAAGTAGGATTCGACAAGTAGGATTCGACAAGTAGGATTCGACAAGTAGGATTCGGCGAGTGGATTAATAGTGGTAGGACGGGCACTTAAGGTGTGTGAGTGATGAGGTTCATGTTTTTCGAATAAATTCATTTTACACAAACACAAAACTCGTCCACATAATTTACCTAGAAATTATGCCAAATAAAATTCTGTGTTTGTGTTTTGTGTTTGTGTTTTGGCATTACGTATTGCGTATTTTTAATAAATAGATGGAATTTTCCACGAATCAAAATCCAGAACTTACCACTGATAGTGACACGGTCATATGCCCAAGCCACTCAAATCACCACCGGATGGATGGGATCCCAATACAGTTGTAGGGGTTCGTGAACGACTTCAAATCTCGGGGTTTGGGATCAAAAATCCTCTCAGTTTTCAGGATCAAATAACCAATCATAAGTGGAAGTATGCAGCGGGTGATACTGGTGTCAAGACCAAAGAACAAGCCGCAAGTGCACACAGTAAAGCACGTACCCGGGTGTGGGATTTGGAGATGGCGAATAGAGCTCGTGTCATAGACAAAGACGACCGGACAGACGAACAGAAGGCGGCTATTCAGAAAGTGGACAACTGGTGGGCGTATCGTCAGAGCCGTATTGGAAACAGCGGCGGATCGCCGATGATACCACCGCCCGCAAAATGGAGACCAGATTTGGTCGGAGAAGAGCGAACGGGGGATGCTTGGAGATACGCGGCAGAGTTGAACGTTGACAAAAGTGCTAAGACTGCGATGGCTCATTCAAATGCTCGCTTGAAAATCATCCGCGATTACAGGCTTGATGAAGCCAACGCCAAGGATCCGTGCGACCGGACTGAAGAGGATGATGCTGTGAGAGCTGCGGATGTCATCGAGAAGGATAAAAAGGCGTCGTTAAACACAAAATTGGAACAGACAAGACAGAAGGCGCGTCAGAAGGCGCAGCAAGATGCTTGCGACAAATCCCTCCAAAAATACCCCAAACTCCGGGTTGCGAACGACACGCCGCTAACAGAAGAACAAGCATCCGACATCGCGTCCAATTTTTTTGACGACAAAGACTCGGAGTTATTCGAAGCCCTGGGTTCGAAGACTTTGAGGCAGGCATTGTATGAGCCGAATTCTACTGCGATATACATTGGAGCTGGGCGGTGGTTTGGTGCTGAGAGTTACCGCTTCTTGGTGGGTAATACCGGTGCTTCTACTACGGTTCTCACACGCATGGATGGCACCAACTTCAAATCCAAAGATCAAGATTACAAGGACCTCGAACTCGAATCCGTCGAGGTCGGTCATTATCGATCATGGTCAGACTGTAATGCGGTTGAAGCAGCTCTACAACTCATTTTGGATGATCTTGAGGTCGGAAGTCAGCGTCTTTGGTTACGATCTGGTACTGGTCGGGACACGCGGCAGCTGAGAGTACGTGACATGAAATGCATCGAAAAACGCATAGAAGATGGAGAAGATGGCAATCTGACGTTCGTCTGCTTTATTACCATTCTGAGGAATGTAGAGGTGCTCTCGCGCTGTACAGACGCCATCACTGGTAAGGATGTAGTTGAGTCCATCAAGGCCGGGTCCGGGACAGTGTGTCGCGTACATCAACCAAAAATTCCCAAACCTAGATGTAATCCGGAACAAAAAGCTGCGTTGGAAGCAACACGGCTGAAACTAGGTTTCAAATGCATAGACATCAACCACAAGCGCAAGCTGGATGATTTCTTAAACGCTGAGAGCGAGGATATGGGAAGCGAAAGCGAAGAGGAACAATGCAGCAGTGATAGCGAGGACGACGAGTGAATGTGAAATGTGTCTGTGATGTGTGATTTTATTAAATGAACGGTGAAATCACTGTATATGGTCCCATTTCAAAATTGTTACTATGGCCATCAATAGAATCAAAATGAAGATACAAAAGGCAATGACACGCTTCAATTTCCTATTATTTCTGTTTCCGTGTTCAATGAACGTAGTTGGTGTCACTTGTTCTGGCTGTACCTGCAGGGCCCATACAATTCCCAAATTGCAAATAGGGCATCTACCGATCTGTCCCGCGCTAATTTTTGTAATGAACCACTTTGAAATGCATTCCTGGTGGAAGGAGTGGTGGCATACAGGGAGATGTGAAACTTGATCGACGGTTACCATTTTTTCCATGCAGATAACGCATTCATCCCCGGGGATCCAATTTGGTGGAGAACATGTATCACAACACCTATCCTCTGAAAGAGCCCCTGTGATTGCAGTATCTATATTGTTTCCATGAAACTCGTGACATGAACTACTATCGTCATCACCAAGTTCCATAAGCAAATGTACAGATGTTGTTCTGAAATAAATTTGCTTCAAGTTATATGTGCTGTGTACGAATTTATTTTAAAATACGTCTGTGTGTAATATTTATTAACCCACGAATATCTTCAATATACAGGGACATTGTGTTGAAGTTGATTTGTAAAAAGATCATTCGATGACACCCATATTAATTTATACAGTATCAGTATGACATTTATATTTAGTCTATCGCGATATGCAATTTCCACCAATCAGGATCTTTATGAAAATGGATACCGGAATTTCTTGTTACGGTGATATCTTCAAACAAGTCTTGGCGATATCAGATGGAGAATCTAAAATTCAAATGTGGGTCAAATTTGATGACAACACATTTGAAAGTAGATATATTCTAGATCCTACCATTTTAGATTTCAAAGTGGTTCATCGTACAAGGGCGGTGGATGAACCACCGCTGTTTCCCCGCTTGTAAAATACACGCGGGGAAACATAGGATATAGAGCATACTTCATTCAATGATGTAAATTCATTCAATACATTCGTTTGTTTTATTCCCAAATCTAGACATACTGCGGTTGTCCTCGTTCGCGGTCCGTCAGTTGGTGGTATACCTTGTCGGTTCTACAGTACTTATTCCATGCCCATCCACTTACACCCATCGCTAATAGTACACTTGCTACCAGGCCGAGTACGATTACGATTGTGTCATCACTTTCGACAGTATCGTTGGTGTGTTCCACTAAAATCACAGTGGTTTGGGTTGGCTGAAACCCATTAGCTCTAAGTTCACTCATAAGCACTGTTTGATTTGAAACGGCTATGTTATTGGCTAGAGTTCCTGGTACAAGTACAACCGTGTTTATGTGAATCGTGGAACTAAGAAGACGCCTCGAAGTTGTCCTGTTTGTTGTAGTATTTGAGATTGAATCAATGTAAACGCTACCAGTCGACACAGCTAGATGCTTTTCAATTGTTTCTATGTATAAAATTTGTTTGGCATCATCGAATTCATCTTCTGTCATGGATAGATCCACTGTAAAAGTCAGAGTAGCTGTACATTTGTCTCTGTGGTATGCTAGATTACAGGAGCAGTTGTCAAGTCCAGAACTTGCCAATGGACTTGTCATTCCTTTATCGCACCTGTTCTGAGAGTCCCCGTCGCACCAAAATCCTACGGAACAAACAGCACAGATATCATCCGTAGTAAAGAAATGACCCGTGTTACAGGGAATGTGGGTGTCGTTTGTGCGTTCCTCACAGTCGATAGTAGTGTGGTTGTAGCCAGGTAAACAATAACAATGTTCTTCAGAAGTGCTGAGAACTTGTGATGTCGTTCCTTCAGGGCAGGCGTTCGTATGGGTTACATTACACCACGACCCCTGTGGACACGCCATACACTTAGTTCCATTGTTGGTGTCTTCTATCATATACCCGTCGTGACATTTGCAAGAATCTTCATTCATACTCCCCATAGGTGAAGTCATCCCAGTAATGGGACATTCATACGAGTCTGTACCATCACACCAATTCCCAGAATGGCATTCGGTACAGCTCCTTGTCTCACAATCGTCTGAATTAAACCGGAATCCTCCGTCGCATGAATCTAGACAATTGGACTTGTTTGGACAAATTGCCAAAGTAAAATTTGTATCACAGGTGATATTTGTGACATTTGTAGCAGAGATACTTCCGGTGTGGCAGAGAACAATCAAAGCTACAGTGAATATCTGTTTGAATCCCATAATCTGATACGCACCGTTCTATGGTGTTTATATATGTTGTGTGGTCTTCTCTCGTATGGAACCCATATTGTATTAAGAATAATCGTCAAAATTGCCAAGCAATTATCGGATTTTAAAATAATGGTGTAATAAATATATTATAAGTCGTGTTTTAAAGTGTCATACATATCACCATAAAAAATTAGTCAACCAATCCAATTAAATACATCTACACAAACCGAACCTTTTAAATCACTACATCAGAACAATGGTGACACGAATCGGAAAGCGAGATGTGTATGCCGGTATGGATGCTGTCAATTCACATGGGGACATGCGTGCCCTATCGAAACCACGAATTGACAAAAGTACGCCGACTACTCGTTCAAGACCCGTGAAGAATGTTGAAGTTAGGTTTCGCACGAACGACGGTCAAGTGGGTGGAAAAAGGAAGATTTACACACCGGTATGGTATGACTCGGCTGCAGCCGCTGTAATCATCAAGTTCTTCCGTGACTTCACTGGGGTGTGCAAGACCAAGAAAGCAATTGCTGTCGCGACATTTGCAGTGAGAACATCTCTCTACGCTTCTCGAATCGCTTCGTCTGTTTCCATCGAACAATTCGGGGCCAGCTTCGATCTCATGATGCGTCCTTTCTCGGAAGCGGCAATTCGCTCAATGCGACGCTTCATCGTACACTCCCAACTACTGGACAACATGAAATCGGTTTCTACACATGTTTTATGTTTCTCCTCGCGTATCCTCCGCAGTCTGGACGTCTGTACACATACATCTAAGTATGGTGATGCGGTGGAGTCACTCGATCTCGTGGCTTCTGCGAATACCTTGGTGTGTTCATTCAGGCGCGCGAGACGAATCGTGATCAATGGATACGAAGTGGGGCAAGCACACCGCCTCGAGGTCTGCAAATACTTGAAATTTTTCAACGAAACTCTTCTGCGATGGCAGTATTTGAAATCCAAACCGTTGGTCGATCGAATGCAAGTCGTTTTACAGGAGCTCCACTATGCCGAGACCCGGTTGCGCACTGAAGTACAAGCGCGCGCCATGTCATGTGTGCGAAAACCGTTCGTTCAAGCTGAAGCAGACCGATGCAATGTTCAGTCGCGGAAGATGGAACAGCAATTTCTACGGTTGACATCCTCGTT
>Ga0307488_10001720_pt1 | contig 18352 bp, 16 predicted proteins | sample SB02metaG_FD_202248 | JGI IMG/M metagenome (GOLD analysis project Ga0307488, IMG submission 202248) | Sea-ice brine microbial communities from Beaufort Sea near Barrow, Alaska, United States - SB 0.2 | ecosystem: Environmental > Aquatic > Marine > Coastal | place: USA: Alaska | collected... | reverse complement strand
ACGTTACAACAACGAGTTAGCCCTTAATTGCGTCAATGTGACAAACAGCGACTTAGGATCTGATAAACAGCAAACTATGTATCTGGCAAGATTAGACTCTGTCCCTGTTGCAGGTGCAATTACCACAGTTGCACCTGATGGATATAGCGGAAATATTGAATTAATTGTCGCAGTAAATATTGATGGTAGTGTTAATGGCGTCCGCATTCTATCCCATCAAGAAACGCCAGGATTAGGTGATAAAATAGAGTTAGCTAAAAGTGCTTGGGTTACCAGTTTTTCAGGTAAAACATTAACGGGTGAAAGTGACAGTCGATGGGCCGTTGCTAAAGATGGTGGCATGTTTGATCAATTCACTGGTGCAACGATTACACCCAGAGCAGTTGTAAAAGCGGTTAAGAAGGCAACACTGTTTTTTTCCAAAAATCAAAAAGAGTTATTTAGACAAAAAAACGATTGTATGCTGAAAGACTCTTCAACTGAACTTGAAAAAAATCACAAGAGTAAAATTTTGGCTGAAGATGGAGTCGATAATGAAAATTAATGCAGAGTACAAAGAGATTGCTTGGCAAGGCTTATGGAAAAATAACCCTGGTTTAGTTCAACTTCTTGGCCTTTGCCCTTTACTGGCTGTTACATCAACCGTAACGAATGCACTTGGCTTAGGCCTAGCAACCCTGCTAGTATTAATTTGTTCTAATGCAACAGTATCAGCGGTTCGTCAATGGGTACCCAAAGAAGTACGCATTCCCATTTTTGTATTAATCATTGCAGCTTTTGTTAGTTGCGTTCAATTACTGATGAACGCTTTTACTTATGGACTTTATCAATCTCTTGGAATTTTTCTGCCATTGATAGTAACAAATTGTGCCATTATTGGCCGAGCCGAGGCCTACGCATCTAAAAATCCTGTTAAACAGGCTACGTTTGACGGTTTGATGATGGGTCTTGGTTTTAGTTTAGTGCTAGTGTTACTAGGCGCTATTCGTGAAATATTAGGTCAGGGGACATTGTTTGATGGCGCCCATTTACTATTAGGTGATTGGGCGCTAGGGTTACGGATTGAAATTTTTCACTTCGATAGCAAATTCCTATTAGCGATATTACCTCCCGGAGCTTTCATTGTGATGGGGTTTTTAATAGCGGCAAAAAATGCTATTGATGAAAAAATAGCAGAACGCCAACCAAGCATTGAGAAAAAAAATATTGAACGGGTAAGAGTTAATTTTGATGATAAATAAAACATTACCACAAAATAGAAAACAACAAATATTATGAATAAAGAAAAGCGCTTAGCAATACTGACCCGTTTACGCGATGATAATCCTACCCCATCTACTGAACTTAATTTTTCATCTCCCTTTGAGTTATTAATTGCCGTATTGCTATCGGCACAATCAACTGATGTCGGTGTCAATAAAGCCACCAATAAGTTATATCCGCTTGCCAATACGCCGCAGGCAATTTTAAATTTAGGCTTGGACGGGTTAAAATTACATATCAAAACCATTGGTTTATTTAATACCAAAGCAGCCAATACGATCAAAACCTGTCAAATGTTGGTCGACTTACATGCCGGTGAAGTACCTGAAGATAGAGCGGCTTTAGAAGCATTACCTGGTGTTGGTAGAAAAACAGCTAATGTTGTATTAAACACAGCTTTTGGCTGGCCAACTATTGCTGTTGATACCCATATATTTCGCGTTAGTAATCGAACTAAACTAGCGATGGGTGATAACGTTGAAAAAGTAGAAAAAAAACTGCTGAAAGTAGTACCAATGGACTTTAAAGTTGATGTTCACCATTGGTTGATTTTACATGGCCGTTATACCTGTATTGCTAGGAAACCTAAATGTGGCTCATGTATTATTGAAGACTTATGCGAATTTAAACATAAGCTTGATTAAAAAGGAAAAAATAAAATGAAATTTCTACACACCATGGTTAGAGTGTTGGATATTAAAAAATCCTTAGCTTTTTATATCGATGGTCTAAGCTTAATCGAAACTAAAAGAGTCGATGTACCAGAGGGTAAGTTCAGCCTTATTTTTTTAGCTACCGCTCAAGGCGCGCCTGAAATTGAATTGACCCATAATTGGGACAGTGAAGAGCACTATGATGCTGGTAGAAACTTTGGCCATTTAGCCTTTGAAGTAGATGATATTTATCAGCTCTGCCAGAAATTAATGGACTCAGGAGTCATCATAAACCGCCCCCCTCGTTGTGGTCACATGGCATTTGTTAAATCCCCAGACGGAATTTCTATAGAACTTTTACAAAAAGGTAGTCGTTTATCTCCACAAGAGCCTTGGCTTAGTATGAAAAACATTGGAACATGGTAATAAAACTTAGTCACTACTTGAAATGGTAATCCATGAGCAAAGTAACACTAATAAAAAAGCGGTTATTATTAGTGTTAAGTAATAATACCGCCAGTATTCATATTACATATAAATAATTGCATCCTGCATACTATTTTTGTTAATGGTTTAGTCCTTCGTCCATAGGCTATTAACTTCCTTTTAAATACAATATCCTTATAGCCTTTACAAAAATTAAAAGGATCAACATCCGTGTTAAATTACATCCTGTAACCAACGATCCGTGTGTAATTCAGCATCCGTACCAAACTTCAATACAAAATCCATTTTAGTGTTTTATCCCTGTCATCCTGACTAACAGTATAATAACAAAACATTAATTTTTTAATATCTGTAAATTATTTCAAAGAATTTCTTTTGAATATCAAATAATAATAACAATTTATTTTATTAAATTAAAACAATAACTTAACTAAGTATTATCATTAATTATATATTAACTGTAAGTTATGTCCTACCTGTTTACTAGATATGTCTTACATAGGTTAGTCATTAAAGTAACTTAAGTATTTATATCTCGATAACGATACGCGTTATGAGGTTTGCAAATTACCGATCAAAGGTTAAATAACCTGATTGAATATCAACCTTGTCAAATATATTGACAGTTTTTATTGATAACAACGATAAAAAGAATTATTAATATACTAATAAAAAATTTAGACAACCTAAAGAGAGTTTTATGAATGTTGCCGCTAGAATAGTTAAAAATGTAGCCATCGTGATACTAGGATTATTAGCTGCCATTTTAATCACTTTATATTCAATTACTTACCACCCAAAAACAGTAGAGAATGTTGATTATGTTTGTCCTGCAGATACTCCCTCATTAACCCCAGGTCAGTCTATAAAAGTGTTAAGTTATAACGTGCAATATTTTGCCGGAAAAGATTACGTTTTTTATTATGACCTTGATAATGATGCTGGACCAGATACTAGGCCAAGTGCAGAAGCTATAGAGAAAACAGTGACATCAATTGCTCAATTAATACTCAGTGAAAATCCTGATATATTATTGCTACAAGAATTACATGATGGCGCGAAAGCGACTGATTACCAAAATCAAACAGCGTTATTGTTAAGTAAGTTAAATAGTAATTACTCGTGTTATAGCGAAGCGTTCTATTGGAAAGCAGACTTTGTACCACACCCCGCTATTATGGGCAGTGTAGGCATGAAGTTACTGACCTTATCAAAATACAAAATAGATACGGCGACACGCCATCAACTCTCTTTGATGGAATCAGACCCGATTACTCAAGCATTTAATTTAAAACGAGCCATTTTAGTGACCGAGTTTCCTATGAGTTCTAGCGAGGGTAATAATGAAGATAATGATAAAAAATTTGTTGCTATGAATACCCACTTAGATGCTTTTTCACAAGGAATGAATACCATGGAGAAACAGGTGAGCGAAGTGGACAAATTACTATCTACCACTATTCATCCTTGGATTATTGGTGGCGATTTTAACTTGTTGCCACCCGAACAATTTACCAGTTTAGCTGAGTCACAAAAAAACCTTTATAAGGCAGAATCAGAAATAGCCCCATTAACTCAGCGTTATGCCAGTGTACCTTCTATGAAAAACGTTAACAGCGAAGATAAGGTCAATTGGTATACCCATTATCCTAATGACCCCGGTATCTTAGGTCCTGATAGAACAATTGATTATATTTTTTATGACAAGTCTTTAACGTTAGTCGACTCACAGGTAATGCATGGCATTACCCATAAATTTTCAGATCATTTACCACTAGTTGCTACTTATCAATTACCATAATATTGTCTGAAATTTTAAACTGAATTTTAGCTGACACTCGCGACGAGCTTATGTGAGTTGTTAGTTGTTAGTTGTTAGTTGTTAGTTGTTAGTTGTTAGTAAAACGTTGCGCCATTAACGGTTTCAATAGCAGCACTTTGATGTTTTTTCCCATTATTTAAATTATATGGGATAAACACAAGAGGATAAGGTTGAGAAAATGATTCGACTGATGTTTATCGTTATTTTATATAATAGGCCGTTATATTTCATACCTTTATTGAAAATACAACGGTAACTAAGACTGTATGAATTATTTTTCATGCTCGGACTCTGCAATACAATTTTACTCGAACTATGCTATTTCAAAATTGAAAGTCTTTTAACTGAGTTTATAGCTTTGGAATAAACTCAGGGCAAACATAAAGATGATCATAATATTGATCTAAAAATTCGACTTCATTTCTAATACAGTATTTAAATTTAAGTCTATAAGCTTACCTTAAGCTTATAGACTTAACATCGCTGATGTTGATTTATAAATGATGTTTTTAAAATTTTTTCTAACCATATAGCTCAGATAAACAGCTATATTATTGCGTTAAACCTCGAAAAAACACATCTACTGATTCAATAAACCCAAACTAACTCATTAATTGTGTTGTTAGGCTTTATCAGGGTGTTTATAGCACGCTAAACACCCTTGAAAATATAATAGTCAAATTTGTAAGGTTCTAGAGTATGAATTTAATCTCTCATTTTAAAAAATTTCAGTTAACCACTAATCAATTAATCATCCTTGTCGGAGGCTATATCACCCTCATTTTCAATATGCCTTTTTTAAATAAAACGCTGCATGCAATAACAACGCTTAAGCAATATAATCTCGGCTTTCTTTTTTCAGTTCCTATTTTTTTGTTTTGTTTAGTTACTCTTATAATCAGTACGTTTTCAATAAGAGTGATGTTAAAACCTATGTTAGTCGTCCTCGTTATTCTCTCATCATTGATTTTTTACGCCACATTGACCTATGGTATAGTTTTTGACTATGGGATGATTCAAAATACAGTTGAAACTGACAGTGCAGAAGCGTTTTCTTATTTAAATTTATACGCTATATTTTTTGTATTGTTCGTTGGTATCATGCCTGCAATAAGCATTACACTTGTTAATATCAGTAATTTAAGCGCTGGGTGTGAGTTAATACAACGCATTAAACTAATGATCATATTAATACTTATTTCAGCTGTTATAGGTGCTTCTTTCTATTCAAATTATGCTGCAGTAGGACGTAATAATAGAGCTTTAGTCAATTATATCGTACCTTTTAAGTTGATTGATTCAAGCATAAAATATATAAAAAGAAATTATTTAGCGCCTCCTCTAGATTTTTTAATCCTTGATAAGTCACCTACATTAACAAATAAAAGTCATGTTAAAAAAGTTACTGTGTTAGTTGTTGGAGAAACCGCTCGTTCAAAAAGCTTCTCGCTCAATGGCTATTCGAGACCAACCAATAAATATACTAACATGAAGAACGTAGTATCATTTTCGAATATGCATTCATGTGGAACAGCTACTGCCGTATCGGTTCCTTGCATGTTTTCACGCTTATCTAAAAGTAATTATGACAAAAGAGAAGCGGTTTACCAACAGAATTTATTAGACATTGTTCAGTTAGCAGGAACTGATGTTATATGGGTAGATAACAATAGTAGTTGTAAGGGAGTATGTAAAAGAGTTCATACCATTTATATTAATACAGATAAAAAAAATACACTTTGTGATGGGAAGTATTGCTTTGATGAAGCCTTACTCGAACCATTTAAAAAGAAAATAGCTCACTTAACACATCAAAATACTTTGATTGTACTACATATGATCGGTTCACATGGACCAACATATTATCGACGCTATCCATCTGAACAGGCTATATTTATGCCTGATTGTCGACGGAGTGATATCCAAAACTGTTCAAAGGAAGCATTAATTAATACATATGATAATACTATTGCTTATACGGATTTTGTTCTAGCGGAAATCATCGATGAATTACAAGGTATGTCAGAAGAGTTCGACATTAATACGTCGATGTTATATGTTTCAGATCATGGTGAGTCGATAGGCGAAAATGGCGTTTACTTACACGGTTTACCCTATGCTTTTGCACCTGATGAGCAGACCCATATTCCCATGTTATATTGGGAGAGCAGCAACAATACAGAGACAAGTACTTCTTGCCTGCAAGAAATGTCATCAACCAAAATGTCTCATGATAATATTTTTGATAGTTTGCTTAGTATAGTGAATGTTAAATCTGAAACTTACAATGTTGGATTAGACATTTTTCATCAATGTGAGCCTAGTGTGTTGACTGCAAGCGTTAATAATATCACTCCCAATAAGAAGGTTAATGAATAATGTTTGACAGTAACAATAAACCCAAAGGCATTAAGAGAATTATACTGGCTGGAGAAAATTCATTCAGAGCATTTAACTGGTTAATAAAAAATGAGTCGGCTTTTAGACAAGAAATTTTATTGTTATTGATCTTAATACCGGTAACTTTTTGTTTCAATATTAACGTTAAAGAGCAGATATTTCTGGTGGTTTCGCTGTTATTTATAGTGTTTACCGAAGTCATTAATACGGCAATTGAAACCGTCGTTGATCGGGTTAGCTTAGACATACACCCTTTATCGGGTCTAGCAAAAGATTTGGGCTCAGCAGCCGTATTACTCAGTTTAATTATGGCCATTTTGGTGTGGCTGTCCATTTTACTATGCTAATTATACAACAGAGCAGGCTTATTCTGAGTAGTAACTTGTTAATAAATTATCTAGTACGTTTACTTAGTCCGCTAGCTTATATAGTTGCTTACTATAAGCTAAACTCCCAAACAGTGCATGAGCAAGCGTTTTTTCACCAAGTCCACGCTGTGCTTCTGCATCCGACAAACTTTTAGTGCTGAAATTATAATCAAAATAACTGATTGGCTTATGTGGTTGTAATATAGCTACATGATTATTTTCCATATAAGCAAAATTATTTGAAAATTGCATCATAGCCCTTTCGTTATTGTAGGTATTAGTTAAATCAAAACCAATTAATGGCGTTGGCTCATTAACGCCTATTAAAGACAGTAATGTCGGAGGTAAATCAATTTGACTGACAACTCTATCATCTCTTTCATTGCTAAAGCCACTGTTGATTATAACGGCTGGAACGTGAAAGTTTTTAATTGGAACAAGATCTGAACCATACACCCGAGCATCATGATCAGCCACCACTAAAAATATGGTATTGTGCCAATATGCCTCTTGCTTTGCCTGGTTAATAAACTTACCTAATGCGTAATCAGCATACTGTATAGCTTTATGCCTAGATTGCTCTCTAGTACTATATAGCTGCTTTTGTTTTATTGTATAACTTATAGCTTCAACTTTTCCTTCTGGTATATCAAAGGGATCATGATTACTTGATGAAAAAATGAGACTAAAAAATGGTTTACCTGCTTTATTCAGTTTTTTTAATTCAGTATTCGCTTGATTAAAAAGATCTTCATCACTAGCCCCCCACGATGCAACATATTCTGGGGATTCAATATCATCAAAGTCGATAATACTATTAAAACCATTACCTAAAAAAAAACTCTTCATGTTATCAAAATGACTTTCACCACCATAAACAAATTGCGTCACATAATGATGCTTCTCTAAAGCACTGGCAATCGTAAAAAAGTCTCTTTGTGACTTATCTAGTTTAACTACCGATCTAGCAGGCGTAGGGGTAAAACCGGTAATAACTGCTTCAATACCTCTGACTGATCGAGTACCGGTGGCATAAAGTTTATCGAGAGACCAATGCTCTTTAATGAGTTTATCTAACTCCGGCGTTAGAGGTAAGCCACCCAGTTCACCGACAAATTGGGCACCTAGGCTTTCCTCTAATATGATAACTAAGTTTTTATTATGTCCTTTATTAAATGGCTCTCTTATCGCTAGCGTAGGAAGTTCTTCGCTAATATAGGCGGCTTTTGGTAACTCACTTTCTTGTCGAACAATACGAAGAATATCCTTTTCAGCTAACTGCCCATAAACTTTCGATGCGCTAACTTCATTACTTAATTGCTTAAAAGCGAATGCCACACTATAAGCAGAGTTTAAAGTCAAAGAGTTAACTAATGCATCGGTTGAAAAAAAGACTAAAGAGGGATTAATAGGCCGATGTGACAGCGTACCTCTGGCACAAACAAAAAATGAAAGTAGTAATATTAAAAATGCGGTAAACACTGGGAAGGCAGTTATGTTTTTAACTTCTGTGTTGTAATTAATTTTTCCCGTTATATACCAGCCAAATAATCCGCCAACAATTAAACTCACTAACGTAGAAATCATTTCGTATAAATGACCTTGTAAAAGCATGCTCAACACTTCTTTAGGGTAAATTAAATATTCAATAAACAATCTATTAGGCCGTAAATCATATTCATTAATAAATGCTGGCGTTGTAAGTTCAAAAAAAAGCAAGGTGACAAAACTACAGAAAAACCAAATTTTTAATATCACTAACCACGATTTTCTGAAACGGCTCAGCATAAAAAATGGGTGCATTATCGCAGGAAGCAAAAGAAGGTAGCCAACAGAACTTAGATCAATTCTTAAGCCATTGAGTAAAATTGTATTAATCGTTATAAAATCACTTGCTCGGTCGATCTGCCAAACAACGAGGAGAATTCTACATGTTGATAAAAATAGGAGCAGGTAACAGGTGAAAATTAGAAAAGGATAGATGAGGCGATACGTTTTGTTATAAATTGTCATTGTAAAGCACAAGTAATGATTAATTTTTATACTTTAACAATCATTACTTAAGAGAAGCTTAAGATAAGCTGAGGTTATATACTATCTAATGAAGTAGTGTTTAAAAAAATTGGCTGCACTAATTTATTCACAGAAGTTTTCCTGTCCTTTTATCTCTGACCTATTACAACTGACAGTAGCTATTTTGATGATAATTAATTTTCATTGTCACTGACATAGGATGAAAATTTAGTGTAACCTTGCTACGAAATATTAGGAGGTTATGTGCGGTTATTAAGTTCAATTTTTTGTTTTCAAGGTTTCGATACTCGACAACGTTTTTTAGCGATTAATATTGCCTGTTATATTATTATGCTTTCCTCTCATATAGCCTTTACTAACCATTTACTTTTTAACATTTCTATCTTGGCTTTTTTGGTTGTTGTTATCGCGTTAACAAGCTTAAGACGACTCAATGATGCTCAGTTAAAAAAAATGTGGTGTAGCGGACCAAGTATTAGTTTTCTAATGGTTTACCTAATAATTATAATTACAAATTATAATAGTGCTAACTGGTTATTACTTCTCCCTATCATGTTTTCTTCCTTGTTAATGACCTATCCAAGTAAAGCTAAAACTACCTATATTCTGGGATATTCTGGTCCTGTTGACTTAAGTCATTTTGATCATGCTAGCCTTAATCAGCAAAGACGAAGCCAGCGTATTGAACCGACAATAAATACTGATTTTAATAAACAAACATTTCAAAATACCGAGAGCCAGTTATCTATCAACCAAATAAACTCAGCAACAACTAAAAAGAACGAAAATAAAGAAGACATTGGTGAATTAATTCGGCTGAAATTATTAAATAATAGAACAATAAAACTAACTTTAATTGGACTGACAGTACTTATTGTTTTAGCAATCACTATACCATCTGTCATAGCGAGTTTTAATAATAACGAAAAAACACCTGAGTCAAAACCAACAAAAGCAGTAATTAGAACAGCTCAAGTTTCATTTCCTGACAATTTTTCTCTGCTGTTATCTCAATACAATGGTTTGATTATTAACTGGCAAGCAGACAGTAGCGATGATAAAAAAATCTGGGATCTACTAACCGCACAGGGCGATAAAAACTGTAAAGAGATCGTATTTAATAATGGGACTACTATAAGAACAACTAATGTAGTGATTGAGCGTAGCGAACAATATTTTGCAAATTTCTCTCCTTTAGATACTCAGAGTCTATTGCAAGAAATAGCTTTTAGAGGCAGCTTTACATTATGTGGCTATAAGTTTTCACTAAAAGGCAGCCAAGCAATATTAGGCAAACATATCAAATATGCTAAAATGGTGGCTTATTAAATTTTATAATCATGATATAACAATAATACATACAGATGAGGTGCATTATGAACTGGCAAATAAAAAAGTTTAATCAATTAACTACTGATGAGCTTTATGATGCGTTAAAGCTCCGCATTGATGTTTTTGTTGTTGAACAAACTTGTTTTTATCCAGACTTAGATGATTTAGATCGGCATCACCAAACCCTGCACTTGTATTGTTATCAGGATGATAAAATAGCGGCCTATTTAAGAATATTAGCACAAGGACAAAGTTATGATAATTTCCCTAGCATTGGCAGAGTAATCATTGCGCCTCATGCGAGAGGCTTTGGTTTAGGCCATGAATTAATGGAAGAGGCTATTTTAGCTTGTTCTCAATACTTCCCTTCACAAGCTATTAAAATTTCAGCTCAAGAGCATTTAGAGAAATATTATAATAAACACGGTTTTATTAGGGTCTCTGATATGTATTTAGAAGACGATATACCACATATTGCCATGGTAAAAGAAGTACCTTAACCACTCGCTTTAAAAATCAAACAGCTATAGCTAATTTAAAAACATCCTAATATTTTCAATCGAGAGTATAAGTAACACTAAAAAGGTGAATAGCATACCGACTTGACGCTGAATAGAAATACCAATAGATTTACCTAAACCAATGGCATGAAGAATACGCCCAACAAACAACAGTCCACCTAATATATGCAACCATAGGTTATCAGCACCATTTAATTCATAACAACCTAAAAGAATAAGTGCTAACGGAATATATTCAATAAAATTACCATGAATTCTAATAGCCGCAGTCAACGGTTTTTGTTCTCCATCACCAATAGCTACTTTGAACTTAAAACGTAAACGAATAATATTAAAAGAGAGACCTAGTAACAATATCGCCAATAAACTGGCATATAAAGCGGTAATACTTAAATAAACGTTCATATATAGCCTTGTTATTATTTAAAAAACATTTCATTTTCATTATTGATATTACTTAGTATTACCATTTCTGCAAAAAAAAAGCTCACTAAGTGAGCTTTTAATCAAAATGACTGTTAGGTCAATTCGTCGAGTAATAGACTGTTAACTTCTTCAACAGGCAAGGTACCGTCAATGGTTAAATATTTGCAATTTTTATTCTTAGCTTCAACTTGATAATAATCAACTAACGGCTTTGTTTGCTCATGATAAATAGCTAAACGTTTACGAACCGTTGCTTCTTCATCATCAGGACGAATTGATAAGTTTTGACCGGTATCATCATCCTTGCCCTCTACTTTAGGAGGGTTATAAACAAGATGATATACACGGCCAGAACCAGAATGCACTCGTCGGCCAGCCATACGTTCAACGATCACTTCATCAGGCACATCGAACTCAATAACACTATCAACATCAACACTATTTTCTTTCATCGCATCAGCTTGTGGAATAGTACGAGGAAAACCGTCCAACAAAAAGCCGGCTTTACAATCTTCTTGAGCAATACGCTCTTTAACGAGACCAATGATGAGATCATCAGAAACTAACTGGCCAGCATCCATAACATCTTTTGCTTTATTGCCTAAATCAGTACCTGCTTTAATTGCAGCACGAAGCATGTCACCAGTGGATATTTGTGGAATTCCAAATTTAGCCATTAAAAACTGTGCTTGAGTGCCTTTACCTGCACCAGGCGCTCCTAATAAAATAATACGCATATATAGATATAGTCCTAAAAAAGTGTGTGAAAATATAATTATATTAAGAAAAATTGCCGTTCTCATCCGACGTATTTCCTTGATGTAATTATACTGTAATCGATGTTTGCTATTTCGCCAGACACTATACAAGTTCAATTGTATGCAAACAAGTATCAATAATAGATAGCTTACAAAAAAGGCCTGTTCTTTGGAATAGAAGAGGCCTTTTTATATACTAAAGTCTATAACAACTTAAACTTAGTACCTGCATTAAAAAATATCTTATTTAGTTAAGCTGAGCATCAGTGAATTGATGCGTGCAACAAAGCCAGAGGCATCTTTTAAACTACCACGCTCGGCTAACATTGCCTGCTCAAATAAAACATCACTCCATTCTTTAAACTTATCGTCATCTTGCTCATCTGCGATATGTTTTATTAATTGATGTTCACCATTGATTTCGAAAATAGGCAGGCTATCGGGTACATCTTGACCTACCGATTGCATCAGCTTCATCATTTGACTGCTCATATCTTGCTCATCGGTAACAATACAAGCAGGTGAGTCTGTCAAACGCTGCGATAATTTAACGTCCTTAACCTTACCTTTAAGTACTGTTTTGATGCGTGTAATAACAGAGTCGAATTCTTCCTCAAGCTTTTCTTGTGCTTGTTTAGTTTCCTCATCATCCATATCACCGAGATCAAGACCACCTCGAGTCACTGATTGTAATTGTGTTTCACCAAATTCAGTTAAATGACTAACTAACCATTCATCAATGCGATCAGACATTAATAACACTTCAATACCTTTCTTACGGAACACTTCTAAATGAGGGCTGTTTTTAGCGGCTTCAAAACTATCAGCAACAACATAATAAATTTTATCTTGGCCTTCTTTCATCCGCTCAACGTATTGTGGTAAAGATACATTTTGCACACTTGAGTCATTATTTGTAGTAGCAAAGCGTAATAATTTAGCAATTTGTTCTTTATTGCCCATATCTTCTGCCGGGCCTTCTTTCAGAACTTGGCCAAATTCATTCCAGAAAGATTGATATTTGTCTTGATCATTTTTACCTAACTTTTCTAACATGCCTAATGCACGCTTAGTACAGCCTTTACGGATAGCTTGGGTCACTTTATTATCTTGTAAAATTTCACGAGAAACATTTAATGGCAAATCATTTGAGTCAAGTAAGCCTTTAACAAAGCGCAAGTAAGTCGGCATAAATTGTTCAGCATCATCCATAACAAAAACACGCTGTATGTAAAGTTTTAACCCGTGCTGTTTCTCACGGTTATGCATATCAAACGGTGCTTTAGATGGAATATAGAGCAAACTAGTGTATTCGGTTTTACCTTCTACGCGGTTATGTGCCCATAAAAGTGGATCAGTGAAGTCATGCGATACATGTTTATAAAACTCAGTGTATTCATCATCTGAGATATCCGCTTTTTCACGAGTCCAAAGCGCAGTTGCTTTGTTTACTGGATTCCATTGTGCGGGAACAGCAGGTTGTCCCGGGGTTTTCTCACCGTCTGGTCCTTCACTTTCAGGAACTTCGGCAATTTCTGGCGTTAACATTTCAACAGAAACTGAAATATGGTCAGAATATTTAGTCACTATCGACTTCAAGCGCCATTCATCAGCAAACTCTGATTCATCTTCTTTTAAATGAAGGATAATGTCAGTACCGCGGTTTGATTTTTCAATCGCTGCGGTAGTAAATTCCCCCTCACCTTCTGATACCCACTCAACACCTTCGTTTGACGCAGCTCCTGCCGCACGTGAACGAACAGTGACTTTATCAGCGACAATAAATGCAGAATAAAAGCCAACACCAAATTGGCCAATTAATTGAGAATCAGACGCTTGGTCACCGGATAAATGACTAAAAAATTCCGCAGTACCTGATTTAGCAATAGTGCCTAAATGCGCAACAATATCGTCATGACTCATGCCAATACCGTTATCAGAGATAGTGACAGTATTAGCTTCTTTATCAGTACTTACACGAACGCGTAACTCACTATCACCTTCATAAAGTTCTGCATGTGACAATGCTTTAAAGCGTAATTTATCAGCCGCATCGGCCGCATTTGAGACCAATTCACGAAGAAAAATTTCTTTATTTGAATAAAGTGAATGGATCATTAATTTAAGTAATTGTTTTACTTCGGTTTGAAAACCGTGAACTTCTGGTTGGCCAGTGTCAGACATCTGAAATATTCCTAATTTGAACGGATAAATTGTTTATAGTTAAATTGTGGGGGGTCAACAAATGATTTTCAAGGGGAAGTTAAAATTCAATTTTATGATTTTTAACAAATACTAATTTTATCTTGTTATCAAGAATAAAGTTTTTTGGCTGATAAGTTAGGGTTCATAGCTTTTACGGCCAACAAGGGCATGAGACAAAGTATTACCATCAACATGCTCCAACTCTCCCCCCATAGGGACACCATGAGCAATACGAGTGATATTGACGTTATATTGCAAGGCAAGTTCAGCAATATAATGTGCGGTGGCCTCACCTTCCATAGTAGGATTAGTCGCTAGAATAATTTCTTTAAATTGTCTCTCGGCTAATTGTTTTGATAAAACATCAAAACCTAAATCATCAGGTCCAATACCATCGATAGGTGAAAGATGTCCCATCAAAACAAAATACAAGCCTTGAAACTCAGCTGTTTGTTCGATGGCAATGACATCAGCAGGACCTTCAACAATACACAAAGTTTCTGCGAATTGACGCTTGGGACTTTGACAAATGTTACATAAGTCTTCTTCAGTAAAATTTCGGCATTGCTGACAATGCCCAACTTTTTCTATGGCTAGTGCCAATGTATTCGCCAACTTTTGTCCGCCATGGCGATTACGCTCAAGAATATGAAAAGCCATACGTTGAGCAGTTTTTGAACCCACGCCAGGTAAACAACGTAGAGAGTCTATTAATTCTTGTACTAGTGGACTAAATTTCATGGCAGTTTAATTTTAAGTTGAAGAGGCTTTATTTCAAGGGAAATAACATACACCTTTAGAAATAGCATCACCTCTGACAGAGGTGATGAGTGAACAGATATTAGAATGGCATTTTCATGCCTGGTGGTAATTGCATTCCACCGGTTAAAGCACCCATTTTATCTTTATTTTGCTCTTCGACACGACGAACCGCATCATTAAAAGCCGCAGCAACTAAATCTTCAATCATGTCTTTATCATCTTCATATAAACTTTGATCGATATCAACACGACGAACACTATGACTACCTGTCATAGTTACTTTCACTAATCCTGCTCCAGACTCGCCCGTAACTTCCATTTTAGCTAACTCTTCCTGTGCTTTAGCCATTTTTTCTTGCATTTGTTGGGCTTGTTTCATTAAGTTACCCATGCCACCTTTCATCATAATATTCTCCAGTTCTTAACTTTGTAGTTGTCTACATAATTTAATAAATACATTAAAAAAATTGCCTCACCTTAGAGGCAATTTAAGATAAATTCAAGTATAACTACTTACCTATTTATAACTAAGATCTAATTCTAGCGAGCTACAATAGAGTTTTCATCAACAGTCGCTTGAAAGTCTTCTTTAAGCTTGACTACGATTTCATCTTCTAACAGTAAAGTTTTAGCATAATCATAACGTTTATCATTAATATGAGATTGAATCTGAAAAGGATCCGCCACTGTCTTTTCAACATTAATAATCTCAACTTTTACATTTCTTTTCAAATAATCTGAAATAAAAGTTTCTAACTGTTGCTCTGCATTGTCTGTTTTTAAATGTTTGGTGGCTTGGTCAAGTTTTAACAGCAAATAATCATCCGTAGAGTTTTCATCTATGGTTGCATGAATCGCCAATTGCCTTAACCGACCACTTAACGCCATAGCATCGATCATATTAGCCCATTTATCGACCTGATTAGCTAATTTCACCTTTGCTGGATCGATAAACTCAGGGCTAAAAGGCTTTTCAGGCAAGGTTTCTATTGCTGGAACATTAGCTTGATTTTTATTTTTTTCATCTAAAAGCGCTGGTTTATTTCCTGTAAGTTGACGCTTAGTAGCGCCATCAGACTTTTTTGATGAAGGTTCCTGCTGTTTTTTCCGACTCCTGAGCATATTTCTAGTCGCTAAAATTGAATCAACAGGACTAAGGTCCACATCAGTTTTTTCATCTTCATGGCTGGCTAGAGAGTTTTCTTGTTCATTATTCACCCCATTTGAGGTTATCGATGACTCTACGACAGCCCCTGATAGACCTTCAATTAAAATGGATCCATCATTGTCCACAACTGGTAATACTTCAGGTTCTACCAACTGATCAATATCACTCATTACATTTTCTGTATGGCGATAAATTTGAATTTTTTGATTTGCGTCACCACCTTGACTACCATCGACAAGAGATTGTTTTGACAACGGCATTTCTGCTGTTGTCATCCTTTCAGCTGACGAAATTTGACTGGCAGCGAGGTTATTTTCGTTAAATGAAATAACTACAGATGAACTTTCGCTGACATACTCATTAGTTGTCAATGTATCCTCAGCCTTCATCGGCTTAAAAGCTAACAACCTGAGCAAGGTCATATCAAAAGCTGCTTGCTCGTCTGCAGCATAAGGTAAATCTTTTCGGCCGCTTAAACAAATTTGGTAATAAAGTTGAACATCTTCTGGCGACAGCGCTTCGCTGAATTTTTTTAATAAGCTTGCATGCTCTACGGACAAATCAAGATGATTATTAACCACTTGATACATCGCTATTTGATGAAGTAATTGGATAAGTTCAGCAAATAGACGATTATAATTAGGCGCATAAGAAGCAATATCTAATGATAAAGACATTAAACCTTTACTGTCTTGTTTAATTAAAGCGATTAAAATTTTGTATATCCAGTTTTGATCTATGCCACCTAACATCTGCTGAAGGTTAGTAAATAAAATATTGCCTTTACCTTGAGCAATAGCTTGATCGGTTAGACTTAATGAGTCTCTCATACTTCCTCTAGCCGCTTTAGCTAGAAGTGTTAAGGTACCACTGTCGTGACTGACGCCCTCAGCAGCTAATATTTCTTTGAGTTTGCTCTCAATCTGACTAACGGTTAGCGCTTTGAGGTGGAACTGCAAGCATCGAGACAATACAGTTATAGGCAATTTTTGGGGATCGGTAGTCGCTAAAATAAATTTTACATGTTCAGGTGGCTCTTCTAGTGTTTTTAATAGCGCATTAAAACTACTACGAGATAACATATGAACTTCATCAATCAAGTAAACTTTATATCGACCACGTGTTGGTGCATATTGCACGTTATCTAAAATCTCACGAGTATCATCTACTTTTGTCCGTGACGCCGCATCAATTTCGAGTAAATCAATAAATCGACCTTGATCAATATCTAAACAAACATCACATTTTCCACAGGGTGTGGCTGTGATACCGGTTTCACAATTGAGACTTTTAGCAAAAATACGCGCTATCGTAGTTTTCCCTACTCCTCTTGTTCCAGTAAACAAATAGGCATGGTGCAGCCTTTTTTGCGCCAACGCATTAACCAACACAGTGACAACATGATCCTGTCCCATAAGTTGCTCAAAGTTTTTCGGTCGCCATGTTCTTGCTAACACTTGATAGCTCATGTTAATCCTTATTCTCCGGCATACTGCAATAATGAAATAACTGACAGCCCTATTAGGTCTAAACGTTTTTCGCCACCTAAATCAGGTAATGAGATAATAAAACCTGCAGAGGTTGCTGTTGCGCCAAGCCTCCTAATTAGCTTGGTTGTCGCTTCAATTGTACCACCCGTTGCTAATAAGTCATCAATGATCAGAACATTATCATCAGGAGTTAACGCATCAAGATGAATTTCTAAGGTATCATGGCCGTATTCAAGTTCATAATCTTCAGCAATAGTTTCTCTTGGTAGCTTGCCTGGTTTTCTTACTGGTACAAAAGCAATACCTAACGCAAGGGCAAGAGGAGCACCAAATAAAAAACCTCGAGCTTCAGTACCTACAACTTTAGTAAAACCTTGTCCTTGATATTGTTGAGTCAAAAGTTTGATACTTAAAGAAAATGCCTCAGCATTATCTAAAATACCCGTGACATCACGAAACATGACTCCTTGACAGGGATAATTTTCAATAGTGTGTATAGCATTTTTTAAAAAGATCGTTTGTTGCTCAGTCATAATTTTTAGTCTTAAAATAGAATGACTAAAGAATAAAGCAATTAGACAACATTATATAGTGAATGAAGTTGGATATTTTTATTATTTAATTTGCTCACTTGACTGAGTAAGTCGTCTTGATTGATAGGTTTTGTTAGAAAGGCACAAAATAGTCGTGCTTCGGGTAAATT
>Ga0307488_10001719_pt1 | contig 18352 bp, 19 predicted proteins | sample SB02metaG_FD_202248 | JGI IMG/M metagenome (GOLD analysis project Ga0307488, IMG submission 202248) | Sea-ice brine microbial communities from Beaufort Sea near Barrow, Alaska, United States - SB 0.2 | ecosystem: Environmental > Aquatic > Marine > Coastal | place: USA: Alaska | collected... | reverse complement strand
GGATAAAAGTGCTGTAGTTATTTGATTAAGCTTTAGAACGAACGATTTGGTCTTCATAGTCTTTATCTTCAATACGTTATTAGCACTAATAAGTATAGACAACAATTAGCAGGAACAGAGCCTTATTAATAATAGTATTTTTTGGCTTAACTTGATGAACATCTCATTTATGAAAATGTGAGTATTTTTACTAATAGTATCTTTGTTAAATTAGCAACTATACTTAGTCAATTAATTGAGAAAGAGAATACATTATATGAAACTAATTAAAGCCAGCCTTATCATAATAATTGCTTTGCTATCTTCAGCTTGCACAGAGGGTAAATACAGCAAAATGTCGAATAAAGAATTAACCGAAAAGCAACGCCATTGCGATAGCGTTCCAAAAAAGTCAGCCGTTTTTGCAAATGGTTGTGAACAAGTTAGTAAAGAAATAAAACGACGTAAGAAAGAAGCTAAATAGATAAGGTTACTCGACTGCTTTCGAATAATTATCTATTAATTCAACTCTATCTATGATCAGTTGTTCTGGTTAAAGGGTACCCGACACTTTAATAAGAGACAATTAACCATCAAATATTGAGGTGTGACAATGTCACAAAAATGTAACTACAAGCAATACCAAAAGAATTCAAAAACGAAACGGTAGCATGGGTGTTCGATCAAGTTTACTCGGTGGCAGATGTCGCTAAATCATTGGGCATAGCCACCAAAACCTGCGGGCAGGTTCGTTGAAACCTATCATTTGTCATCAAGTTTACCATTTTGACTGATTATCAAAGTGACGGTTATACCAATCACACAAGTCATTTCCCACTCAGAAAGCATCACTATTGCTTCATTCACACGGCTTGATTAAACTGCTTTAAATCTCGCTCAGTGGTCACTTCTTTATACGGATTGGTATTACTTATAACGATGGGTATTAATTAGCAATAATGCAACGATATATTTTCAGTTGTGAATTCCCCCTTTGCTAGTGGAGCGAATATTTAACGAAGGCAAGCCGAAGATCCGTAATTCGCTCGAAGGGGCTGGATATAATATAAACAATGGCTGGTAGGTAATGTCAACTAAATTAACTAGTGATCTAGTACCGATTTTCAATGAAATATCCATGAGTTATAATTGTGTGAAAAAACCTAACAATGCGCTGTGATTTTGGTACTTAGTTTGACCGACAGATAATTGATAATCTACATCATTTAAGACAGTCAATAAAACAATGCGAACGGCAGCTAACTTTAAAGCAGATAGTAAGCCATATCACTCTATTCAATTCAAAAATTTCATATCTAGTTCGCGCTCAAACAAATAGGTTATGTATACCGATTTCACTCAACATCTAACAAAATACCTCTAAGTTTTGCATAACCTGCAATGGAGGTACTCAATGCATCAACATACCAATCACGACACTAGTACACAAGCCATGACCGAGGTCGCACTGGGATTATCCATGGCATTTTTTTCCTTGTTAATTCTGGCGCTATTTTCTATTGGCTTACCTGAAAAAACACTAAAAAATGCGCCTGTGCAAAACAGACAGCCATCCTTGAATAAGGATGAACAATTAAGACTAGTTAGCAACAGTGGTAAATCTTCCTCAAATAAAACGTCTGAAAACCAACAGCAACAATACGCCTTTTACTTTAATGGACAGTTTTACGATACACAGCTTAATCATGTAAACATCGACAACGTTTCCCACTTTAAGGCCCAGCAACCGTTGATCCTAGCGGTACAAGAGCACTTACCCTTAAAACAAATTATGGCACTGCGCCAACAAATACATCACCCAAACCTTTCCATAACCATGCTTAATCAAAGTTGGCAAACCCAGTTGGAGAACATGCAATGACCCCCCTTACTATAGTTAAAGTGTTGAGTTTACTAATGATACTTTTACCCCTGACTGCTTCGGCCACTTATTACTACGATACGGATGATATTCAACAGCGCGTTATTGATGAGGCTAAGCGCCAAAATATGTCGCCATCTTTGGCTTTAGCGATTGCCAAGGTAGAGTCGAACTTTAATCATCAAGCGTTAAGCCACGCCGGAGCCAAAGGTGTGATGCAAATAATGCCACGCACCGCAGAGCAAGTGTTTGGGGTGCATCGTAGTCGGTTATTCGATCCTGATGTGAATATAGCGCTAGGGGTTAAATTCATAAAAAAACTCCTCAAACGATATGATGACCGCTTAGACATTGCGTTGTCCCACTACAATGGCGGTTCTGGCGTCAAAAATAGACATGGAGAGCTCAGAGTTATGCCCGCCACAAGAAGTTATGTGGATAAAGTATTGGCTACGCAACAAGACTTTTTGCAGCATGACTTTTTACAAAATGCCAATCGAACGTTATTTGCCTCACAGGCAAATCAATCAGGTATTCAATATGTTGATGGGAATAAGGCAGAATTTCATGTCGACACAGAAGCGTTTGACAAACAGGCTCAAAATCCGCGAATAGAAACGTTACGGGCCTTGCGATTGCATAATATTACTCGAAACTACCAGGGTAAAAGAGCAATATCATTTACCAAAAAGCCTGTCCATTTTTCAAAGTCAGCATCAGTACAAGCCACTATCAACACAAAAATGGCAAAGGTTAGGCAGTGGGAATCGATATATCCAGATTAGGGCTTGTTTATCCTTCAAGACCGATGAAAGTCTTTGATTGAGTGCTGATTGTCCGTTAAATTGGAGCATCAACGAGGTGAGCAGACAATCAAATCAGGCCGAATGACCAATATTATTAACTACGGTATTAGCGAAACCTTAAAAGCGCTTTTTGCTCAGCTAAAAGACACGCCCGGTCTTGATGGCTATAAATACCACGGCAAAGACATAGAGCAAATATCCCAAAACATCGTGTGCCGTAACTATGGCTCTGTATGTTATGAATTAAGCTTCCTTTGCTGGGCTGTCGTTAACCATCCTGCTTATTCGTCGCACTCTGATTCGTCCTCTTCTCATTCACCCTCTTCTTTGCTCAATTTTTTTTGGATTGAAGAAAATATCCAACCCAAACGTTTTCGTCACGCTTTCAGTCACCCCATAGAAACCGCTTGTGGCCAGGTTTCTATGGGAGTGGATTATTTGCAGCTGCAAATAGGCGACATTGAATTTGCCATATCCCCTACCCGTGTCGGTGTTTTAGCGGTGATGTTGGAATTGATTGCCAGCATTGAACCTACGCAGTTATCTAAGATTGAAACCTTACTCATAGATGCCGATAAACAAAGCATAAAAAAGGTATCGTCTCATTTACAAAAGCTGATTTATAGCTACTTAAAAGAACATATGCCTGAAGCCAGTACCCAAGGACGTTTTCGGGCTATCAGCGGATGGTTAAAACAACATAATCTCACCGCTCAAACACTCACTGACCAAGGGGTACTCAATTTTTGGCTCAACCCACCAGCACAACCCAGTTACATCAAATATTCTACTGTATTAGACGATTTACTCGATGCCATAACCGCCATGGAAGTAGTGGAAAACACCTTTAATGGGGAATATGCATTAAGCCTTGGTAGCAACACTGAGCAAGGTGAAGTGGATGCCGATTGGGTGCAAACCACAGTGTTTGAACAAGCAGATAACCATGAAGATTTAAGTTGGTTGTGCCAATCACCAAAGTTTTTAACCTTGGCTCAATATCAGCCAATAAGCCCCTTATTAAGCCACGGTAAGTTAGCACGCCAATTACCTTTGTCTTTTTTGCGTTTAAGCATCTTTGGTGGCTGGCAATCAGTATTAGTGCAGGCCAAACGCAAGTCGTCTCAGGTGTTGGCGGATAAACTTCAACAATACCCCAACCGCCAATACCTAGACTATGTAGCCGAACTCAATGACTCTGAGTCACAATGTAAACAAGTACAACAGGTTATTGCGCATATATTTTACAGTCTGAATAATCCTTTGTTTGTAGGGTGCATGCTCAAACAGATGCCTACAGATTTGCAACAAACACTCAAAATATGGATGCGAGCGCAAATAGCCAACACCACCGAGTCTGAAGAACCACTTTTTTTACATGTCCAACAATGGTTATCCCAGCACCCTAAGGCACAAAAGTGGTTAACTGAAGCGGCAACCCTCTTTAAAAACAATAATAAAGAGGGATTTAAAAAACTGCCATCGGTGACAGAGCTGGATATTTATCAGGATGGCAGTGAGGCACTCGATCATTGCCAAGAGTTAGTGGCACGTTATTTGTTGGTCATAACAAAATTAAATGACAAAAACACTCAGCTAGCAGAAATTTATCGCTCTGACCTATGCATATTCAGTGATAGATTTAAGCAAATATACGGAGCGCCTCATGCCTGATCATCACTATCATGATCTCTTTCACATTAAGGAGCAGCTATTTACCGCCAAAACCTTGTATCGCGAGTTACATCAACATGTGCAAGAGCAACCACACAGTGCCAAACCCTTAGTGTTTAATGACGTTGTACAACTAGCACTAGGCAATCCAAACATTGATGCCCAACAGGTTATGCAACACATCAATCAGTCGTTACCCTTGCGTCGTCAATATATGCAGCTGTTACAAAAATTGGCCTTTGCCAGCAGCCCAGTCCAAGCTGCAGCCAGTTCGGCAACTGAAATCAGTAGCCGTAAATCCGCAGAATTTGAACTATTATTTAAACGAGACAAACAATTTTCTGGGCAAGTGTACGTGATACTTAAAATCCCACACTCGATTCAGAAACATCACAATCAAGGCGTACGAGTGAATTGTTGCTCCGAAAAATTAATATCCACAATACACTTCCCACCTATTGTGGATGGTAAAACCCAGCTATTAATGGAAGAATCAGATCAGAAGTTTATACACATGTTTGATGCTGAATTTGCAATATACCTATCATAACCAAGACACACAGGTTGAATCGTCCTTGCTGCCATTTCCGATATTCTTGTTAGGGAAGCAAGCGAGATGAAAACCCATATTTTTATCGCCACCACTCAAGGCTTAGTAGCGGTACAAAATATCACGCCTATTGATGACGAAGACATCCGCTCAGTGGTATCCGTTAATGGCACCTCAACCACAGCCAATATCAGCGGTAGCTACCACAACTTTGTAAAAAAAGGCGTGGGCATAATTCATCAAATGTTTGGTGCCTGCAGTTATCGAGTCGATATCAGCGCCCGCATCGACCAAGGTAACAGCTGGCAAGTCGCCATGTACTTAGCCCATTTGGCGCAATCAAAAGGCTTGCTAGGCAACGGTGAGGTCAGCCAAGGCGACACCGTCATTTGTGCCACTGGTGAGGTGAATACTTCTAACCTTCAGGTACTCGCCGTTAGTGAAGTGGCAATGAAACTTAAACTAGCTTTACCGAAACTAGAACAATGGACACTACTTGGTGCTAATGTACAATTTTTGGTTCCCCTAGCGAATCAATCTGAAGTTGAAAAGAATAACTATTGCCTGCTAATTAGCAATCTAGAACAGGCTGCTGCGGCATTACCTGACATCACACAAAACCAGCCATCACCTAGCGTGAAAAATAAAAAATTAGTAAGCACCCACTCTTATTACAGGATGGCCATATCGATATTAATTTTGGTTTTAATACTGTTTTTTGGGGTCAATGCTTTTATTGCAACCCAAAGCGGTCAACGTCAATCGGTCCCTAAAAAAACACCTGTTTCTAAAGTAGAACCAACAACAAACACACAATTAGTTGCTCTGTTTAAGCAAGGTAAAACCTGTGCCCAAACCGCTAGTCAGAACATATCTTTAACCCATCAAACCTTTGCTGATCTAGCACTCAATCAACTCTGTGAATTGTATCTTCAAACACATCAATCACAGGTTCAAATTCTGTTGGTCGCGCGCGATGCCTACACCGTCATGCCGCTCACACAAAACCAACAAGGTTGGCAAATTCCTCTGCCTAAAAACCGTTTCTCAAGCCGCCGTTATTTTTTGGTGAGCACGGCTAATATGCTTAGGAAAGAACAAATAGAGCAGTTAAGGCTTTATCGTGAAGCGATGCCTAGACCAGACATGTTGACTGGATCTAAACTGACTGATTGGTTGGAAGAACAACAGGTAGGATTTGCGGTTTATTCCCACACGTTGCTGGTGAAGTGATGGGGTTGATAGAAAAGTTAGGTTAGACCATAGCTACATAAAAAATTGATGCAACTGTCCTTTTAACTCGGTGTTTTAACTGGAGACAAAGATAAGGTTTATTCTGACTACAGATACTGATGAACTCATTGACTTGATTGGTATAACTGTAAGCGTCTGCCCAAGAGCGCCTAACCTTTATTCTGTGGTTTGGACTTCAACCACTCAGCATTCGCTAAAAATTGAGGGTATTTTGCTTCTTTTTCTAAGGCTTCTAAGTCTTTAATAATCACTTGATTACGTTTTTTATCCAGAATCCCGTCTTTTTTCCAACGTTGTAATTGTTTGTTCACGATCTGACGGACAGTTCCGGACATTCGCGCTAAGGTGTCATCGTTTAAACCATTGACTATATGCTGCTGTTCGTCTTCTTTTCCGCTAATATAAAATTTAATTTTATTTATATGTTTTAAAATAATTCGACTCAATCGAGTGGTCACATTGTGTAAAATTAAACTACTGGCTAGTTCTTCTTTTTCTCGCATTTTTTGCGCTAAATAGGGCATAAATTGTTGATTAAATTCTGGATAGCTCCACAACCACTGGCGCATCGTTTCAAGTTTAACTGATAGCAATTTTACCGTTGTTAATGGCGACACAATCACATCATGAGGCTGGTCATCTAAGAGCACAATCAAGTCGAAACAGTCACCGGCATACAGCATATCTAACGTGGCTTCTCGACCTGTTTCAGGATTACTTTGCTTAATTTCTACCTGCCCTTCTATTACCACAAAAAAGCGTTGTGTTAATAAAGCAGGGTTAAAGTAGTCACCTTTGTGCCATTCGTTAAGTTGAAATTCTTGTTGAAAATCTTCAATTAATTTTACCGGTAAATCCGCAAATATATTAGCTTGTTTAACTAACACCGGGCTGGCTTTGTGAGGTAGATGAGAAATGTTTTTCTCCAGAGTAAAAGTAATTTGGGTTCTAGCCTAAGCTTAACAAGTGATTTTATTCTACCTCGTTGTGACTAGATAACAAAAACTAATATTGTTTTTCAGTTACCTGCCAGCCCCCTAATTCATTGATTTTTACCTTTAAAAACAAATAAAAATAATATTGCGATTACTGTCATATTTGTGACATAAGCACTTCCCTACCCTGAGTATTATAGCGCCACTAACCAAACATCCAACGTTAAACCAAACATGTTAGTCGGTTTATACAAGGTTGTTTATTTTGTCAAAGTGCTTACTGGGGAACAGCCATAAAGCATCAAACCTTTAACTAGATCGTTTATAAACAAACAGGTGATTATTATGAGTAAGATGATTGGTATTGATTTAGGTACAACAAATTCATGTGTTGCGGTGATGGAAGGTGGCAAAGCAAAAATTATTGAAAATGCAGAAGGTAGCCGCACAACCCCCTCCATTGTGGCTTATACAAACAACGAAACACTAGCGGGGCAACCAGCAAAAAGACAAGCTATCACCAATTCTAAAAATACATTATTTGCGATTAAACGTTTAATTGGTCGTAAATTCGATGATAAAGAAGTGCAAAAAGATATTAAATTAGCGCCCTATAAAATTGTTAAATCAGACAACGGCGACGCGTGGGTTGAAGTCAATGGTAAAGCATTATCGCCACAAGAAGTGTCAGCTCAAATTTTACGTAAATTGAAAAAAGACGCTGAAGCTTATTTGGGCGAAAAAGTAACAGATGCGGTCATTACCGTACCTGCCTATTTTAATGATTCACAACGTCAAGCAACCAAAGACGCAGGTAAAATTGCCGGGCTTAATGTTAAGCGCATTATCAATGAACCCACGGCAGCAGCATTAGCTTATGGCGTTGATAAAAATAGTAAAGCTGAGCAAAAAGTGGCGGTTTACGATTTAGGTGGCGGTACCTTTGATATTTCTATTATTGAAATATCCAATGAAGACGGTGAAAAACAATTTGAAGTGTTAGCCACCAATGGTGATACCTTTTTAGGGGGTGAAGATTTTGATTTACGCCTGATTAATTACCTTGCTGATGAATTCAAAAAAGGCAGTGGCATTGATATTAAGCAAGACTCTTTAGCCTTACAGCGTATTAAAGAAGCGGCTGAAAAAGCGAAAATAGAGTTGTCATCCGCTATGCAAACCGAGGTGAACTTACCCTACATCACCGCTGATGCTAGTGGCCCCAAGCACTTAAATGTAAAAGTGACACGAGCGAAGTTAGAGTCATTAGTGAATGATTTAGTAAAAAACACCATCGCACCCTGTGAACAAGCATTAAAAGATGCGGGCCTTAGCAAAGGTGATATTGACGAGGTTATTTTGGTGGGTGGTCAAACACGTATGCCAAAAGTACAAGAAGCGGTTAAAGCCTTTTTTGGTAAAGAGCCACGTAAAGATGTCAACCCAGATGAAGCGGTTGCTATGGGCGCGGCTATTCAATCGGGTGTCTTGTCAGGGGTAGTGAATGATGTGTTATTACTGGATGTCACGCCATTATCACTAGGTATTGAAACCTTAGGTGGTGTCATGACTAAGCTGATTGAAAAAAACACCACTATACCGTCACGGGCTTCTGAAACGTTTTCAACGGCCGAAGACAATCAAGCAGCGGTAACTATACATGTGCTGCAGGGCCAGCGTGAAATGGCCACAGATAATAAATCCTTAGGTCAATTTAACTTAGCGGATATTAAGCAAGGCCCACGTGGTTCGGTTCAAGTCGAAGTCACTTTTGATATTGATGTGAATGGTATTTTAAATGTATCAGCCAAAGATAAATCAACCGGCAAGGAGCAAAATATTGAAATTACCGCCTCAAGTGGTTTAACCGAAGATGAAATTAATCGTTTAGTACAAGATGGCGAGCAGCACGCCACTGAAGACAAACTAAAGCGTGAGTTAGTTGAGCAACGTAACCAAGCAGACCAACTAATTCATACAGTGCAAACCTCAATGACAAGTCTAGCGACAAGTTTGACGGATGCACAGCAAACACAGCTTAAAACACTCATTGAGCAACTAAAAATGGCGGTTAATGGTGATGATAAAGCAGCGATTGAAATGCGACAAAAGGCGTTGCAAGACGCTTACAGTGACATCATGCAAGCTGAGCAATCACAAGCTCAACAAACAGCGCAGCAGCAAGGTAACGCTGCCAAAGATAGCGCAGCCAAAGAAAGCGCTAACGATGATGTGATTGATGCAGATTTTGAAGACGTCAGTAACGGTTAGGCATTCAATGATTCATGATAGGTGAATTTATACTCACACCACTAATCAGTTCGAAAATCAAAACCCCTAATAGTCATTATTAGGGGTCTTTTATTGATTAATAAAAAACAAAATGATATTCACCACAGAGGATCCCGAGTGCCGCACACAGAGCGCTTCGCTACACAGCTCAATGCAAAATAGGGATTAAAATTATTACTTTAATCGTAATTATCATCTTTTTTCTCTGTGGTTCAAATTATTTTTGTTGTATAGCTCACAGGGATCACCGAGTGCCGCACACAGAACACCAAACTACACAAAGGTAAGAAAAATAGACCTATTATTACCAAAAACAGCGAAGTTATCGGTTTACTAAACCTCTTCATTATACAATGATCTTAACCGGATCTATTTTGATGCCCTAATGTAAACTATCGCTTATACATATAGTCAGATGTGGGGTGACTATGTAAACAACTTCAGGAAAGCAATGACAACTTTGTTTTGGCGAAAGCGCCCTAGTAAAAAATTGACTGCAGTTTTGTTGTTTCTCGCAGTTATGATTGTTGTATTTTTTTACCGACGCCCTATTGCCATCAAAAGCATCGAACATTTTACTAAACCACACGATCTATATATAACCTGCCTAAATTTTTCATTGGATTGGCGACTTAACCTCAACATTGATCAAGCCTGCATAACCTCCCCTCTAGGCACCGCTCAAGTCAGCAAGGCGATTTGGCAGCCATGGTCCAATGCTTTAAGTATTGAACAGATAAAAGTGAAACACCTTGCTACTGATAACAAGGTTAAAAAGGAGATCCCAAGGGAAGACCAACCAAATAAGATAGATTTACCGGTTTCTTTGCCAAAATTAAGTATCTCAAGTATCGAAATTGATTCTTTTGAATTGCTTCAGCCCTTAAATCTAAGTGTGAATACAATTGCTAGCAACGAATTTCGCATCAGTGGTGATGTGAATGCTGGCGTCAAAATTTCCCCCAATGCTTTAGTTGCAAATATAACGTGGAGAATATCCGAACTCGAAAAATGGATACCGCAAGTACAAACGTTAACCCAAGATAATGCTGAATTATTAAAGGAACTAGCTGTTGAAAAAAGTAAAATACAAACCAACTTAACTTTTGATGGCGAAATGCTTAGTACAGATAGCAGCTTAGATATCGTCAGCCGTTTTCATGTCTCAAGCTGCCCGATTGATGCTGTATTTAAGGGAAATATATTAGCGGATGTAAACGTGAGTAACCTTGACATCAGTTTGGATTTAACCCAACTTTCAAATGACATTTCAGTGGCCAATTGCCCATTATTACTAGATTATTTTGCGCAAGATGATATGCCGCAGCTGTCATTTGTGTTCCCGCAAACAATAGCAATAAACAAAACGCACATTAACCTACCCACATTACAAATTGTAGACAAGAGCAATACACATCGCAGTATCGTCCTTAACGATGTGAATCATAAAACGACAGGTGAGCTTGAAGTTAGTTACAAAATCGTACTAAAACAACCGATTACGACAAAACAAATAACCGCAGAAATGTTTGACTTGCAAGCTCAGGGTAAACTTTCCACAAATCTCTCTGCACAGGCTTCAGAGCTGCCAACAAGCTTTAAAATAATCAATGATAACAATCGACTCGTTGTAAAAAACGTAAAGATGGACACATTGCTTATCGGTAACTTAAGCAGTGAATTTTCCTTGCACCATTCTGGCACTCAGCCACTTGAAATCAAGGGAACAATGAATGGTTCAGCAATACAAGTGGGCGTGTTTAACCTAGCAAAAACCAGTAGTGTGTTTGCTCTTTCAGGTGCAAGTTTTAATGATGTGCAATTAAGCGTAGATAACCAATTTTTTAATACGGTTCACCCTGAGCTCAAGGTTCAGAAAATTACCAACCACTTAGATTTAAATATAAAACAGCTTGAAGCGCTGAGTTTTTCTGGAAACTCAACCATCACAAAATTACTGACACAAAACATTAATTTTATGCCAATCAATGTGACCCATACAGGTCAGGCAAGTTTGGCGAATATGACCCTTTCCAGTCAGCATGAGATTGCGTTAGAACAAGGTTTTGAGGTTGAGCTAGCACAGCAACAAGCTGAGGCAAAAGTACACATAGACCAACAAGATATTATTAGTTTACAAGGTATCATTTCACAGTTAGCAAACGCACTGATAGTTAAAGAAGGTCATCTTTCAGCCAATATTGAATTGACCTTGCCCCAAGAAGGCGAACCCTTTATCGCAACAGGAAAAGCAAACTTTCAGGGTGTATCCGCAAAGTATCAAGACTATGTGCTTAACAACATAACCTACCACACCCCACTCACCTTTGATTCAGCTGGACTTCAGTTAGCCGAATCTACTCTACATATCGATTCAATTGATGCTGGAGTGATGATTCAACAACTTGATGGGAGCGTGATGGCACAGAACAGCGTATTTCGTTTGAAACAAGTGCAAGGTGAGATCTTCAATGGTACCTTTTTATTGGGTGATTTATGGTTAGACAGACGCGAGCAACAGTTTAATATCAATATCCAAAATATAGATTTGGCTCAGGTGGTTGCACTGCAACAACAGCCTGGGATCCACATTACTGGAAATATTGACGGCAATATGCCATTTATTATGGGCAAGCAAGGCATAAGGATCGAGGATGGCCGAGTTTCGAGCTTAACAGGAGGAAAGTTGACCATAATAGATAACCCGTCCTTTGATTCCATTAAAGTCCAACAACCTGAATTGGCGTTGTTGGAAAATCTTGACTTCACCCAACTCGAAAGCAAGGTGAAGTTCACCCCTGATGGCTGGGTGTTTTTTGATTTCGCTCTACAAGGTAACAATCCTGATAAAAAGCAGAGTGTTAATTTTAATTATAGTCATCAAGAAAATATATTTTCTTTGCTAGAGTCGATACGATTAGTTAAGTCAGTAGAAAATAAAATTGAACAGAAAATAACCCAAGGTGATAAAAAGTGAAAATAACATGTTTGGTGCTGATAGCGACAGGCTGGCTAAGTGCTTGTACTCATACTGTACAAGTCGAAACCAAGGAGCCGATTACTATCAATATTAATGTAAAAATTGATCATGAAATTCGGGTGAAAGTGGATAAAGAACTTGATGATGTATTTAGTGACGACAGTAGCTTGTTTTAAGCCAATTAAGGAATAACTTCATGAAAAACATAATTTTTAAATCCATTATTATCGTCAGCTTTCTTTTTAGCAGTGTTGTTTTTGCAATCGATTTAGATGAAGCGAAACACAAAGGTCTAGTGGGCGAAAAAGACAACGGTTATTTAAGCGTCGTCGTGATACTGCAACAAGATGCGCAACAAGGTATACAACAAGATGCACAAAAAGAGGCGCAAATATTAGTAGATGACATCAATGCTAAGCGCAAAGCGGTGTATATCGAACTAGCAGCAAAAAACGGAATTACCTTGCAGCAAGTAGAAAAGCTAGCCGCTGCCAAGGCTTATGAAAAAACCCGCTCTGGTCATTACCTTTGGATGAATGGGCAGTGGGCTAAAAAGTAACCTTAGTATGATACCCATCCGCATAGATAATTGACTACTCAGCGAGATTTAAAGAAGCTTAATCAAGGCACGTGAATGCAGGAAAAGTGGGTCTCCTTTAAATTCATGCAATGCAGAGTAAGCATCTTTAGACCTCGCCCATTGGGGAAGTACCAAGGGCACTTAAAAAGATTCAACAAAGATGGGCGAAACATAAACAAAACCACCTTAAAGAGAATAACAAACAATAGGATACAGCAGACTTATTCATAACCGAATAATTACTGTGGATGCGTAATTAACTTGGCTAGTTAGAGCTTGCAACTTAGTTAGTTTACAGGAGCTAATGGGGGTTAAATTAACCTATATGACTCATGATACATATGCTCAAGCGAATGCTTTCTATTCAAACATTTACTTTTGTAAGCCTTAATACTTCGCTTGAAACTAACATCCGGCCAATAATTTCAAAACACTTTTTTATATGTGACGACTGTGAATGGGCATTGAGATCTTCTTCGGATCCCCAGGTCTCGTGAAACATAAACATTGCGTCATTGGAGTTATCTACGTGCAAGTCATAATTAATACAACCTTTCTCTTTTTGGGTTGGGTGAATTAGTTTTGTTAATTCTGCCAATACTGTTTTTTTGTGTTCTGCTTGCGCTTCAATTTTTGCGATACATGTCAATTTGTTCATTTTGATCCCTAATTAGTGACTTAATATTAGTTAAAATGGTTGTCTAGTTAGCGATTCGCCAATTGGCCTTGAAAATTGAATGTTTCCTATTAGAAACTGACATCCGCAGGTGATAAAAACATTCATTTCATTGTTTTGTTACATCTAGGGCCGCCCAAAGGTTACATATCTTAACGTTGTGAATAAAAGCCACGAAAGCGTGAAAGCTAAAATAACGCACTTAATGCTGGCAAAAATGCCAGCAAGCACCTAAAAAGTATCTCCTGAACCGTTGAGTATGTCTTGTATTAATGCATAGTTTTCGATTGAATCAGCTAGGGTCATAGCAGGAGACAACCACGCCGCAAACATCGTGATCCCTTATGTGTTTTTAGCAACCCGTGGAGCAATCATCAACAGAGCAACACAAATTAGTCCTGGATATAAGACCATATATAGATAATCCAAGCCCAAACTGTGCATGGCAAGTGCCTGACCTTTATCACACCATTCCATTAAGGCCGCTTCACAAGAAGCGGTAAAACCACAAAACTCGAAAGAGATTATCCCCCTAGGTGTGATGGTATTTTCAAGACCAATATCTATCACGCCTAGAGCCAGTGATGTGCCAATCGTTAAAGTGAGTAACACCCAAAATATTCTTTTTAGAATATGCGTATTGATATTACTTTCTCCTGCCCCTTAGACATAATGACGCCCAAAGAACCTTTTCTTAATGCGCAACACTGCAATTTTTGGCACATTATATAAAGCCAATGTGGCCCAGCCAAGACCATTATAGTTGTATTGAACAATCTTAAAAGCAGATCCTCATCAACAAACATAGCATACTTTTTATTGGCTTTGATACTCACATGGAGTGTGTTGCTGTAGCCTAATTTAAACCCAGTGCAGAGCCCTTACCTTGATACCAACCATTTAAAGAATGGGTCTTAAACAGCGACTAAACCAAAAACGCCTCTAAGGTTTTTATAGCCACAGTTACACCAGTAACAGGAGTTATGTATGACCTACTCATCATTAACCAAACACACCATTAAAATGCTGTCTGTGATGTTAGCCGCAGTGTTTATCAGTGCATGTTCATCTACTACCAAAAGTGAAGCTAACTTGCGGGTAAGCAACAAGGATATGCACAATGAGATGAACTATGACTATTATCAATCCATCGATGCGGCTTGTGAACAACAGGCAATGGAAATGGACCGTTTTGCTCAACAATCTGGGCAGGCAGCGCAGTATTTGGCTTCTGCTAAGGCGATGTTGCGTTGTGTGAATGGCATTTCGTTTCCTAAGGGCCATCCAGATGCGAGCACAGCGCTGCGTTTAATGGCGCTGTCGGTGCTCAACTTAGTCAAAGGCGGCGATATTGACGCTGCACATATCGCTCTAAGAAAAACCCAATCAAAATTCCCGAATAAAGACCTGTATTTTGCCGACTATAGCTCATTTTTTGACACGGCCACCGCTTTACTCGAACAACAAAAATTATCTCGCCATCAGCTTGCAGCCTTAAATATTAGTGCCGATTTACGGGCTGAAATTGAGCGCCAACAACACTGGTTAAGCCACTAACAGGAGTCTGTGCCATGAACACTCGTATAATTATGTCGTCTATTCTTTTAACTATAAGCCTTAGTTGCACACATCTTGTGTTGGCCAGTGAAGGTAGAAACTGGGATCCTGTGGCTAGTGACAAGCTAATCAAGTTACCTGCCAACATTATTGAAAAACGTATTCAACAAGACTTTGACGCCTCACCTATGGCCTTACATATAGTCGAGCTTGAGCAACACATGCAAGACAAACTTTCCCAGCTTAAATCCTTAGGAGAGTTGCTAGTCGACAGTGAAGGTGAGGAATTAATTAATCAACGTTTTGAGTTGGTACAACAAAAATCTGAGTATTTGGACTTAATGCAACAAGCCCAAGGCCTCCGCCAAAACGCATTAACCAAAAAACAAAAATTATATGCCACCGTACTCGGTAAATTGCGCAATAAAAATGGCCTAATTTCTCAGGACGAGGTGTATCAGCTTAAACAAAAACAAGCAAAAGCCCGACAAAGAATGCAAAACGTTATGACGCAAGTCGATAGCAGTTTGATGCACAAAGGCCTAGATAAACGTTCGCCCTATGCTGATGAGTTTGCTGTGAACTTAGCGAAAGTAGAAGCCTTAAAAAATGCCATATCCGAGCACAAAGCCAATGCATCCCCAACTTTAGGTGACGTAGAAGTCACCAGCGAAGAATATGTGCGCCAATTGTTGATGCAAGCGTCCACAGAACAATCACTGTTAGATCAAGAAGCCCTGATGTTTAGTTATATGGCGAAGTTGGTCGCGTTAGATGCACAGTCATTGGAATATGAAATCAGCTATGACGATGAAAATACTGAGTTAACGCGACGTAATCGCACAAAACCGGCAGATGTCGCCGACTTGTTTTTATAAGGGCTTTTTTAAAAGAGGAAACTATCATGAAAATCACACTTGTTATTGCCACTATTGCCAGCTTACTTAGCGCACCTACATTTGCTAACAGCCTGTTTAGTTTAGAAAATTTAGAAAGGGAACGCGCCGCATTATTAAGTGCACAGCTTGATAGCTCGTTAGATTTAAATCAACGGCAACAAAAGGTTCAGAGTATTTATCGCCGTTTGGTGGATATTGAGCGCATGGTATTGCGTGACGACAGAGTAACGTCAAGTAATAGCGCGCTGGCACAAAACGCCTTTGATAAATACGAACTGACTTTTTTAGTGCATTCCAGTGCCGAAAAAAACCAGCCGCCTTTGTCCCATTGGATGTCTGAATTACATTTAACCACAGACAGTATTTTATCTGCCAAAACGGGTCACAGATAATGTTTGCCCTCAAGGCGCAGCCCTCAACCAGCCATGCTATAGGCATGTTTTTTGGCACTGGGATTATTTTGTTAGCTGCCGCCAGTTATTTAACACAAATGCCGTTGTTAGATTTAGTCACTTGGCTACAAAACGTTTTTAGTTGGAGCTTTGTGATCATCTTCAGTGCTTTATTTTCCATGGCCGTAGTGGCAGGTGTGTCAATTAAAGCAGGTAAAAACAACGATTTTTTGTACGATGCTGGCATGCAAGCTGCGAACGGTATTTCGACATTAGCCCTGACCTTTACCTTACTGGGTATCAGCTTAGGTATCGGCACGCTGTCCGAACAGCCACTGACGCCCAGTTCAGTGAATGACATTATTGGCGAGTTGACCAAACAATTTTCTATGGCGTTTATGACCACAGTGGTGGGCCTACCCAGCTCGGCTATTTTACGTGCTTGGGTCAGCTTACGATATACAAAAATTGCGAAGGAATAACCTATGAAAACTTTATTTTTTATTGCCGCTCTGGCGGGAGCTGTCTATTTAATTATGCAAACGCCGGCAGGCAAGGCTTGGTTAGAAGAGAGCGAACCTGAGTTGCGCATGCAACAAGCGGCCCAACACCAGATCAAACAAAACATCAAAAAAGTCAGCACTCAAGTTGCCCACTCACCCGAAGACAAAACACTCGAAGACAAAATGACCGAATTCGCCCAGCGCTTCAATCAAACACAGCAAGTACAAATCGACCAGCTAGAACATCGCATTGCTGAGCTTGAGAATGCTCTAGTAATGGAGCGTATTGCAAAAAAACAGCCGCTACAAAGTGTCTCTGATGACAACGTAACGTTGCACCCATACCAACAACCAGATGAACAATATGTTGCCCAGCCCTTATCTCAAGGTTTTGCTGTAAACCCACCCACCTCAGATACATCAGGTGCAACCACAAATAACCAGTTGCAACGCAAACGTCAGGCTAGATTACAAGACATTGCACAAAAGATGGAAATGTCTTCGTTACAAGCTTTGGTTAATTAAGGTATATGTATCTTTTGCAAAATAAGAGTGGGTCAGCCAGTACTTTACTGCGTGGCTTACTCACGGTTGTTTTTATACTGTGGCTGGCAAGTGTGATGTCTCAATATGCAGATAACCCAATGGAAAAACAGCAAAAACTTATCGTCAAGCCACTACCCAAAGACATTATCCTCGAACAGCTAACGCTGCCTCCTGTGCCAACAGCTAAGGCACAAACGTCAAAAGTATCAGCAGTGGCAGAGCTTGTTAGTCAGTCACCTGAGCCAGCACTTAAAAAAGTCAAACAAACACCACCAGCCGAAAAACAGCAGATTAAACAAATCTACACACAATTAAGTGAGCAAGGTGTAGATATTCAAGTTGCCTGGCCGCAACAAGCACATCAACAACGAGCGGCGCTAGACTTTATGTACCAATGCGCGGGTATGCAATTTGCAGTGTTAAAGGGTAATAAAATCACTAAGGTTAATCGGCTTAGATTAAGTGATTACAGTGACTGGATACGTGTTGCCCAAGGCAATTTGTCTAAAAAAGAACAACACTGGTTGAATGCCTATGCCCTAACAGGCACCGCCATAAGGTTGTTTCCACGGGGGATTGATGTTCGCTTATCTCAACACTTAACTAACGCACTCAAAGGGTCACCACTGGTTAATCTAAGAGCAAACTACCAAGTGACTAATCAAACCCTACTTCTGAATAATATCCAGCTTAACAACCAAACGATAAAAGGCAGTTGGTCACTTTATCAGGGCAAGTGTGATGAATAACTTGGATATTTCATTTTGCATAAGCGAATTTATCAACACGATTTGTCAACACATTAGCTTATTATTTGTTACGCCATATTACAGGCCAAGGTCGCAAC
>Ga0307488_10001717_pt1 | contig 18357 bp, 10 predicted proteins | sample SB02metaG_FD_202248 | JGI IMG/M metagenome (GOLD analysis project Ga0307488, IMG submission 202248) | Sea-ice brine microbial communities from Beaufort Sea near Barrow, Alaska, United States - SB 0.2 | ecosystem: Environmental > Aquatic > Marine > Coastal | place: USA: Alaska | collected... | reverse complement strand
TACTTCACCATCTTCTGTACGAATAGTGTTAGGTGAATAACCATTACGGTAATTATCTTTGTGGGATTGCTGATGACGGGAATAACCTGGGTGCCCGTGTATTAAAGCATAGAATGCTACTTCAACGGTGACCTTGGTTAACATTTTACGAAAGTCAGTTAAGTCTGATTCGGTTTTAATTGATTTGGCGGCTTGCTTCGAAACCGCCTCAAGTGCTTTCTTATTCATAGTCTGCCTATCCTAAACTCTACATGGGTATTAATAACAGGCAGTTACATACATTTTGTTACAGAACCACCCATTAGTGATCTAAAAGAGACTCAGTCCCGGAATAAAAAAAGAAGAAGTGTTGAATTATTGCCGCCACAAAGTAGGTTGCCGCCTCAGATAAGTATGTTTGAGTAAAAGCAGTACACCATCATAGACACTATTCAGAACGGATTTGCACAACAAAGAAAGCGCTTGTGGTGAATTCTGAATTATGTGGAAACCGTTGAGTAATGGATTGAAATATATAACCTTGAATTCATTAAGAATATAAAAAAGATGTCAAGATGGAAAATATAGGGCATGATAGATATATATTATATGAAAAATGACGTTTTTTTATCTAAACTCGGAAATTTCTGAGCTGGAAAAAAATTATTGTTATTAAAAGTATTGAGTTCTTGCGTTTCCTCAAAGAAAATATACGTATCAATCTAGCCAAAGAGTTAGAGGCAATATTATTATCTCAAGGGAGAAATATATTTTTACAAAAATTAATAGTTTCTTTGGTTTAATTTAATGTTGTTTTTTAATAAATCAATTTTCAAAGGATTTACCCTTGAGAGATAACTATAAAATAGCAATTTTAGGTGCGGGACCTGGAGGGATTAGTGCTGCAGCTCATGCAGCAGAACTTAATGTTTCTCATATATTATTAGAAGCAAGTCCCAAAATAGCTAACACTATTCAAAAATACCAAAAAGGTAAGCATGTTATGGCTGAACCCGGTATTTTACCTTTACGCAGTCCTGTTAATTTTGACGCAGGGACTCGTGAAGCTATTTTATCGGATTGGCAACGTGGTATGGAAGAGAATAAGGTTAATATTGAATACCAAGCCGCAGTTGTTTCTATAGAAGGTAAGCAAGGTGATTTTGAAATAACGCTAGCCGATGGACGAAAATATCACGCTGAATTTATAATTTTAGGTATTGGTGTACAAGGCAACCCCCGCAAATTGGGCGTTGAAGGTGATGATGCTCACTTTGTGCAATATACTCTTGATAACCCAGATGATCACCGTGATGAAACCATAGTTATTGTCGGTGCGGGTGATGCCGCAATTGAAAATGCTATTGTTTTAGCAGAAAATAATAAAGTGTATATTGTCAACAGAAAGGATGAATTTGCTCGTGCAAAAGAAGGCAACCTTAATTTAATTACCTCTGCGATTGATAATAACGAGATAGATTGTTTTTATTCCACTAACCCTCATGGTGTCGAATTAACCACAGGAAGTGAAAAACCTGGCGTGTTTGTGCTGAAAACGGGTGCAGGTGAAGTTCGTTTAGAAGTTGACCGTATTATTGCTCGATTAGGCGCTATTGCGCCAAGAGGCTTAATTGAATCCTTCGGAATAGAATTCCCAAATAAAGATCCGAACTCCATTCCTGTTTTATCCTCAACTTATGAATCAAATGTTGGCGGAATGTATGTTATAGGCGCGCTTGGAGGGTACCCCTTAATAAAACAAGCGATGAATCAAGGATATGAAGTCGTTGAGTATATTCTGGGTAATGCGATAAAACCTGCTGATCACCCTCTACTAGAAGATAAGTTTGCCCATCTACCTTTTGAGAAGGACGTAGATGAAATTATGGCAATGATGCAAACCGACATTCCCATTTTTACACCATTAACACCTCTTTCATTTCGAGAGTTAATGCTTGATAGTAAAGTACATATTTTTAAACCCAACACAGAAATATTTAAAAAGAACGATTACACCAGTAGTTTTTATACAATTTTAACTGGTGACGTAAAAGTACTTATCGGCGATCTTGTTATAACCAGTAATCAAGGTAATTTTTTTGGTGAAATGAGTTTGATTTCAGGACGACGGAGATCGGCAACAATCCTTGCGGGTGACAATTGTATTGTTATAGAAACCCCTCGTCGTACGATGGTTAAGCTAATATCTTCTGTTGAGGCGGTTAAAAGGGTTTTGGATGAAACCTTTATTATTCGAGTTATTCAAGAAAAATTTGCCCGCAACGTTCCTTTGGCTGATTTACAACCCATTGCTAGAAAAGCGATATTGCAGACATACTCACCAAATGAAGTTTTATTTTCTGAAGGAGATGAAGCCAACTGCTTACATGTGATACGTAGTGGCTCTGTAACTGTTTCTAAGAAAGTGCACAATAAAGATATCCCAATGACTTATGTTGCCGCTAATAATGTCGTCGGTGAAATGGGGATCTTGGGTAACACAACACGCTCTGCAACGATCACAGCCACAGTCAAAACTGAAACTATTTCTATTGATAGTGACTCTTTTAATGACTTATTAGATAAATCAGAAGGATTACGCGAAAAAATGCAATTGGAAGTTCAGCAGCGTCATCTGCAGAATACCCAATTAGATTCATCTGAGGACACCGGAAATATTTTATCATTTTTGATGAAACAAGGTTTAGGTGAAGCTACCGATGTTTTATTGATTAATGAAGATGCATGCGTGGGTTGTGATAACTGTGAAACGGCTTGTGCTTCAACCCATGGCGGTACTTCTCGACTCAATAGGAAAGCCGGCCCAACTTATGCACACGTGCATATACCTACTTCATGTCGACATTGTGAAGATCCAAGTTGTATGAAAGATTGTCCACCTGATGCTATTCATCGAGGAGGATTAGGAGGGGAAGTCTTCATTGATGACAGTTGTATAGGTTGTGGTAATTGCGAGCGTAATTGCCCATATGATGTTATTCAAATGGCTTACCCGAAAGAAGAAAGTAGTAATTTTTGGAATTGGATGCTTTTTGACGCAGGAGAAGCTCCAGGTGAGAATAAAGTGAAAGCTGGGGAAAGTATTAAAAAGGCTGTAAAATGTGATATGTGTAAAGACCTCAGTGGAGGGCCTGCGTGTGTAAGGGCTTGCCCAACAGGAGCGGCTACACGTATGAGTCCTGAAAATTTTATTGAAATAGTGAATGTCTAATCATATGGAACAATTTCTTTTATACGCCAAAGCGCGCTACCTCAAATTGACGCTATTACTTAGCGCGATTTTTTCTGTTGTTTATATTCTTTATGAACCTTTTCAACCACATAATGGTGGTACTTGGTTAGGTTATACACTGGGTACTATTTCAGCACTACTGATTATATGGCTGATGTATTTAGGACGTAGAAAAAGAAATTATTTTTCTACGTTAGGAACGGTTAAAGGATGGTTGTCAGCTCATGTGTATCTAGGTACAGGATTATTATTATTCGCCACATTACATACTGGCTTTCAGTTTGGCTACAACATTCATACCTTTACCTATGCGTTAATGTGTTTTGTGATTTTTAGTGGGTTCTATGGCACTTGGGCTTATATTTATTTACCTAGAAAAAAAAGGGAAAATCTACAAACCTTATCTTCAGATGAATATTTTTTAAATATTGAAAGTACAGATAAACAAATTCGTAAATTAGCTAGTGGTCTTAGCAATACTATAAAATCTATTATCTCAAGCGCTATAGACCGTACGGAATTGGGCGGAGGTGTGTTAAACCAGCTGAGGCTTAAAGACCGCTCTTGCTTAGTGCTGAATGATAAAATTATAGCTAATGCCGAGCAGTTAACGATAATTGATCTTTTAGTTACAGAATTGTCAAAATCAACAGATAAGAAAGAAGTTGATGAACTTAAACAAATTATTGATCTGTTTGGAAGTCGACAACGCTCATTAAAAATAATACGCACAGATATTAAAGTGAGTGCGTTATTGAAAATATGGTTGTTTTTCCATATTCCTGTTTCATTTGCATTACTGGCTGCGTTAATAGCGCATATTTTGTCAGTATTTATCTATTGGTAAAGCCAGGGGGAAATATGCGTTTACTTATTAGATATTTTAAGAAACATGGTGAAAGTGAAGTTACTGAACAAGTTATTGTTGAAGGTAACACTTTAGATATTGGCCGAGGGACTAATCAGAGTATTTTATTACCTGATCAAAGAGTCGCTTTATCTCATGCCAAAATAACAGTATCTAATGGTGAAATTAAGGCGGTATCACTTTCAGGTAAATATATTTTACACAATGATAAAATGGTGACACGAGCCAAAATAAATATTGGCGATACCATAGATATTTCAGGCCATGTAATTAGTGTTTTAGCAGGCGATAAAGAGTGTGATTTTATATTCCAAGTTAAGATCAATTCACTCATTCAAGAGTCAATTAAAGAACGCTTTCAAACTCGACTTCAAGATCTTAATTTACGTAAGCGTCGTTGGAGTTGGCTATTTTTTATTGTCGTGATCATATTTTGTTTGCTGCTGCCTTTATCAGGTTTATTTAATCCTGCACTTATGGAGTCTTTAAGACAAAACCCAGTACCAGATGATAGTCATTGGATGGCTGGTGACTTAATTAAAGCGCATAAATTCATTGGTGATGATTGTAGTGCCTGTCATGTCGATGCTTTCACTCCAGCAGGTAATGAACAATGTCAAACATGTCATAGTCAAGTAAAAAGTCATTCTAATGATGTAAATGAAACATTATTTAAACACGACTTTAATCAATGTACGGACTGCCACAAAGACCATAATCCTGAAGAAACACTGGCCCAATATTCACAGGAAATGTGTGTTAGTTGTCATGAAGACAATATTGCTCACGGCAATGATAAAGAAAAATACCGGTCGGTAAATGATTTTGATAATCATCCTAATTTTAAAATTAGTATGATGTCTCCTACTTTAGTGGAAAATAAAGTTATTGATTGGGAAACTAATAGACACTCCTTGTCTGATTTAAAGGTGAGTGAAGAATCAAATCTAAATTTTTCACATCAACTGCATTTGGATCCTGAGGGGATAAAATCAGTCGAAGGTAAAGAAATTCTGGAATGTGCAACTTGTCATCAAGCTGAAAAAGGTGGAATGAAAATGAAACCCATAACGATGGAAAACAATTGTCAAAGTTGTCATTTATTAGCTTTTGATGCTCAAGATCCTGAACGTGTAGTTCCCCATGGCTCACCAAAAGAGGTTGTTTTGATGATGCGTGAGTACTATGCATTTAGGTATATTTATCAATATTTGAATAAAGATAATGAACAAAACATTAAAAAAGCGGGGGAGTTATTCTCAGTCAGAGAAGCAAGAAGGCCTGGTCGTTCTGAAGGCTTGCTTAAAAAACTGGAGGAAAGCGACAATGTAGCAACTCTGTTTGCGATTGAAAAATTAACCAAGCAAACCGTGAGATCCGATGCCTTAGTTTGGGCTGAAACCCGAGCGAATTCAGCCGCAATTAATTTGTTTGAGCGACAAGCGTGTGATGTCTGTCACCAAGTGACTAAAAATGTGGAAGAAGAGGTGCCTTGGCATGTTAAGCCAGTGGCATTAACCGAAAATTGGTTGCCATTATCACAGTTTACCCATAACAAGCATGAATCAATGACCTGTAATGATTGCCATAATGCAGAAGACTCTGAATTGAGCTCTGATATTTTGATCCCAGATATTGATAATTGCCAGCAGTGCCATGGTGGGGAAGAGTCAACAAACTTAATTCCAAATACTTGTATTGATTGTCATGGATTCCACGAAGCTAAAGACCAACTTTTTGATGGTTCTCTAAAAAATAAATCAAAAACATTGATGAATGACTTAAGAGAAAATAATGAAAAATAATATAATATATTTATTTTTGGGATTTATAGCTCTACTTCAAGGTTGTGGGGCAGAAGGTGGATCAAAATCTGAGCAATTGGCAGTAGATCAAACTCAAGTGTTAAGTGAAAGTCCTGCAGGTTGTATTGGCGACTGTGCTAGTGGTAATTTATTTCTTACGGTTTCAGATATCGAATTAATTATCAGCCAAGCAGTCGCTGAAGCTCAGGCACGTAATCTAAAAGCAACAATTGCGATCTCAGATCGTGTTGGCAATGTTTTAGCCGTTTTCAGAATGACAGGCGCTGATGAATTTATCACTATTAGCTCTACCGCCAATACCTTATTAGATGATGTGTCAGGTGGATTAGAAAACGTAAATATTATTCCTGATACTATGGTGGCCATTTCAAAAGCAATTACAGGAGCTTATCTTTCAACTGAAGGCAATGCTTTTAGTACACGAACCGCTAGTCAAATTATCCAAGAAAACTTTAATCCGGGTGAAGATAACACACCATCAGGCCCTTTGTTTGGTGTTCAATTTAGTCAGCTTGCTTGTAGTGATTTTAGTTTAAGATTTAATCCTTTATCACTCCCTTCAGCAGGGCCTAGGCGCTCTCCGTTGGGTCTTTCTGCTGATCCAGGAGGATTGCCTTTATATAAAGCGGGCACACCTGTTGGCGCTATTGGTGTTATTACAGATGGTTTATATGGCTTAGACAAAGACATTAATGGCTTTGATTTGGACAATGATGAGTTAGTCGCTCTGGCTGGGACTTATGGTTTTGCTGCACCTTTAAATCGTCGAGGTGATGTGATTACCATAGTTGGAAAAACAGCCCGTTTTATTGATGCAGTGGTTAGCGATATTATTAGCACTGATGCAATGAGTTTTAGCGAGATTAATAATAATGTCGGCGCTTTGGTCGCTGTCGCGGGTTATTATGATGGCAAGCAGCAAGGTTTAAGTGCAGATAGAAATATTCATCGAGTCGTATTGCCTGGAACTGCTTTTGGTCAACCTAGTTCAGGTATTGTTCCCGCAGACCCCAGTATATTTAAAAATCAAGCAGGTGAAAGTTTAGACGCTTTTATCTTCGTTGATGATAATAATAATAATCGCTTTCCAGCAAGAACTGCTTTAGATACACCCAATGCAGAATTAATCAATAGATTAACGCAGCCAGAGGTGCAAGAGATTCTCAATCAAGCGATTAGTATCGCTAATAAAACCAGAGCCCAAATTCGTCAACCTAATGGTAGTCAGGCAAGAGTTTCTATTTCTATTGTTGATACCCAAGGCAATATATTGGCTATGGGAAGAACACGAGATGCGGCGATTTTTGGTTCTGATGTCTCACTGCAAAAAGCAAGAACCGCTGTATTTTTTTCTGGTACAGGTAAAAGAGAAAATGCGCCGGCCGATTTATTAAATAATTTGCCGCCTCCCTTATATTTAGCGGCGCTAGCAGAGCCTGTTAATTTATCAAATGGCTTAGATTTATTACCATCACCCAAGCCTAAGTTCTCTGATTATGTTAACGCATTACAACTGTTTATAGGTGTGCCTGATGCACTTGAAAAAGAAGGGAGTTATGCTGCATTTTCTGATAGGGCGGGCGGGAATTTATCTCGGCCTAATTTTCCTGATGGGCCAGTAAAAGGTCCTCATGGACCATTGAGCAAGCCCAAAGGCGAATGGAGTGTCTTTAGTGTTGGCCTGCAATCTGATTTAGTTTATAACGCGTTAATTCAGCATGTTGCTTTTGTGTTAGGAGCGGCTCCCGATGTGGGACAAAATTGTACTGGTAATACTGGTTTAAGTAATTCACCCTTTTCCAAACAAAATACTATTAAAGGATTAGCTAATGGCATACAAATTTTCCCTGGTAGCGTGCCTATTTATCGAGGTGATATTTTAATTGGTGGCATAGGTGTCTCAGGCGATGGTGTTGATCAAGATGACATGATCTCATTTTTAGCTGTTCACCAAGCAAGTCTAGTATTAAATAATGGTTTACAAAATGCGCCGTCTGACATTCGAGCGGATAAAATTGATATTCCCGGCCAAGACACTAGGCTCCGTTATGTCAATTGTCCACAAGCTCCTTTTATAAATACTGACAAATCAGAGGTATGTAATGGGCTGTAAAATAAACGCTTTGTTATTTGTTATTGCTACTTGTGTTATAGGTGAAATATCTGCTGCTGAGGTGGAGGTGGATCTGGATGTCGAAGAAAAAAACACCACCACGATTGTGCCCGCAAATTTGTTATGTGGCCAAGCTGAAAAGGTGACAAATAGAAGAATTCCAGGAAGGGTAGTTGATGAGTACCAGCTACCGGCATGTGATGATGAAAAAATTAAACCTTGGCGTAAAACAATTGAATTAGGTCCTATGATGCCTGATCGGTGGCGTATTGTTGAAGCTCTTGGTACTGAAACAAACTTATTTGATCCCTACGCTGGACATAACCCCTTAAAAGGAGATTTACCTGTTTGGGGTAAAGACTGGTTTTACAGCCTCATCGCGATTTCAGACAGCGTTGTTGAGCCCAGAAATTTTCCTGTCCCTGTGGGAGGGCCAACCACAAGTAGGCCTGATTCACTGGATACCATTGGTGATGGTGATATCACAATATTTAGTCAAAACATTATTTTAGAACATGTTGTTTATAAAGGAGATACCGTTTATCGGCCACCCGACTATGAGTTTCGTTTTACAACGGTGTTTAATTTTAATCAAGTACATACTGATGAAAGAGGCATACTCAATATAGATCCTAATTTAGGCGGTAGCGCTGGTAGGAGGCGTTCGGACCGATTTTTAGGTATACAAGCGGCTTTTGTTGATAAACATCTAAGAAATGTATCTACTCGATATGATTTTGACAGTGTCAGAGTGGGCATTCAACCATTCTCATCTGATTTTCGTGGCTTCTTATTTCAAGACTCTCAATTTGGTGTTCGCTTTTTCGGTAATAGAGAAAATAATGTTTTTCAATATAACTTGGCGTGGTTTAGACGTTTAGAAAAAGACACAAATAGTGGCTTAAATGACGTTAGTCAAGGTTTAAGAGACGACGATATATATTTTGCTAATCTTTATTGGCAAGACTTTCCAACATTAGGTTTTGTTTCTCAATTTAGCGTAACTCACAATCGTAATCGTGAAAAAGGTCAAGTTGAGTACGACGTAAATGGTTTTATCGTGCGTCCATCATCATTATTTGAAGAGCGGTTTTCTAAAGATTACGATGTGACTTATCTTGGCTATAGTGGTGATGGTCACTTTGGTAGAATAAATTTATCGACCTCGGTATATTATGCATTAGGAGAACAAACCAGTAGTAGATTTCGGGATGCTAAAGATGAAATTAATTCATTTTTTGTGGCAGCAGAATTCTCTATTGATTTTGATTGGATAAGACCTAAATTTTCAGTGCTTTGGTCTTCAGGTGATGATGATGCATTTGATAATAAAGCGAAAGGTTTTGATGCTATTTTTGAGAATCCGCAGTTTGCAGGCGCTGATACTAGCTTTTTTATCAGGCAAAATATTCCATTAATTGGTGGTGGCAGCGTTGCATTATCAGGCCGTAACGGCATTATCCCGTCATTAAGATCAAGTAAAGAGCAGGGCCAATCTAATTTTATTAACCCAGGATTACAACTGATGGGTATTGGTTTTGATGCTGATATTTTACCTGAATTAAGAGTCTCAATGAATGCAAATCAACTTTGGTTTGATGACACATCGGTATTAGAAAGTTTAAGACAACAATCATCTATATCAAAAAATTTCGGACAAGATATTTCAGCTTCATTAATATGGAGGCCTTATCAGTCTCAAAACATAGTGGTACGTTTATCGGCCGCAGTACTTATAACTGGAGCAGGGTTTGATGATCTTTATGGTCATGATTACACACACCCTTATTCAATCCTTGCTAACCTAATTTTGACGTATTAAACATTATGTATTTTATAAATAATTTAAAAAAACATCTCAATAAATTGAGCTTTATTATAACTTTTTTCATCTTTGGCTGTTTATTCATTTCTAGCTCTGTTTTAGCTGAAGTATTGCATCATAAAGTTGACGTAAAATATAGTTATACGCCGCCTGCGCCAAAGACCCAAACACCTGAACAGGCACTCGTTAAAAGTACAGGTTGCTTAAGTTGTCACACCGATACCGACAGCTTATCTATGCACTCAAGCCCGGGTGTTATTCTTGGTTGTACCGATTGCCATGGTGGTAATGCGAATGCAACAAAGCCATTTGAAGCTAAAAAAGAAGATGATAGCTATCTAAATGCTTTGAAGAAAGCACATGTCATGCCTTCTTACCCGGCTGACTGGAATTTTCCCAATAGTGCGAACCCTCCCATCAGCTATGCTTTATTAAATAGAGAATCGCCAGAATTTGTTCGCTTTGTCAACCCATCTGATTTAAGAGTCGCCGATGAAGCATGTGGTGCTTGTCATAAATCCACTGTTCAAGCTGCAAAGAGAAGCTTGATGGCAACAGGCGCAATGCTTTTTGGTGCAGCTTCTTATGCTAATAATATTTTACCGTATAAAAACTATGTGTTAGGTGAAGCCTATACTCGAGAGGGTGAGCCATCAGCGATAGCAGGGCCACCCATTGAGGATGCTGCCCTAGCAGCTGAACAGCATGGCGTTCTACCGATACTTTATCCTATACCTAAATGGGAAACGGTTGTTCCAGGCGATATTTTTAGAGTTTTCGAAAGAGGTGGGCGAAATATAAGTAATTTATTTCCTGAAACGGGTCTACCTAACGCCTTGGGATTATTGCAAAGACTAGAAGAGCCAGGACGTCCAGATATAAAACAATCTAATAGAGGGCCAGGAACGGGAGGACGAATTTCAGTCCCGGTATTGAACTTACATAAAACAAGATTAAATGATCCCTTAATGTGGTTTTTAGGGACAAATGACAATCCTGGTGACTTTAGAACGTCAGGATGTGGCTCTTGCCACGTTGTGTATGCTAATGATAGGGAGCCAAGACATTCTGGACCTTATGCCCAGCATGGCAACAGCGGCCAAACCCAAACGATTGACCCTACTATTTCAAAAAAAGAAGATGGTCATCCAATAAAGCATGTCTTTACTCGTGCTATCCCAACATCACAGTGTATGTCTTGTCATATGCATCAACCTAATATGTTTGTTAATACTTTTCTAGGTTACACAATGTGGGATTATGAAGCTGATGCACCTTCCATGTTTCCAAAAGAACAGCGTTATCCTAGTGATGATGAGCAATTTAAAACTATGGCTAGTAATCCAGAAGGAGCTGCAGTTAGAGGGTTATGGTCTGATCAGGACTTTTTAAGGGATGTTTGGAAAAATAACGACAAAATGAAAGACACTCAATTTGCTGATTACCATGGACATGGCTGGAACTTCAGAGCGGTATTTAAAAAGGATAGAAAAGGCAATTTATTGGATAAAACTGGTGAAGTTGTCGCTCCTGATGATCCAAAAAAATTCGATAAAGCGGTTCACATGTCGTCGGTACATTTAGATGTGGGCATGCATTGTGTTGATTGTCATTTTTCACAGGATAACCATGGAAATGGCCATGTGTATGGAGAAGTAGCTGGGGCAGTAGAAATTGATTGCGTTGACTGTCATGGCACTGTTTCTGATTATCCTAATCTGAAAACGTCAGGCCCGGCAGCACCTGCTGGTGGTAGCGACTTGTCATTAATTCGTAATCCGAATGGACAAAAACGTTTTGAGTGGAAAGACGATGGCTTATACCAGCGTAGTTTGCTTTGGCCAGGAAAAGAATGGAAATTGAGTTTATTAAAAGATGTAGTTGACCCTGAACATAAAGAATTCAATGCTAAAGCTTCTCGAGCGAAGACGATGCAAAAAGGTTCAGAAAAGCAAACGTGGGGAGAAAAAACATCAAATGATACTCTCGCACATAGTAATGACGAGATGGAATGTTATACCTGTCACCAATCTTGGACAACAAGCTGTGGCGGTTGTCATTTGCCTATAGAAGCCAATTGGAAAACAGAGAACAAACATTATGACGGGGGAGAATCAAGAAGTTATGCTAGTTATAACCCTCAAGTAGTGAGAGACCAAATATTTATGTTGGGGAGAAGAGGTAAAATAAATGGCGGAAAAATTGCACCATTAAGATCATCTTCTGGTTTAATTCTTTCTTCAACTAATTCAAATCGTGAAAAGATATATGTACAACAACCACCTATATCTTCACCGGGTTATAGTTCTCAGGCAATTAATCCCCATTTTGCACATACTGTTCGTAAAGAAGAAACCCGAATTTGTAGTGATTGTCATTTAGATGAAAGTGGAGATAATAATGCCATTATTACCCAAACGATGGGTTTTGGAACCGATTTTATTGATTTTATCGGTTATCACGCTTATGTGGGTGGTGAAACATCGGTGGAAGCTGTTCAGGTAACTGAATGGGAAGAACCGCAAGCGATGATAGGAAGTTATCTACATAAATATGTTTATCCTGATTATTTTGAAAAGCATATTGAAGAAGATTTGCAATTAGAACATGGCTATTCACATAACTCTGGGCAAATTAATTGTTTGCAGTTAAGAGGAGAGTATTTATTTGCTGCTGCAGGCAGTAAAGGGTTAATTGTTTACGATGTTGCTTCAATTGCTAACAAAGGTGTGAGTCAAAGAATAATAACAGCACCAGCTTCCTCATTAGGACAAGACACTAATATAGCCAGTGAGAATGCTACTTGCCTTTCTTTATTGACTACGCAACCTATAGCACCTGAAAGAAATAAAGGTGATTTGATGCGAATAACTAACCAAGAAAAACCTTTTCATCCCATTTATAACTATGCATTAATTACTGACGCTAAAGAAGGATTGATACTGACTAATATCGATACTTTGACGGACGCTGAGTCGCGTAATAATTTTCTAACTCGTTCATTAACTTGGAATGAAAATAATATTCTAAATGGTGCTAGACATTTAACGGTTGGCGGTAGTTACGTTTATATTATTGCAGACGCGGGTTTAGTTATTTTAGATTTGAATGAACCGCTAAAACCTAAACATATAAAAACAGTTGCCCTAAATAATGGTCACGCTGTTGCTCAGCAATTTAGGTTCTTATTTGTAACCGATGCTGATGGATTAAAAACAATTGACATTACAGAACCAGAAAATGCCTTTGTTGTTGCAAATAATATAGTGCCTATTGCAGATGCTAATAAATTATTTGTTTCACGCACTTTTGCTTATATTGCGGCAGGTAAAGAAGGATTGGTCATAGTCGATATTAATAAACCTAATGAAATGAAAAAATATCAGTCATTTAACGCAGAGGGTAATATAAAAGATGCTCAAGATGTAGTTATTGCCACCACCAATGCCTCCTTATTTGCGTATATTGCTGATGGGGAGAATGGATTGAAAATAGTACAATTAACTTCCCCTGATTCACAACCTCGTTTTTATGGTTTTAGTCCGGATCCAAAACCTGAGTTTATTGCAAAATATCCTACCTCATCCGCTGCATTATCTTTATCTAGAGGATTAGAACGAGATAGAGCTGTAGATGAGACCGGTGGTCAAGTAGCGGTATTTAGTCGTTTAGGTTCAGGACCATTAACAGAAGAAGATATGAAAGGTCTCTATTTAGACAAAAGCGGTAAACCTTGGTTTGTAACAGACTATATAGAGTCAGTAGTTAAAGGAAAAAGCTATGGGGTTTCGACGCCAATGCTGGTTTTGCCTACTAAAGTAAATAAAGCTAACGCCGATCATACATCGGAAAAAATAAACGCTAAGACTTCAATCAATGAGTAATAAGCTGATGAAAAAATTAACATTAATAATATTATTTAATTTCGTTATTCATTTTTTTGTTAATGCAGAAGCGCTACCACAAAATGATGAAAATATTCATTTAGGGGTGGCGAGTTGTGCATCAAGTACTTGCCATGGATCTATTGTTCCTCGCTCTAGCAGCAGAGTGCTACAAAATGAATATATAACATGGAGTAGAAAAGATGCTCATGCTCAAGCTTATAAAACATTATTAACCGAAGAATCAAAAAAAATAGCGAACAAATTAGGCTTGAAAAGTGCCGAAACGGCAAAGGTTTGTCTTGATTGCCACAGTGACAATGTGGCTAGTAATATGAGGGGCGAAAGATTTCAAATAGATGATGGTATTGGTTGTGAAAGTTGTCACGGTGGGGCAGAGCATTATATAAAAAGCCATACCAATAGAAAAGTAGAACGACTTGTTAATATAAACAAGGGGTTGTACCCTTCAGATAACCCAGTAAAAAGAAGTCGCCTATGTTTATCATGCCATTTAGGTAATAAAGACAAATTTGCGTCGCACGATATTATGGGAGCAGGTCACCCTAGATTGGCATTTGAATTAGATACATTTGGGCTCTTACAACCTTTACATTTTAAAGTGGATGATGACTATAAAAAATATAAATGGTCCGGAGACAGCTATATTACGTGGGTTTATGGACAATTAGGCGCTAGTTTAGAGACAATAAAACTCATTAAAAACAAGATCGTTGAACAAAATACATTATTCCCTGAAATCGCTTTGTTTGACTGCCATTCCTGCCACCATGAAATGTCAGATTTAAAATGGACTAAAGAGAAAGGCCAAGGATTTAAACCTGGGACTATTAGGTTAAATGATGGCAACTTTAAAATGCTATTAGCTATTGCTGCTACAACGAGTTTCAATGATAAGTTTCATCAAAACATCAAAGCAATAGTTGATTCATTAAATGATAAAAATCAACTAGTTAAAGTGTTGGATGTTTTTTCAGAAGACATTAATACTTTACAGGCATATATTGAAGAGCAGTCTGTAGCCCAAAGAAAAAAAACGACCCAACAGGTCTTGCATCAAATATTAAAGATGGGTAAAAAAGGAGAGTTTTCAGACTATATATCTGCCGAACAAACAGTCATGGCGATTGATTTATTGATTAATGCCCTTGATAAAAGAGCAACATTTGATACAGAAATAAATAAATTATTTAGTCTTGTTGATAATGAGAATAGCTTTCATGCTCAAGACTTTATTTTAGCTTTAAATGATATAAGTAAACGTTTTTAGTTACCGAATTAAAATGCGATTTATAGCCATGACCCTGATAGAACAGATGAAGTTCTTGCTCGCTGGCAAAATAAAATTGATGAGTTGAAATTAGATTTCAATGTGTTCATTAGCATTCAAAATCAAGAGATTACACTTTGAAATATTTCAAATATTAATCAAGGTTGGTTATAAGTTCACATCAGGAGTCTTTATTGATTGTGTTTATATCTGTGATAAATGAAGATGCTTGATGGAGTGCCGTTGGCCAAACATTTGAAAAGTGTTCCAGAGTTCGCTGGTGGTCATCATGAAAAAATGGCTGGCTCCGGTTACCCAAAAAAGTTAACCAGAGAGCAAATGTCTATTCCAGCCAGAATTATGGCCATTGACGATATTTTTGTTAAAGAAAAGGTCTACGAAGATTATGCCAATGAATTTTTTAAAACCTGAGCCGCTAGATTACATAGCCTTTGATAAAACTCTGGGGTTTATAAGGAGCTAAAAATACACTATTTGCTTTTATGATGGATAATACACGGTTTTAACGACTATATATGGGTGCTAGATGCAGACGCAAGAAGAAATCGCTAATCTTCATGGTGAAGTTCGAGAATTAAAAAAAATAATAGCCGCCTTGAGGGAAACCTTAGAAAGTGAAACTCACAAGACGTCTCAGACTATTCAATTGGTTAAATCCGACAACCAAGGTGAAATGTCGACACTAAAACGTATGGTTGGAGCCATGCGCGACCAACTTGATGAGGTTAACGCTATCCAAAGAGCAAAAATACAAGTTGCTATCGTTGAAGCAAGTGAAGAGACTAGACAGCTCAAGGAAACGACCTCTATTTTGAGGAAAGAAATGGAAGCGATGGAATTTAAGGCCAAAAGCGATAAGCAAATAGCGCACTCCGCACATGAAGCTGAATTGTTACAGCTTAGAGATACCATTTCTGCCATGCGGGATCAGATGGTTCGGATAAAATAGAGGGCTCATTTATGACAGCTAAAGAAATGACAGTGGAAATTTTGACACCAACATCTGAAAACTCAAAAATTCAACACCTAGAAATGTTGATGAAAGTGTCTCAACAAGTAGCGGCCCATGGCACGTTGGATGCTGTATTGCATGAAATCACCAAGGCTGCGACAGAACAAACCACTTCAGAGCGCGGTAGTCTATTCTTGTATGATGCACAAACTAAAGAATTATATTCAAGGGTTGCTTTGGGAGAGCAATATCGTGAAATTCGTGTAATGGCCGATGAAGGTATTGCAGGTTATGTATTTAATTCAGGTGAAGGCACCATTATAAATAATGCCTATGAAGATCCGCGTTTCAACAAAACGGTAGATCAAGAGACAGGTTTCAAAACGGACAAGATATTATGCGTGCCTATTCGCACACCCAGAGGTGAAATAATCGGTGTAGTTCAAACATTGAATAAACAAGTTGGGGAATTTGATGAGATAGATCTGCATATCTTAGAATCTTTGACCGCCCAATGTGCGGTGACTTTGCAAGCGACCCAAAATATAGAGCTAATGCAACTTACGCGGGCCAAAGAGATGGAATTTATGGATGTGGTTTCGGATATTACCTCTGAAATTGATCTTGGCAGTGTTTTACAAAAAGTAATGCTCGAATCGACCCGCATGTTAGATGCAGACCGGGCCACACTATTCTTGAATGATTCCAAATCGAACGAGTTATTTTCAAAAGTTGCAATGGGAGATTCGTTAGGGGAAATCCGATTACCCAATCATGCCGGCATTGCAGGGGCAGTTTTTACCAGCAAAAAAACCGTCAATATTCCTTATGCCTATGCAGATATGCGTTTTAATCCGGCCTTCGACAAACAAACAGGATATTTTACTCGCTCCATCTTATGTGTGCCTGTCGTGAATAAAAGGGGCGAAACAATTGGGGTGACGCAAGTATTGAACAAGCGCAATGGCACCTTTAATCATGAAGATGAATCTCGTTTAAAGGCATTCACTGCACAAGTTGCCATAGCCTTAGAAAATGCGAAACTGTTTGATGATGTGCAACGGATAAAAAATTACAACGAAAGTATGCTACAAAGTATGTCTAATGGGGTGATTACCATGGATGATACTGGCGGGATTGTTACTTGCAACGATGCCATTCTAAAAATCACTGATTCGGTTGAAGAAGAGGTGATTGGTAAATTAGCCGAAGATTATTTTGGCATCGAGAATCAATGGATCATGGATCGGCTTACCAAGGTTCGCGAGACTGGCACCAGTGATATGTCTGTGGATACTAAGCTTATCTTTAACGGTAAAGACGTCTCAGCCAATGTAACCATTTTACCTCTACTAAGCAATGAAGAGCATAAAAAGTTGGGTTCGATGATCATGATTGAAGATATCAGCTCTGAGAAGCGTATGAAATCGACTATGTCGCGCTATATGGACCCAGGAGTGGCAGATCAATTGTTAGCTGGTGATGCCGATGTATTAGGCGGACTAGCGCTTGAAAGTACGGTCTTGTTTTCTGATATTCGCGGATTCACCACTTTAACTGAACAACTAGGTGCCCAAGGGACCGTCAGCCTGTTAAACGAATATTTCACCATTATGGTAGATTGTATTTCACGTGAAGGTGGCATGTTAGATAAATTCATTGGCGATGCCCTCATGGCGGGATTTGGCGTACCTATAGCTCATGACGATGATGAAGATCGTGCCATGAGAGCTGCGATTTCAATGATTACCGAGTTACGCGATTGGAATGAGGGTCGAACAAAAGCAGGCTTAGTGGCTGTCGATATGGGAATCGGCATCAATACTGATCTAGTGGTTACTGGTAATATTGGCTCTCCCAAACGTATGGATTATACCATGATTGGAGATGGCGTGAATTTAGCTGCACGGCTTGAATCCGCGTGTAAACAATATACCGCTAAGATTCTGATCAGTGAAAACACTAAAGTGAAACTTCATGGTACTTATCGAATGCGCGCAGTAGACACTGTGATTGTTAAAGGTAAGACAAAACCCGTTGCTATATATGAAGTACTCGATGGTTATAGCGCTGAAGAATTCCCTGAAGTTATGGATGTAGTTGGTTATTTCACCGCCGGTATTGAGCATTATCGTAACATGGATTGGAATAAGGCAATCTCTTCTTTTAAGAAAGCCTTGAGGGCTAATCCAAAAGATCAGCTTACCCACAGCTATATTGAACGCTGTGTATATTTCATAGAAAATCCTCCTGGTGATACTTGGAATGGCGTTTGGGTGCTGACATCTAAATAATATTGGCAAAGAGAAAAATAAATACCGTCGAAGGTCTTATGCCTTGGGATG
>Ga0307488_10001716_pt1 | contig 18369 bp, 22 predicted proteins | sample SB02metaG_FD_202248 | JGI IMG/M metagenome (GOLD analysis project Ga0307488, IMG submission 202248) | Sea-ice brine microbial communities from Beaufort Sea near Barrow, Alaska, United States - SB 0.2 | ecosystem: Environmental > Aquatic > Marine > Coastal | place: USA: Alaska | collected... | reverse complement strand
CCATCTCGCCCGCCTCCTCCTGCAGCGCCGCCAGCGCGGCAGCCGCAGCGGCGGCAGTGGCCGTAGCGGCGGCCATCTTCTCCGCGGCTTCCTCCTTCAGAGCCACCAGCTCGGAAGCCGCTGCAGCGTTGGCCGTCGCGTTCTCCGCCGCCGCCGCGCCCGCCGCCGCTTCGTTCTCCGCCATGCGTTCCATCAGCGCGGCGACTGCAGCAGCATCGGCGCTGGCCCCATCCTAAGGCCTTGCAGATTTTACCCGCCATGTCGTCCAACGCGATTCAACCCTCGTTTCATAAGTCAAATAGCATCCTATGACGTGGTAAGCAGTATATGGCAGGCCCTACCGCAGCCTTGGCGGTGGCGACCTCGCGAGTCGCCGCCGCGCCAGCCGCCGCCTCCTGCTCCGCCAGTTGCGCCTGGAGCGCGGCGAGGTCATCCGCCGCCGCTGTGTAGCGGCGCAAGTCAAAATTGAAAGCACACTTTGCAAGTGCTTCATCATACGTCAGGTTCAAGCGCTGAAACCAGGCGCGGTCAAGCCGGGGTCAACCAGGAGTCAACCAGCACCGCCCTACCGTCGCCGCCGCGGCCGTGGCGTTCGCCAGGGCCGTTTCGCGCGCCGCCGCCTCAGCGCTGCCGCTCTCCTTCAGGCCCGCCACCTCCGCTACGAGCCGTGCGACCACGGCGTCCTTCGTGTAGCAGCGCAAGTTAAAATAGACAAATCTTGAATGCGGTTTATCAAGTTTTAGCTTCAGACGCTGAAAGCAAGCGCGGTAAACCCGGGTCAACTTGGGGTCAACTTGGGGTCAACTCAGGGTCAACGTGGGGTCAACATGCACCGCCCTACCTTTGCCACCCTCTCCTCCGCCATCGCTGTCGCCGCCTCCTTCTTTTCTTGATCCATGGCCTTGAACTAAGTGTAGCGGCGCAAGTTGATTTCGAAAGCAAAACTTGAAAGCAGTTCATAAATTTTAGATTCAAGCGATTAATTCCAGGCGCTTTCAAGAGTGAGCAGCAGACTGGAGCTTTAGCTCCTGGTCGACATACAGGCTGTGCTATTCGTGCTTCCGACAATTCATCGGTTGGGCCTGCACCGCCCTACCTTGGTGACAGCCTTCTTGAGCTTCTCCTTTGCGGCGGCCACCTCGGTGTCTTTCTCCGCTAGCTGCACGCGCGCCGCCTCCACTTCCGCCTCTCGCTGCACGATTTAGCGGCTCAAGTTGGAATTGAAAGCAGAGTGTGAAAGCGCTTCATTATATTTTAGCTTCAAGCTCTGAAACCAAGCGCGGTCAATACGGGGACAACCTGGGGTCAATCAGCACCGCCTCACCTCGGACCGCCTCGATGCCTCCACCGCCGCCGCCTCCGCCACCTCCACCGCCGACAGCCGTTCCGCCAGCTGCGTCTCCAGCACCTGCTTCTCGCGCGCAAACGTCGAGGTCCGCCTCGTAGCGGCGCAAGTTGAAATTAAAAGCAAAGCTTGAAAGCGGCTCATCAAATATCAGCTTCACGCGCTTAGTGTCGGACGCGTTCAACATGGGTTTCATCGGTTCAACTCGCACCGCCCCACCGCGTCTCAAGCTCCGCGCGCGAGGTTTCGATTTGCTTGTTGGCCACCTCCAGGTTCTCTTTGAAGCCGTTGATGAACTTTTGCGCGCGGTCGTTCTCCTCCGCGAGCGTTTCCGCCGTCTTGGCGGTGGCGATGGCGGCGGCTGACTCCGCGGTCAGTGCCGTCAGCGCCGCGTCCTGCTGGTAGCGGCGCAAGTTGACTTTGAAAGCAATATTTGAAGGCAGTTCATCAAATTATAATTTCGGAGCGCTTAGTTACAGGCGCTTTCAACATGGGTTTTCATCGATTCAACCTGCACCGCCCTACCTTCTCGGCGAGCTCGGCGGTCATCGCATCGGTGTGTTTGCGCGCCTCATTGTTGGCGGCGGCGGTGGACTCGGCGTCGGCACCGAACGCGGCGATCTGCGCGCGGGCCGCCGGCTACAAGGGTCAGATTGGTGATGCTTGACGCTTAAGGTCAGACGGATGCTGCTTGAACCTTGAAGTCGGATGGATGCTGCTCAGGCTCAGATGGCTGATGCTCAGCGTCAGTTCACCTCAAAAATGGCGCTCAAACACACGGGTCACAGGATGGCAGGCAACACAATGAAAAAGTCTACCATGTCACAGGGTGGCACTTGTGCACTTAACGCAATGTGGCGAATGTCGTCGCAGACGAAAGGAGGAGAGGGAGGAGGAGGAGGAGCGGGACGAGGAGGAGGAGGAGGAGGCGGAGGGTGAGTATCAATCCATCTCGCCCCGCCTCGAGCTCGGCGGCGGTGTCTTCGCGCTCGGCGGCTGTGGCGGCGGCGCGCTTCACGGAGGAGTCCAGCTCCGAGGACAGCCGCGTGATCTCGGCTTCCTTCTCGCTCACCGCGCTCTGCACCTGCTTTTTTTGTTTCTCGATGCTCTTGCCCTTCTCGATCGCCTTCTTGAGTTTCTCCTTTGCGGCGGCGGCGGCGGCCTCGGAGGCGGACTTGGCATCGGCCAGCTCGGCGGCGGCGGCGGCGGCAGTGGCCGTGGCCGCGGCGAGCGCCTCAGCGGTGGCCTCAGCGGTGGACTCCGCCGCAGACCTAGCGGCCGCCAGCTCGGCGGCGGAGGTTTCCGCCTCAGTCTTAGCGGCAGCGAGCTCGGAGGCAGCGGCGGCGGCGGCGGCCGTTGCCGCGGCGAGCGCGGCCTCGGAGTCGACCTTAGCGTTTGCAACCTCGGCCTCGGCGGCATCCTTGGCGGCAGCGAGGGCGGCGGCGCCGTACTCCGCCTCAGCCTTGACGGCGGCGGCGGACTCCTCAGCGGCGTTGGCGGTGGCGGCTGCCAGCGCATCCTTGGCGTAGGGCCTGACATATTCGGCTCGCCACGTCATGGGATGCATTTCAAAACGACGAACGAGAATTCGCTTGCATGTTGCGTGTCGATGAAGTGGCGGGCAATTTCTGCCAGGCCCTGCCTCGACGGCGTCCTTCGCTGCGGCCGCTTCGGCGTCGGCGGCGTCCTTGACGGCGGCGAGGTCAGCCGCCAGGCGCTGGGCCTCAGCCTTGGATGTCTCGGCGTCAGCCTTGGCGGCTTCCAGCTCGGCGGCTGCAGCGGCGGCTGCGGCCTTTGCGGCTTCGAGGTCGGCGGCGGCAGCCTCGGAGCAGGGGCTTACACTGGTCCACTTTCCGGCTTGGCGTGAGCACCATTTGAGGGACACGTCGGGTGTTTTCAGTGACAAGAACGGCTTGAGTTGAGCTGAGAAGTGAACCATTGCAAGCGCCTGCCTCGGAGATGGCGGCGATGTCGCCCGCCGTAGCGCCCGCCGCCACGCCCGCCGCCGCCTCCCTCTCCGCCACTTCCTCCCTCAGAGCCGCCAACTCAGCAGCCGTAGCCGCCTCCTTCTCGCCCGCCTCCTCCTGCAGCGCCGCCAGCGCGGCGGCCGCGTCGGCGGCGGCGGCTGTAGCGGAGGCCACCTGCTCCGCCGCTTCCTCCTTAAGTGCCACAAGCTGGCCCGCCGCAGCGGCCTCCCTCTCCGCCACCTCCTGCTGCAGAGTCGCCAGCGCGGCGGCGGCGACGTTGGCATCAGCCGTCACCTTCTCCTGGGCCGCCGCGAGCTCTGCAGCGGTGGCCTCGGCGGCGGCAGTAGCGGCCACCTCCTTCTCCGCCACCTCCTCCTTAAGAGTCGCCAGCTCCGCAGCGGCGGCGGCGGCGGCGGCAGTAGCCGCGGCCTCCTTCTCACCCGCCGTCACCCAGAGCGCCGCGAGCTAAGGCATGACAGATACTGCTTGCCACGTCATAGGATGTCATATAACCCAAGAAAGGAGACTTTCACATGCGTGTCGATGACGTAGCGAGCGTTGACAAAGACGTCACGCCTCGTCAAAGGAGATGCTGTTAAACTCAAGCAATTACGGTTCAAAACGTGTCGGGCAGGTGGATGTTGCGATTGCTCGCCGCGTCATCGACGACACGCACTTAGAACCCTCCATATGACATCCTGTGACATGGAGTACTCGAGCCACGTCGGCAAGGCCCTACCGCGAGCGCGGTTGCTGCGGCCTCCTCCTTCTCGGCCGCGGCGGCAGCGGCGGCCTGCTTTGCCGCCGACTCCTCTTTGAGCGCGGCGATTTCGGCCGCGGCTGCTGTTCTCGCGGCCGCGGCCTCGTTCTGGAACGCCGCGAGCTCAGCAGCCGCAGTCTCAGCCGCCGCCTCCGCCGCCGCCGTGCCCGCCGTTGCCCCAGCCGTAGCCGCACTAGCCGCCGCGCCTGCCGCCGCCTCGTTCTCTGCCATGCTGTAGCAGCGCAAGTTGAAATTGAAAGCAAAGTTTTAAAGCGTTTCATCATATTTTAGCTTCACACGCTGAAACCAGGCGCGGTCAAGCCGGGGTCAGTCTGGGGTCAACCGGCACCGCCCTACCATGCGCTCCATGAGCGCGGCGAGTGCGGCGGCGTCGGCGGCAGCCCCAGCCTGGGCGGCGGCGACCTCGCTGTGGTGGCGCAAGTTGAATTTGATAGCACAGTTTGAAAGCAGTACGTCAACATTTAGCTTCAAACGCTGAAACCAAGCGCTGTCATCTCGGGGTCAACTTGGGGTCAACGAGAACCGCCCTACATCGCGCGTCGCCGCCGCGCCCGCCGCCGCCTCAGTCTCCGCCACCGCTACCTTCAGAGCCGCCAGTTCGGCGGTAGTGGCCTCGGCATCAGCCGCAGCAGACTCCATAGTGTAGCGGCGCAAGTTGAAATTGAACGCAGATGTCGAAAGCAGTTCAGGATATCCTCCTTTCAAGCGCTGAAACTATAGGTGCTTTCAACATGGGTTTTGATACTGTCAACCTGCACCGCCCAACCATAGCAGCGCTGGCAGCTGCCTCCTTCTTCCCCGCTTCCTCCTGCAGAGTCGCGAGCTCGGCGGCGGCGGCAGCGGCGGCGGCCGTGGCGGCCTCCTCCTTCTCTGCCACCTCCGCCTTGAGCGTGGCGAGGTCGTCCGCCGCCGCCGCTGCCGCGGCCGTGGCGTCCGCCAGGGCGGTCTCGCGCGCCGCCACCTCCGCGCCGCTGCTGCTCTTCAGACCCTCCAAAGTCGAGTTCAGTTGGGCGATCTCCGCCTGCTAGTAGGGCCCGGCAGATATTGCTGTTCTTTCGGCTCGCCACGTCATAGATGGTTATCTGTTCATGAAGGAGGGGAAGAGGAGGAGGAGGAGGATGATGATGATGAGGAGGAGCAGTAGTAGTAGGAGGAGAAGGAGGAGCACTGTTTACCAGGCCTTACCTCCCGTTCTACCACCATGGCCGCCACCTCCTTGTGTTGCTTGCCGAATCCCTTGCCCTTCTCCACAGCCTTCTTCAGCTTCTCCTTGATCCAGGGTCTGACAGACGACGATAGCCGCGTTAGGAGGAGAAGGAGGAGAAAGAGGAGGAGGAGAAGGAGGAGGAGGAGGGGGAGGAGGCCGAGGAGGAGGAGGTCACAGCTGGTCACTAACGTTGGTTTGGAAATGTTGTGAAGAGTTGGAGTGTTTGCATTGACCAATCATGTGGAAGACACTGGATTAGGATTTTTTGTTGCAATGGCAGTGAACTCAATAAACGAGGGTCGTACATGTAGTGAATGACGTGGGAGCAGAGAGGAGACAGGATATATGAGACAGAAGGGAGGAGCAGAAGGAGGAGACAGAAGGGAGGAGAAAGGAGAGAGGAGGGAGGATAGAGGGGAGGGGAGAGAGGAGAGAGGATAGAGGAGGGAGGAGAGAGGAGACAGGCTTTATCCAGCGAGCCCTGCCCTGGTGGTGGCCAGGTCCGTGTCGGCAGCTTCCTTGGCGGCAGCAGCGGCGGTAATCGCGGCCTCTGCAGCCTCCGCACTGGCAGTGGCGGCGGCGGCGGCCGCGGCATCGGCAGCGTTCACGGCATCGGCCGCGGCAATCGCGGCCTCCGCGGCGGCGGCAGCGTTGGCGCCGGCCAGCTCCGTTCCCAGTCTCTCTTCGGCGGACTCCGCGGCGGCGGCGGTGGCGGCATCTGCAGCCTCAGCAGCGGAGGCGGCGGCAGCGGTTGCGGCGGTCAGCTCCACCGCCAGCCTCTCTGCTTCAGCCTCGGCGGATGTCGCGGCGGCGGCGGCAGCTGCGCCAGTTTTGGAGGCGGCAATCAGCTCGGAAGTGAATTGCTCCGCCTCAGACTTGGCGGTGGCGAGGGCGGCGGCCGTGGCCTCAGCGGTGGCCTCCGCGGTGGACTGGGCCTCCGCCTTAGCGGCCACGAGCTCGGCGGCGGAGGCCTCCGCGGCGGCAGTAGCGGCAGCGAGCTCTGCGCTGGTGGCCTCAGCGGTGGATTCTGCGGCGACCGCAGCGGCAGAAAGGTCAGCCGCCAGGCGCTGGGTCTCGGTCTTGGCGGCTTCAAGCCCGGCGGCCGCGGCCTCGGAGATGGCGGCGATGTCGCCCGCCGTGGCGCCCGCCGCCACGCCCGCCGCCGCCTCCTTCTCCGCCACCTCCTCCTTCAGAGCCGCCAACTCAGCAGCCGTAGCCGCCTCCTTAACAGCCGCCTCCTGCTTCAGTGCAGCGAGCTCAGCAGCTGTGGCCTCAGCGGTGGACTCCGCGGCGGCCGTGGCGGCGGCGAGGGCAACGGCGGTGGCCTCTGTCTCAGACCTAGCGGTCGCGAGCTCGGCAGCGGTGGTCTCGGCCTTAGCCTCAGCGGCGGCCAGCTCAGCGGCGGTCGCCTCAGCGGCGGTAGCAGCAGCGGCAGTAGAGGTGGCCAACTCGGCGGCGGTGGCGTCGGCGGCGGCCCGGGCGTGGGCCACCGCGGCCTCCGCAGTCTCCGCCACAGCGACGGAGGCCGCCAACTCAGCCACCAGCCTCGTCGCCTCAGCCGTGGCGTTAGCCATACAGGAGGGTCATTGAGAACCAGCACGCGACTGCCGTCGGAGCATGACATACCTTCAGGGTGAATGGTCATACAGACGCGCGGAGGAGGAGGAGGATATTCAAGGTCGGTCGATTGCTTGTTCTCAGTAAACCCCTGCCAGAGCCACCTCGCGCTCCGCCACCTCCGCGCCGCTGCTGCTCTTGATGCCCTCCATGGTTGAGTTGAGTTGGGCGATCTCCGCCTCCCGCTCAGCCACCTTGGCCTCCACCTCCTGCTTCTCGGCGTGCAGGCCCTTGCCCTTCTCAATCGCCTTCTTCAGCTTCTCCTTCACGTAGCGACGCAAGTTGAATTTGAAAGCAATATTTGAAAGCAATTTGTCATATTTCAGTTTCAATCGCTGAAACCAAGCGCAGCTAAATCGGGGTCAACCTAGGGTCAACCTGGGGTCAACCTGGGGTCAACCTGGGGTCGACTTGGGGTCAACCTGGGGTCAACCCGGGGTCAATCTGGGGTCAACCTGCACCGCCGTGCCTTGAACGACGCGACCTGCTGAGCAGCGGCGGCGGCGGCAGCGGCAGCCTCACTCTGCGCCACCTCGGTGCCGGCGGTGAACTCCACCGCGTGCCAGGGCCCGCCATATTCGGCTCGCCACGTCATAGGGTGCCATTTGACTCAATAATCGAGGGTTCAAAGTGCGGAGGAGGAGGGGAGGAGCAGGAGAGGAGGAGGAGGAGGAGGAGGAGGAAGAGGAGGAGGAGGAGGAGGAGGAGGAGGAGGAGGAGGTGGAGGTGGAGGAGGAGGAGGAGGAGGTGGAGGAGAGTGAGAGGATGTGGCGAGCTGTATCTGGCAGGCCCAACCGCAAGCTGCTCAGCTTCCGCCTTAGCGGCAGCGACAGCGCTCTCGGCGTCAGCCATGGCGGACGCGAGCTGGGCGGCGGCGGCCTCCCGCGCCGCATCCGCCGCCGCAGTAGCCTCCTCCTGCTTCCGCGCCATGTCAGCCTCGGCGGATGCCTGCTTCTCCGCCGCTTCCGACACCGCCGCCGCAAGTGCGGCAGCAGCAGCCGCATCCTTCGATGCTGCCTCCTCGCTCAGAGTCGCAAGCTCAGCCGCGGCGGCGGCGGCATTCTCCGCCACCTCCTCCTTTAGAGCCGCCAGCTCTGCAGCGGCGGTGGCGGCAGCGGCCGTAGCAGCGCCCTCCTTCTCCGCCACCTCCTCCCTCAGACTCGCCAGCTCGGCAGCGGCGACGGCGGCGACAGCGGAGGCAGTGCCCTCTGCCTCGGCCTTATCGGCGGCGAAGGCAGCGGCGGTAGTCTCGGCAGAAGCCTCCGCCTCTGCCCTAGCTGCATCCTCCTTCTCCGCCACCTCCTCCTTCAGAGCCGCCAGCTCGCCAGCGGCAGCGGCGGTAGCGACCTCTGCCTCAGCCCTAGCTTCGGCGAGGGCAGCAGTGGAGGACTCAGCGGTTGACTCAGCGGCGGCCGTGGCGGCGGCGAGTGCGGCAGCGGTGGACTCCACCTCAGCCTTAGCAGCGGCCAGCTCAGCAGCGGTGGCCTCGGCGGCGGCAGTAGCGGCAGCCTCCTTCTCCGCCACCTCCTCCTTCAGAGTAGCCAGCTCGGCGGAAGTAGCCTCCACCTGCGACTTGGTGACGGCGGCGGCGGCGGCGGTGGACTCGGTGGTTGACTGTGCGGCGGCCGTGGCGGCGGCGAGTGCGGCGGCTGTGGACTCCACCTCAGCCTTAGCGGCAGCGATCTCTGCGGCGGTGGACTCGGCGGTGGATTCAGCGGCAGCCGTGGCGGCGGCGAGCGCGGCGGCGGTGGACTCCACCTCAGCCTTTGCGGCGGCCAGCTCCGCAGCAGTGGCCTCGGCAGCGGCAGTAGCGGCAGCCTCCTTCTCCGCCACTTCCTCCTTCAGAGTCGCCAGCTCGGCGGCGATAGCCTCCGCCTCCGACTTGGTGACGGCGGTGGCGGCCTCTGCGGCGGCCGTGGCGGTGGCGAGTGCGGCAGCGGTGGATTCCACCTCAGCCTGAGCGGCCGCGAGCTCAGCGGTCGAGGTCTCGGCGGTGCACTCTGCGGCGGCCGTGGCAGCGGCGAGTGCGGCAGCAGTGGACTCCACCTCAGAGTTTGCAGCAGCGAGCTCTGCAGCAGTGGACTCGGCGGTGGACTCTGCAACTGCCGCGGCCGCGGCGAGTGCGGCGGCAGTGGACTCCACCTCAGCTTTAGCGGCGGCCAGCTCTGCAGCGGTGGCCTCGGCGGCAGCAGTAGCGACAGCCTCCTTCTCCGCCACTTCCTCCTTCAGGGTAGCCAGCTCGGCGGCAGCAGCCTCCGCCTGCGACTTGGTGACGGCGGCGGCGGCGGCGGTGGTCTCGGCAGTGGACTCAGCGGCGGCCGTGGCGGCGGCGAGTGCGGCGGCAGTGGACTCCACCTCAGCCTTAGCGACGGCCAGCTCTTCAGCAATGGCCTCCGTGTAGCGGCGCAAGTTGAAATTGAATTTGAAATTGAAGCAAAATTGAAAGCAGAGTACCATAGTTTAGTTTCAAGCGCTTAGTCCCAGGCGCTTTCAACGTGGATTTTATTGGTTGAACCTGCACCGCCCTACCTCGGCGGCGGCAGTAGCGGCGACCTCCTTCACCACCGCTTCTTCCTTCAGAGTCGCCAGCTCGGCGGCGGCAGCGGCGGCTGTAGCCTCCGCCTCAGTCTTGGCGGCGGCGAAGGCGGCGGCAGTGGTCTCGGCAGTGGCCTCGGCGGTGGACCCTGCGGCAGCCGTGGCGGCGGAGAGCGCGGCAGCGGTGGACTCTGTCTCAGCCTTAGCGGCGGTGAGCTCTTCAGCAGTGACCTCGGCGGCGGCAGTAGCGGCGGCCTCTCTTGCCGCCACTTCCTCCTTCAGAGTGGCTAGCTCGGCTGCGGCGGCGGCAGTAGCTTCCGCCTCAGTCTGGGCGGCGGCGAGGGCGGCGGCGACACCAGCGGCGGTTGACTCGGCTTCCGACTTAGCGGCGGCAAGCTCAGCGGCGCTGGTCTCAGCGTCATACTTGGCCGTGGCGAGCGCCACGGCGGTGGCATCTGCATCTGCCGTAGCAGTGGCTAGCTGAGCGGCGGTGGCTTCAGCTTCAGCCTGGGCGGATGCCGCGGCGCCGGCAGCGGCGGCATCCTTCTCCTCCACCTCCACCTTCATGTAGAGACGCAAGTTGCTAAACGAAAGAAGCTTCAAAGCGGATATCGTCATATCTTAGCATCAAGCACTGGTGTTAAGCGCGGTCAACCTGGGGTCAACCCGGGGTCAGTCTGGGGTCAACCTGCACCGCCCTACCTTCAGAGCCGCCAGGTGTTCAGCGGCAGCGGCGGCGGCACCCGTGGCGGCCTCCTCGTTCTCCGCCACTTGCGCCTTGAGCGCGGCGAGTTCATCCGCCGCCGCCGCCGCTGCGGCCGTGGCGTAGCGGCGCAAGTAGGAGTTGAAAGCAAATCTTGAAAGCGGTTCATCGTATTGTAGGTTTAAGCGATGAAACATAGGCGCTTTCAACACGGGTTTGATAGGGCCAACCGGCACTGCCGTACCGTGGCGTCCGCCAGGGCGGTCTCACGCGCCGCCACCTCAGCTCCGGCGCTGCACTCCATACCCTCCAACGTCGACTTCAGTTGGGCGATCTCCGCCGCTGTCTCGGTCAGCCGCCCCTGCGCCTCCACCTTCTCCTCTTCCATCTGCTTCCCCTTCCTGACCGCCTTTTTGAGTTTGTCGGCGAGCACGGTTTTCTCGGTGTCGGCCTCGGCGGTGGCGGCGGCGGCGGCGCCCGCCTGGTCCTCGGCGTAAGGGCAGCCGAATCCACACACGGATATTTGAACGCATATTCAGACGGACAGATGGACGGACTGCTAGACGGATGGTTAGACGGATGGTTCGACGATGATTAGACGGATAATTAGACGGATAGTCCTTCGGATAATCAAATGCAATGCAATTGGATGACGTCAGGCGCATAGTGTATCTGTCCCTTCCTCGGCCTGGGTCTTGTACGCGGCCAGCTCGGCGGTCAGGGTGTCCAGCTGGGCCTTGGTTGATGCAAGCGTGCCGGCCAGGGAGGCGGACTCCGCCGCCAAGGTGGCCGCCTCCGCACCGCTATTCTCGCGCAGGCTGTCGGCTTCCGCAGTGTAGCGGCGCAAGTTGATTTCGAAAGCAGAATTGAAGCAAAATTGAAAGCAATTTATCAAGTTGTAGTTTCAAGCGCTCAGTTCCAGGCGCTCCCCAACATGGGTTTCATAGAGTTGACCTGTACCGCCCTACCGCAGTGAGGCGGGCGATCTCCGCTGTGCTCGACGCTGCGGCAGCTTCGGACGCTTGCTTAATCGCGGTGATGTCGGCGGTAGCAGCCTCGGTGAAGCGGCGCAAATTGATAATGAAAGAAACCTTGAAAGCAGGGTATCACATTTTAGTTTCAAGCGCTGAACCCGCACGTCAGTAACGGGCTTCCCCTTGAGTTATTAGACCTCGAAAATGCCAGGTTACGCGATCCGACTGTTTGATCTCGTTCCATGTGCCCCTTGAAAGAGTGTGGGCATGTGATAAGTCGGATGTGAGTCGACGATTTCCCTGAGTCATTAGACCAAGGATTTTTCAAACGCTCATTGAAGGTCTATCGACATCCGTAACCCCAAAAAAATTATAGATCTGAAATGGTGCTGAAAAATCCCAGCCTCTCATCTTATTTTTTCTGGGGTTACGGATGTCGAACTGGACGCACTCACATGGAACGTGTGTTTTTACGCTCGTTACTGACGTATGCGCTGAACCCAGACGCATTCGATAGAGTAGCACGTGGTGAGATTACAGAGTAACATACACGGGGACATTGAGTCACAAACCCAAAGCGAAGGACGTGTTATGATAGATTATCATCCCGTGCGTGCAAATACGGGTTTCAACCTGCACCGCCCTACCTCGGCGGCGGCTTCAGACGCTTGCTTCATCGCGAGGTAGTCGGCGACGGCTAGCTCCGCGGCCAGCTCCGCGGCGGCTTCTGACGCCTGCTTGACCGCTGTGATGTCCGCGGCAGCAGCCTCCTGGAGCGCCTGCTCCTTCTTCTCCATGCAGGGCCAGATAAATATTGCTCGCAGCGTCACATACTGGTATTTATATTTCTACCACCATTCGTCAATCAAGTCCCAAGGTGCACACATGGCAACTTTAACCCATCCCTTAAGCCATATTCAGCGGGCAGACATTGCCACGTGAGCGCTTTGGGGCTCGATGAGCGATAGTGACACATATTTGTATTGTCCGCTGGAAATCGTGAAGGGAGTTGGCTAATGCTCAGGATCCAGCGGCACGGATTAGTAACGGTAGAATGTGAATGCACTGTGTGAGCGCCTTGGGGCGTGATGAACGTTAGTAGAAAACTAGAATTGCCCTTGCCTCCATATTGTCCTCCGCAGTGGCGATGGATGCTTCAGCGGCGGCGATGGCGGCGGCGGCATTCACGCGGAACGCCGCTAGCTCGGCGGTGGCGGCGTCGGCGGCAGCGTAGGCGGTAGCCATCTCCGTTTCGGCAGTCTGCTTGGCGGCGAATACCTCGGTGTACCGGCGCAAGTTGTAATTGAAAGCAAAGTTTGAAATCGGTTCCATCATCATTTAAGCTTCAAGCGCTGAATGGACTGAAACCGAGGTCATCACGGGGACAACCTGGAGTCGACCTGCACCACCCTACCTCGGCGTCCGCCGCACCCGCCGCGTCGCCCGCCGCCACCTCCTTCGCTGCTACCTCTTCTCGCAGCGCGGCGAGTTCGGACGCGGTGTCGGAAGCGGCCGCCGCAGCGGACGCCACGGCGGCGACCGCCGCCTCCTCCTTGTCCGCCACCTGCGCCTTGAGCGCGGTCAGCTCATGCGCCGCCGCCAACGCCGCAGTCGTGGCGCCTGTCAGGGCGGTCTCGCGTGCCGCCACCTCCGCGCCGCTGCTGCTCTTCAGACCCTCCAGCGTCGACGTAAGCTGGTCAATGTCCGCCTCCCTCTCCGAAACAACACCCAGTGCCAGGGCCTTACACTCGTCCACTTTCCGGCTGAACGTAAGCACTATTTGTGGGCTACGCGGGACCACTTTTCGACTTGACGTCAGCACTTTTTGTGGGCTATTTTGGGAGGTTTCATTGACAAAACTTCTCAGGTTGAGCTGCGAAGTGGACGCTCGCTGTGGATTCAGTGGCCAAAATCGGCTCAGGTTGAGCTAGAAGTGGACGTGTGGAAGCCCCTGCCCAGTGCCTCGATCTTCTCTTCCTCCATCTGCTTCCCCTTTCTGACAGCCTTCTTGAGCTTCTCCTTGGCTGACGCCACGTCGCCCTCCAGGTCTTCCTGAGCGCAGGGCCTGGCAGATCGCTTTACCACCTATTAAAATAGGGCCAGCATGTCGGTGCGGGTCCGACTGGCTCAACAAATCCCTCAGGTACTGGTGTCAGTACCCACAACCTAATTAGAATGCCATCGAAGTCAAGAAACGAGGGCTCAAATTGTGTAGGATGACGTGGCAATGAACATGTACCGGGCCCTTCCTTGGCAGTGGCGAGCTCCCCCTCCAGGCGCTCGGCGGCGGCCTCCGCCGTGGCAAGCTTGGAGCCTGCTTGGGAGCGATACGCCTCGAGTCAGGGTCCACCGCTATGAATGCATCGTTAGTGAGAAGTGTGAAGTGCAAAGTGCAAAGTGCAAAGTGCAAAGGCGCGAAGTGATCAGCCTTGTGGCGAGCAGTTCGTCAGGCGCGAAGCTTTGAATCCTCGTTGCTTGAGGTCAATGACACCCTATGATGTGATGAGCAATATCTGCCAGGCCTGCCTCGAGTTCGTCACGAGCGGCGTACGCGGTGAGCTTGAACTTTTCAATCTCCATGTCCTTGGACGTCTCGCCGGCGCGCAGCGCGGTCAGCTCGGCGCGCAGCCGCGCCAGCTCGCTGTGCTCCGCGCGCAGGCGGTCGCGCAGCTCGTGCACGTGGTCCGTGGAGCAGGGCCATACACTCGTGCTTCAGTGGTATCAGTGACAAAACAGCTGGCACAGGGCCTGAGCCTAAGCTCGTGCTTCAGTGGTATCAGTGACAAAACACAGCTGGCACCTGCGGTTCAGCTGGAACGAGTGTAAGGCTTGAGTGGTCTCAGGCACAACACTGCTGGAAACCGAGGCTTTCGCGATTTCGTTCAGAACTCGAATGGCGCCGACCCTGCCAGCTTCTCGCCGCCCGGTGAGCCAGGCACTTCCAACTCGCCACCGCCAGCTGTGTACCCGGTGCCATTGCCAGCTGTTTGGGCCTGCCGGATATTGCTCGCCACGTTGTAGGGAGTCATCTGAGTCGAGCGTTCAAGAGACCAGGGTTCGAGGCGCGTGATATGACGTGGCGAGCAATATTCGCAAGGCTCTGCCAGCTGTGGTGGCTCGGGGGGCGGAGGCGTTCCCCCAACTGTCGCGCGGTGCGGGGGCCCGGGCCCGGGGCGGGGGCGACGCGGGGCCAGGCATGAGGGTCATAGATGACAAGCTCTCGGACGGTGTTCGGAGGGTGCCTTACTATCAGCTTCTTTGCTCAGACAGATGCGCGGAGGAGGAGGATGAGGAGGAGCAGGAGGAGAAGGAGGAGAAGGAGGAGAAGGAGGAGGTGAATGAGGAAGAGAGGAGGACGACGACGACGACGAAGAGGATGAGATTCAAAGCCGAGCTGCATGCTCGTTCTCAACAAACCCCTTGCCTGGGCTGAAGCCGGCGTCGCCGCCGCCGGGTGTCGCGGGCGCCGCGCCATACGTGAGGTCGCGCGCCGACGCAATGTCCGCGCGCGCCGACGCAAGCTCCTTAGTGAGGACCTCCCCGGCGCTCAGCGCCTTCACCCGGCGCTCCTCCAGCCGAGTCGCGTCGGCGAAGGCGTCGGCATCTACCTCGTCGTAGTTGGCGCCTGCGCCCAAACCCGCCTCGGCGTCGGCGCCCGCGCGGGGTCCGAGGACGGTGGCGAGGCGCGCGTTGAGGCGGTCCTGGTACTTGCTGCGGCCGGACTCGGACGCGGTGGTAGAGAAGTCGCTGCGCGTGGGCGAGGACGGGCCGTCGTAGCTCTCGGGCGCGAGGCCCGCGGAGGCATCGCGAGCGGAGTCACCGTCGCCGTCACCGTCGGCGTCCAACGGCCCGTCCTCGACGCCGTCGCCGCCGCCGCCGCCACCAAGGAACTGCGACCGCAGCGCGGCGCCCTTGGCCTGCTTCCGGCGCTTGAACTCCTCCAGCTGGATCACGCGGGCGGGAGCATCGAACGTTAGCGGACGGAAGCACTGCAGACCTACTGGGACACGAGCCGAGGAAAAGAGAAATAAAGTTCGGGAACAACGGGTCACTCCGAATACATGCGAGGGCTGCTGCCTTCTCGTGGAAGGAGGCGGCACGCACCTTCTTCTTGCCGTTCTCGAGGTCACGCGCCTTGCGGTCCATGGCGCCGGGAACCTTGCGCGCGCCGCCGCGGCGCCGGGTGCTGGGCGCGAAAGATGTTTATACGGCACGCTCTTAGGAGGCAGCCTTCTTTTCAGACCGCCCACTCCTTAACTCCAGAGATGTGGTTCGTATCGTTCTCGGACGTGGCGCACCTGTGCCCCAGGGTGTACCCGAACACGCGGGGCCGGCGAGCTGTCGCCGGTGCCGCGCGTTGGTTATGTAGCAGCGACACCCGCGTTCGCAAGCACAGCTAGTTGTCAAGTCGGCAACGGCCAGAAGACGCGGCGCGGCCCTCAAAATACGAAAAAGTGACATGGCCGGCCGGCGATCGCTGGCGGGGGTCGGCACCCCGAGCCAAACATCCACTTTTCGGCTTGGCGTGAGCATTTTATGTGGGATTATGTGAGTAATCAATCCAAAAACGACTCACGTTGATCTGAGAAAAGGGTTTCAAGAAACAATGTTGAAAGCTCAGAATGGACTTCGCTCAACGCGGCGGCACGCTCACTACGTTCAGGCGCCTGCTCGGCGTGAATAAGGTTGCACATGGAAACGCGAGGCAGGACACGAGGCGGTCAGCGGATCGCGGGAGCGGGTGGGGGTGGGGGTGCAGCGAGCGGTGGGGCTGGTGCTGTGGTGGAGGCGCTCGGTCGTCGGTGGGCATCCCCCGGAACTCCTGTTCGGTAGGGTTGGCAGACAATTGCTCGCCACAACGCATTTTGAACCCCGGCAGCACGGGACCTTGAGCTGAACGGCATCCTATGATGTGGCGAGCATTATCTGCCAGCCCCTATCTGCGGGAGGCAGCCGCCGAGCGCGCACAGCTCACCCCCCGAGCAATGCCCCCGACGACGACGCCGCCCCCAGTGAGCCTTTCGGGCCGTCGCTCGAGGATCTGGCCCAAGATCCGGCCGTTGGTGACGCCGCGCCCAGTGAGCTGCTCGGCGGTGGAGGTGCGGGCGGCGGCGGGGGCACTGCGGGCGCGGGCGCAATTACCGATGGGGGTGGGGCCGGGGCGATGGGGTTGGCTGCCCCCCCTGATGCCGACGCCCCCAGCGAGCTGCTCGAGCCGTTGCTCGAGGAGTGGCCCGACCTCCTAGGGTTGGTGCTCGCGCAGCTGGACCCCACCGACTACGGCATGCTCTGGCGGATAAGCAAGCCGTGGCTGGCGGCGGTGGTGTCCCGCAGCCTACCGCGCGCGGGAAAAGGAGGCGCGGTGCCGCTCGGGCTGACCAGATTTCTCGCGTCCGTCGAGATGTTGGCTTGGGCAAAGGCGAACGGGTGCCCGTGGCATGAGGGGATGTGCATGCGCATTGCGCGTTGCGGGCACCTGGCGGTGCTGCAGTGGGCGCGGAAGCACCACTGTCCGTGGGGAACGGGGACGTGCGAACTCGCGGCTGCGGGTGGGCACCTGGAGTTGCTTCAGTGGGCGCGGGAGCACGATTGCCCGTGGGATGTGATGACGTGTGCGTACGCCGCTTTTGGTGGGCACCTGGCGGTTCTGAAGTGAGCGCGGCAGCAGGGCTGCCCGTGGGATGAGGATACTTGTGCGCTTGTTGGCCGCTCATGACGGGCACCTGACGGTGCTGCAGTGGGCGCGGGAGCAGGACTGCCCTTGGGATGAGGGGACGTGTGCTTGCGGCTGCTTGCGGACGCTTGGAGGTGCTGCAGTGGGCGCGGGAACACCACTGCCCGTGGGGTGATGCTTGTGCCTTCGCCGATGAGGGCGGGCACATTGAGGCGTTGCAGTGGTTGCGGGAGCACCACTGCCCATGGAATGCGGACGCGTGTGCCCGAGTCGCAGACGGACGTGGACACGCGGAAGTGGCGCAGTGGGTGCGAGCTCAGACTGCGCTCTGAAAGGCACGCACCTGCCAACCGGATCTAAGGCGCAAAGACCACCCACAATTAGTTTCCACCAGGACCTAGATTCTACTGCTCAATCCATCCATCACTCGATGTATGCAAGCACTCACAACGCCAGGCCAGACGAACAATAATGATTCATACCTTGGCCTGGCATAGCTTCGCCCTTCGATACTACGGAGAAATTTAGACACCCTCAGACATGTGCCAGTTACTTTGTAAAATGACGGGGAGTGATTCTTCCTATGACAAGCTCACACCCACCGTGCTAGACCAGTTTTGGTGAATGGGGATGGTTTGACGCTCACCATATCGTATGTGCGCCTTTGAGCTCGATGAACGAGGGGGGCGAGCAACAACGACGGGAGAGGGTGGCCTTGCGCCGCGGTCGTCATCACATGGATTTGGGGCCGACTGGCGATGAGTCAGGGGAGGTGGCAGCAGCGGCGGCGGCGGCGGCAGTCGTGAGGTGCGCGTAAACCTGTGTGGGCGCTCTCCCCTCGTGGCGCTTCAAATTGGACTAGCGGTTAGTTGTACTAGTAAGCAAATGAGGAGCGACATACGCGCGACGGACCAACGCCATCGCCACATCAGCGTCGGGATCCGACCCGACCGTCGCCAGCCAGCGCCACACGAGTCTTGCAACGAAAAGGCAGAGAAATGCGGACGGTCGGACAATCTCGATGACGGTTGGATGACTCGGAGCGCGCTCAAGCATTAAACGCAAAACGTCTATGCAAATCGCCTCGCGCCTGCGCTCACAGCACGGATGCGCTGTACAACACGGCGCTGCTTGGGGCGAGGCGACGCCGCTGCTTAAGGCGTCGGGACACCGCTGCTAGGAAACCTCTGGGACTGTCACCGGGACATCAGTACTGGGACATCGCTACTGCGACACCGCTGGCTTGGGCCGACACCGCTGCTTGGGCGACGCTTTTGCGATGGCGCCCCCCTCGCTGTCGCTGACGGCGCAGCTCGCGGCGGTGGCCGCCGACCCTGCCGCGTGGCGGTTTGCCAGCCTCGGCGCGGCCTTTCTCCTCCTCATGACCTTCAGCTGCGCCGTCGAAGAGAAGCTCTTCAAGTTCCTGCCAAACTTCCATTACTATTGGACGACGGTGGGGGGGTCCCCCTCCTGCTCCGTCTCCTACTCCCCCTCCGGCTCGTCCTCCTCGTCCTCCCCCTCCTCTCCTTCCTCCCCCTCGTCCTCCTTCCCCTCCACCCCCTCCTA
>Ga0307488_10001714_pt1 | contig 18372 bp, 15 predicted proteins | sample SB02metaG_FD_202248 | JGI IMG/M metagenome (GOLD analysis project Ga0307488, IMG submission 202248) | Sea-ice brine microbial communities from Beaufort Sea near Barrow, Alaska, United States - SB 0.2 | ecosystem: Environmental > Aquatic > Marine > Coastal | place: USA: Alaska | collected... | reverse complement strand
CTAAAAGTAATTTACTAAAAGAAAATATTTCTGAGGATTCAATTTTAGTTACTGGAAATACGGTGATTGATGCTTTGATTAAATCTGTTGAGAAAGTTAATGAAAATCCAAGTCAATTAATTCAAGAACTCTCAAAACAAATAGGAAATCAAGAAGTAGTTTTAGTAACAGGGCACCGCAGAGAGAATCACGGAGGCGGTTTTGAAAGAATTTGTAAGGCTTTAAAACGAATTGCTAAAGATGATACAAATCGTTTAATTATTTATCCTGTTCATTTGAATCCAAAAGTACAGGAACCTGTAAACAGAATCTTGTCGGGAGTTAGTAATGTAATTTTAATAGATCCTTTAGCCTATCAAGATTTTATTTGGCTAATGAATCGATCTAAAATTATTATTACTGATAGCGGCGGCGTTCAAGAAGAAGCGCCGAGTCTAGGGAAACCAGTTTTAGTGATGCGTGATACTACTGAAAGACCCGAAGCAGTAGAAGCAGGAACAGTTTTATTAGTGGGGACTAATGAAGAGTTGATCGTTTCTAAGGCATTGGACTTATTAAACAATAACGAAAACTTTGAAAAAATGTCAAAGCTTCATAATCCATACGGAGATGGGTTGGCATCAAATAGAATCGTAGACTTTATTAAAAATATAAAATAATGAATCCAGAAGTAGTAACCATAGGATTAGGATATATAGGATTACCAACCTCAGCCCTCATAGCCTCACATGGCACAAATGTTTTAGGTGTTGATATTAACCAAAGTGTTGTTGACACCATTAATCAAGGGAAGATTCACATTGTGGAGCCAGATTTAGATGCAATTGTTTCCAAAGCAGTTTCTAATGGCTTTTTTAAAGCATCTACCAAAGCTAGTTTAGCAGATGTATACCTTATAGTCGTTCCTACACCATTTAAAGGCAATCATGAACCAGATATTTCATTTGTTGAGGCCGCAACAAAAGGAATTATTTCACTACTTAAAAAAGGTGATTTATACATTATTGAATCAACCTCTCCTATCGGCACAACTGATAAAATGCAGAAACTAATATTTGCATCTAGACCTGAGCTAAAAGGCGCTATTCATATCGCTTATTGCCCGGAAAGAGTATTACCAGGGAATGTTATGCATGAACTCGTTGAGAATGACCGTGTTATTGGAGGTGTCGATGAGGCTTCTACTCAAAAAGCGATCTCATTTTACAGAAAGTATGTAAAAGGTGAGTTGCATGGAACGAATGCTCGTACTGCCGAGATGTGTAAATTAGTAGAAAATTCCTCTAGAGACTCTCAAATAGCATTTGCGAACGAACTTTCTTTAATATGTGATAAGGCTGATATTAACGTTTGGGAATTAATAAAATTAGCTAATAAACATCCAAGAGTAAATATTTTACAACCTGGTTGTGGAGTAGGAGGACATTGTATTGCAGTAGATCCTTACTTTATTGTTTCTGATTATCCAGCAGAGTCAAAAATGATAGGTACAGCAAGAGAGGTCAATAACTATAAGTCTTTTTGGTGTGCTGAAAAAATTCAAAACGAGAAACTTCAATTCGAACTAAAACATGGTAGAAAGCCGAAAACTGCATTGATGGGCTTAGCGTTTAAACCAAATATTGATGATTTGAGAGAATCTCCAGCCAAATATATAGCTCAAAAAGTATTGCAAAATTCAAACAATGAGGAACACTATATTGTTGAACCAAATATTGAATCCCATTCAGTTTACAAACTAACAGGTTATAAAGAAGCAATTAATAAAGCTGATATTGTTGTGTTTTTAGTAGCTCATAAAGAATTTTTAAATCTTGATATACCTGATGAAAAAATATTGTTGGATTTTTGTGGTGTAAAAAAATAATTTATATAATAAATTAAAAAAATGAAAAAAATAGGTCAATTTGAAATAAAAACTAAAACTTTTTCTACTGAAATTAATCTTAAAGATTTAAAGATAGGAATTAATTCAATTAAAAACCATTTTGTAATAGTTGATAATAATCACAAAGTTGAGAATGTTATTGATAAAATATGTGATCATGCTGGAGGTAAATTAATAAAAAAAGGAACATCAGCAATTTGTCCAATGCATGGATGGAAGTTAAACTTTAAAACACTAAAATATCAAGATAGTCACATTAAAAAAACTAGTATTGATTTTACTGTTTCTAATAATATTTTAAAATTTAATGACAATGAGAGTTATTTGGTTAATCCTTATAAAGAATTAAAAAATAAAAACAACTTTAAACTTCGATGGCTCAATCATGCTTGTACATCGATGTCAAATGAAAACCTAAGTTTAGTAACTGATCCTTGGTTAAAAGGACCAGCTTTTCTAACAGGTTGGTGGTTAGATAAACCTTCTACATCGGATTCAATTGAATTGCTTCAAAATGCAGACTATTTATATATATCTCATAATCATCCTGATCATTTACATCCTGAGACATTAGCTTTAGTTGACAAAAATAAAAAAATTATTGTCGGGAAATTTTCATCAAATTCCACTGAAAAATACTTAAAATCCTTGGGGTTTAAAAATATCTATTCCTTAGAATTTAATGAAATTTATGAAATAGGCGAAGATTTTCAGGTATCTGTACTTAAATCAGGTGATTTCCGAGACGATTCAGGTTTATACTTGAACATTGGAGGTGTTGAAACACTATTGACGGTAGATTCTAATTTTTTAAATTCATATATCTTACCAAAAAACATTGACCTTCTTTTAACTTCATTTGCAGGAGGAGCTACTGGTTTCCCGCTGTGTTATAATAACTATAGCTTAGAGGAGAAAAATAAAATAAGTAAAAGAAGTAAACTTGCTATGAGAGCATCCGTCTTGGGTTATTTAAATTCAACCTTACCAAGAAACTACATGCCATATGCAGGTATGTTTAAGGAAAAAGCTAAAAGGGATTCTTTCATCAAAGACAAAAATATCAAAAATAATACAGAAGTTTATAGAGAAATTGTCGAGGAAAAAGGAATTAACTACCTCGCTCCAAAAAATGATATAATTTATAATTTTATTGATGGTCAGTTTCTTGAAAAAAAAATTGAGATTAATTATTTACCATCAGATAAAACTGAAGATATTATTACGAACTTCAAAACATTGTATAAATACGATTCAACTGAAATTATAAATTATTTAAAAAAATCACAATATACATCCAATCAGATCGTATATATTATTCCAACAAATGATGATTTTTCTGATATAGTTAACGAAATAATATTTTGTGATTTTAAAGATCAAAAATTTCTTATTGTAAAAAAAGAAGACATTATTGAAGAGTTAAAAGATTTCAGAACTATGCAACTATATGTTAGGGAGGAGGTATTTGCTGCTGTTATTCATGAAAAATTACCGTGGGAAGATTTTTCTATTGGATTTCAAATGAGAGTAACAAGATTTCCAAATGAATACGAATCAGATTTTTGGTATCATTTTACAAATATCTACATTAATTCTATTCATTACAAGAATGATCCTAATTGTGGTGCATGCGAAGTGATAAATCAGAATCCGGTATTAAACAAAAATTATCGTTAGACTTTTGTGGTGTAAAAACTAAATAAATGAAAAAAAAAATTGTAGGTATTATCCCAGCCAGAGGAGGATCAAAGGGAGTTCCAAAAAAAAACATAAAACTTCTTAACGATAAACCGTTAATTGAATATACAATTGAGTCATCTATAGCTTCAAAAGTTTTTGATAAAATTATCGTTTCAACAGATTGCAACCAAATAGCAAATATTTGCAATAAATATCCTTCGATAGATGTTGTAATTCGTCCCCATGAGTTATCTATGGATAATTCTAAAACTGAAGATGCACTAATTCATGCATGTGACAAATTAATTGAAATCGATAATTTTTATCCTGATTACATAATTACACTTGAACCTACTTCCCCTTTTAGGTCCATTAACACCATTAAATCATGTGTAAATGTTTTAATAAATTCAAAATATGATTCTGTTGCTGCTGTGGTTGAAGAGAAAAGTGTATTGGGAAGAGTCAAGAATAATACATTTTATCACATTTTTCCAAACGAACCAAGAAGAAGACAAGATAGAGAGGGGTTATATAAAGAGTCAAGCACTATTTATGGTACATCAATTGAAGTATTAAAACAAAAGAAATCAGTTTTAGGTGATAATGTTTTTGCTCTAATTGTTGCAGGAATAGAGACAGTTGATATTAACGAACCTTTAGATTTTGAAATAGCTGAATTAATAATGAAAAAATAAATATAATGAAGAAAATATGTGTTTTTACAGGTGGTAGAGCTGAATATGGTTTATTAAAACCATTGTTGACTTTACTTAAAAATGATGAAAATATTAAATTGCAAATTTTAGTATCTGGAATGCACTTGTCAAGAGAATTTGGATTAACCTATAAACTTATTGAAAAAGATGGATTTATATGTGACGAAAAAGTTGAAATGATTCTAAGTTCAGACTCACCTATCGCAATCAGTAAGTCAATTGGGTTAGGTATGATAGGTTTCTCCGAGGCACTCTCAAGGTTGAATCCAGATATTTTAATAACACTAGGAGATCGTTATGAAAACCTATCCGTTGTAACTACTGCTTGGGTTTCTAGAATTCCTGTTGCACACATTCAAGGAGGTGAGGTAACCAAAGGAGCAATTGATGATCAATTTAGACACTGCATAACCAAGTTAAGTACTTTTCATTTTGTTGCTGCAGAAGAGTATAAAAATCGAGTTATTCAGCTCGGTGAACAACCCTCTAATGTTTTTAACGTAGGAGCATTAAACGTTGATGCTCTTAAAAAAATTAATGTACTATCAAAAGTTTCTCTGGAAAAAGAAATAGATTTTGCTTTAGAAGGAAGAACTATTCTAATAACATTTCACCCTGTTACACTCGAAAATAATACTGCTCAAAGAGATTTTCAACAACTGTTAGATGTGGTTGATTCAATAAATGATTTAAGAATTATTTTTACTAAAACATTAGCTGATACAGATGGAAGAGTTATTAATGAGATGATAGACGATTATGTTTTATTAAATAAAGATAAAGCAATAGCTTTTACCTCAATGGGGCAATTAAATTACATTAGTGCTTTAAATTATATAGGTGCAGTTGTAGGAAACTCTTCCAGTGGAATTATAGAAACACCAAGCTTTAAATTACCAACGGTAAATATTGGACTAAGAGAAGAGGGGCGTATCATGGCTGATAATGTAATCTGTGTAAAACAAGATTTTAACGAAATAAAAAATGGTATTATTAAAGCTCTTTCAGAAAAATTTAAAAAATCTCTAAGAGGAATGGAAAATCCCTATGAAAAAGAAGATACTGCTTTAAATATCTTAAAAATATTAAATAAAATTGATGTGCCAAAGAGTACTATGAAGGATTTTTATGACATTAAAATTAAATAAATGAGTATTTTAATAACTGGAGCCAGTGGTTTTTCGGGATCAAAATTATGTGAAAAAATAACTAAGAAAAAAATAGTTATATCAAATAAATCTGATTTTTCATTCAATTCAGACCCAAATACGTTTTTTGTCAAGTGTGATTTAAATAATAAAGATAAATTAAATGAAATAATTAATCAACATAAGCCTAAAGAAATTTTTCATTTAGTTGGATCTTTTACAGGTGAGTTTGATACGGATTACAATACCAATGTAACTTTAACAAAAAACCTTCTTGAATCTGTAAAAAATTTTTCTAAAGATTCTAAAGTATTATTGATAGGAAGCGCTTCTGAATACGGGAAATTAAAAAAAACAGATTGCCCTGTTGATGAAAGCCATCCTTTAACATCCTATAATTATTATGCTTTAACAAAGATTTATCAAAAATTATTAATGGATTATTACGTAAACGTATTTTCACTAAATATTGTAATGGCAAGAACTTTTAACTTGTATGGAAAAGGAGTATCACCATTATTGTTTATTGGCAAACTTTATTCAGAAATAAAAAAAGTAAAAAAAGGTTTTTCTAATAGTATTCAATTAGGTAATCTAGAGTCTGAAAGAGATTATTTGAAAATTGACGAAGCAGTTGAGCATTATATTAAAATTATGGAAAAAGGTATTAAAGGCGAAGTCTATAATGTCGGATCTGGCTTTCCAACTAAAACAAAAGAAATATTAAAAAAAATATTAAAAGAAGAACAACTAGATTTTAGTATTATTAAATCAAACACAAGGCCTATACTAAAAGATGACTCTGATTGCATTTATGCCAACACAAATAAACTTAAAAAACTTTATAAATAATATAATATGAAAAAAGATTTTAAAATTGGAGAATTTGTTATTAATGAAAATAGCAAAACAGTATTAATTGCAGAAGCAGCAGTTGAACATTTAGGGAGCTTGAATGTTGCTCTTCGAATGGCAGATGCAGCAAAGGAAATAGGTGTTGATATTATAAAATATCAAATGCATATTCCATCATCTGAAATGTTAGCTGGAAAAATTAAGTTTTGGGGAGGATCTCTTGATGAGATATTAGAAAACTATAATCTTTCAATTTCTGATCATAAAAAACTTATTGAACATTGTAATAATATTGGAATACAATATTTATGCACTCCGTTTTGTGCAGAAGCTGTTAAAGTTTTAGATGATTTAGGTGTAGTGGGTTTTAAAACTGGCTCAGGAGAACTTGGTAATTTTGAACTAATGAAAGCAATTTCAGAAACAAAAAAACCTGTAATAGTTTCAACGGGAATGTCAACTATTGAGGAGATTAGTTCAACAGTAGAATATTTAAAATCTCTTGAAGTCGAATTTATGTTAACTAATTGTACTTCAATATATCCAGCGCCATATTCCTCATTAAATCTTAGGCTTATTAATAATTTAAGTAATCAGTTTAATGTTTGGGTAGGTCATTCTGATCATACACCAGACATTTGGTCTTCTCTTGGAGCTGTAGGAATGGGTGCTAAGTTATTAGAAAAACACTTTACATTCAATAAATTTATGAAAGGACCAGATTCAGAAGTTTCTCTTTCTCCATCCGACATGAAAACTTTAGTAAATGGAATTAGAATAATTGACCAGGCAAAAGGTTCAGGAATTAAAGAAGTTCAAAAACAAGAAGAACAAGTAAGAGATTGGGCACATCATTCAGTTGTATCCATTGAGAGTATTAAAGAAGGAGAAATATTAACAAGAAAAAATATAAATGTAAAAAGACCAGGTACAGGAATACCTGCATCAGAATTAGACTCGTTATTTGGGAAAACTGCATTGAAATTGATACCAAAGGATTCTATTTTAGGTAGATCGGATTTTAAATAAATAAAAAAATTATAATGAACGAAATCACTAAACATATCATTGTAGAATCAGCTTTAATAAAAGATGCTTTATTAAAATTAAATTCTTTGGCGATAGATTCCATTTTATTTATTGTAGATAAGTCAAATAAATTAATAGGATCTTTAACCGATGGAGATGTGAGAAGGGGGCTCTTAAACGGCTTTAAGATTGAAGATAGAGTTACCGAAATGATGAATGGTAATCCAAAATTCATTTTTCTAAATAAAAGAAATATTGATGAAATAATTAAACTTCGAGAAAGTAATTTTAAAATTATTCCCATACTAAATGAGAATTATGAGATTATTAATATTTTAAATTTCAGAAAAAAAAAATCTTATTTACCTGTTGATGTAGTTATTATGGCCGGTGGTAAAGGGTCTAGATTGATGCCTTTGACTAAAAACACACCTAAGCCACTAATTAAGGTTGGCGACAAACCTATAATTGAACATAATATTGATAGATTATCTTTTTTTGGAATTGAAAACTACTGGATTTCGTTAAATTATTTAGCTGATCAAGTTGTTGAATATTTTTCCAATGGAGAGGGGAAAAACATTAAAATTAATTATGTTTTTGAAGATACTCCTTTAGGTACAATTGGAGCTGTATCAAAAATAAATAAATTTAAACATGACAATATACTATTAACAAACTCAGACATACTGACAAATTTAGATTATGAAAAATTCTTTTTGGACTTTATAAAGGAAGATGCTGATTTTTCAGTTGTTACAATTCCTTATAATGTTGAAATACCTTATGCTGTAATTGAAACTAATGGAAAAAAAATAACTGATTTCAAGGAAAAACCTACTTATACTTATTATTCTAATGCAGGAATTTACTTAATAAAAAAATCAGTTTTAAAACATATTCCGAAAGATAGTTTTTATAATTCTACCGATTTAATGAGTGATTTAATCAAACTAAATAAAAAAGTTATTACACACTCATTTTCAGGTTACTGGTTAGATATAGGTCAACATAAAGATTTGGAACAAGCTCAATTAGACATTCAAAAAAATGAGTTAAAGATTTTAACATAATTTCTAATTAATATTATTGGGTACAATGCAAATGTTTAAAAACTATAAAAGTATTATTAATTTTTCTGTTCTTAAATTTATAGCTTTAGGTCTATCCTCATTTTCTATGATTGTATTAGCAAAAAAAATAGGACCCTATCAAATGGGGTTAGCAATGCCGATTTTCTTGTATATAACTTATTCTAACTATTTGTCTTTAGGAGTAAATCAAGTAATGACAAAGAATTATAGTAGAACTAAAGGAAATTCTAATATTCTTAAATTTTTGACAATCAATTTGCAAATCATTTTATTTGCGTTTATTTTAAATCTATTCATTAGTTATTTTATTTTTAGTAAACAATTTTTTTTTTATATATCGGCTATTTCATCTATTATTATGCTTAGAGGTTATTTCTCTTCATACTTTAGAGTTATCAATAAAATATTCGTTTTAAACTATGCAAATATTATATTTTCAATATTATTATTGTGCTTAGTTGTTTTTTTTACGGATACACTAGATCTTTATCTATATGTTTGGCTAATTAGTTTACTAGTTGTTATTCTGTATTATTTCTTTCAAAAAAGAGAATTATTTTTGGATGTTTTAAAAAATATATTTGTTTTACCAAAGTATTATGACATTAAATATAATTTAATTGAAGGACTAAAGTTAGGTTTAACAGGATTTGTTTCTACATTATTTTTATCATTTGATCGAATTATAATTAATTCTCTTGATATTTCAGAAAAAATTAAAGGTAGTTATCAATTGGCAGATAATTTTGGAGTTGCTTTTTATATGATGGCAACTACCATCCTTTTTTATTACTACCCGATTTGGATTCAAAAAATAAGAGAAGATATAAATTTCAAAAATAAATTTATATCCAATATTTTGCACCTATTTTGCTTTTCACCCATCTTAATGGCAGTTGTTTATCTATGTTCCATAATAATCGAAAAATATATTTTTATAGAATTTGAAGGTTTAAGTTTATTTATAACTCAATCAATATTAATAAAATTATCTGTTTTTTTTATAACATTATTGTCTGTAGTATATATTGGAATGGACAAAGAGAAAGAATATCTTATAAAAACTCTTTATATAATTCCTTTTTTTATTATGCTATTTCTCAGTTCTAGTTTTTTAAATTTGATTTTAATTCCTTTTTTAATTGCATTGATAATATTATGTTTTTTTGTATACTTATTTTTTATAAAAAGGGTTTAATATGCAAGAAAGAGTAATTAAGTTTTATTTAAAGTTTCTTCCATACTATTTAATAATCGGGATTATTCTTTCTATTGTAAGAACAGCTTTTCAAACTGATTTAAATCAATATTTTCTATTAACTGGATTAATTTTTGATTTAGTAATAATTTTTTCCGCACCAAGACGTCTTCCCAAAAATAGTATTATCAAGTTTGTGGGAATATTTTTATTTTTCAGTTTTTTTATCGGTATAATTAATTTAGATTCTCCTTTTAATAGAAGAATTATTACCGATGTAACTAACCCATTATTTTTCTTTTTAAAAATCTTCATTTTTTCAAGATATTGGAATGATATTAGTTTTAAGAATTATTTGAAATATTTTGTTAAAATAACAGTTATATATAGCTTAATATTACTTCCAATAACTTACTATTTCTTTAACGCGCAAGATGTAAATAGATTATCAATTTTCCCACCTTTAGAACTTGGTTTTGCTTTCTATCTCCATGGGAGTAATATATTTCTTCCAATAATATTTTTCATAATAGTTCTATATGGTAAAAGATCATTGTTGATTTCAGTAGCCTTAGTTTTTGTTTTTTCGTTTTTTAAGAACTCAAAAAAAAATTTATATAAATTTTTATTATCAATAACCTTACTTTTACTAGTCTTTACATATTTTGACAATATCAGTGAAAATAAAGGGTTTTCTAGAATATCTAACACATTTGATCAAGTAAATAAACTTGACTTGGAGGATGTTTTTGAAGTCATAGGAGGGAGCAGGTATTTAGAATTTAAGACTATTACCCAAGAATTGGATATAATAGATTATGTTATAGGAAAAGGTGTAGGTTATACTTATGGTTTTATTTGGAATAATGAATATAAAACTGTTGCAAATTCACATTTCTCCCCTATTGGTTTAATCTCAAAATATGGTATAATATTTACTGTTTTTTTGTATTATTTTTTACTACGTTTAATTTATCGATCTTATCCTAGTAATAAAGAATATAAAATAGCAGTTTCAACTGCTTTAGTAGTTTTTATTGAATCATTTTTCGCCTATTCACTATTTGTAATACCCATATTTCCAATTGTCTTGGGGTATTTGATAAAATTCAGAAAATGAAAGTTTACAAAACATTATTTATAGATTTTAACGGTATCTACGAAAATAAAATCCCAAATCAAAACACAATTGTTTTAACTAATTTGTATAATAACAATAATGTTGAAAACATAAACCAAAATACTAACTCTAATGATTATTCATATAGCCAATTTGAAAAATATTTAAATGGTATTGACAAATCAGAAATCAATTTAGAATCAAAAAATTTTTATCTTTACAGTTTTTTTTTCTATCCATTATCTCAATGGTTTTTAAAAATAAATAATCTTATAAACCAAAATAAAATCGATGAAAATACTGAAATTGTTTTTTCATCATTTTCAAATAACAAAAAAGCATTTATTTTTGAAGCTGAAGGAGAAAATAGCGGGCAAATGCTTTATAAAAAAGCATATTTTTTAAGTTACTATATAAAAAAACACTTTCAAAATAAGAACTTAAATAAGATAAAGATTATAAAAAACTATACACTAAGTTCCAGAATTTCATATTTTTTAAGAGGTTTTATAATTTTACATTTAAAACTTTCACAAATTTTATTTTTTAAATTTTTCACTTTTAAAAGAAATTATATTTCTTCCAAATCAGAAAGAAAAGTAACTACTATACTTACTAGGGGACTAATACAAACTCAATTTATAAAACCTTTATATGATTCAAAGCCAGAAGAATTTATTGCTATTGTAAATGAATCCACCTCTAACCCATTCAGAAATTTAAAGGCTGCAAAAAAATCTTTCACCGATTTTTTTTATGCTGAAGGTTTCATATACTTAAATGATTTAATTAAAGAGTATCTAATAGTTTTAAAAGGATACACGAAATTTAGCACTTCTAATAATTGTTCTGATTTTTTTAATATATCAATTAACTTAATTGATCTAGTTCCAGAAATTTTGATTAAAGAATTTCATCTTAAAACCTATTCTCATAGCATAAACCGCTCAATTATTCATTTAAATAATAAAGAGAGGTATGAAACAAAAAAAATAATTAGTTTTGAGTCACTTCCACCCTTTGTCTTTTTTTTAAAAAAAATGATTAAAAAAGAATTAATTCAAATACAAACGACAGAAATATTTGCAAGAAAACAACCTAAGTTTAGTTATGCTGATATTTATTTTTTTAACAATAAAAAAACTTTTGACCAGCACAATATAATTAATAGTCATTTTAGTGAAAATTTCAAACTATTAAATAATATTAAATATTTTGATACTATTAAAAAAAGAGAAATGTCTAATTTTAAACATATTGTATATTTTTGTCAGCCACTATATTACGATGACGAATTAAGCTACATAGATTTTTTATTTGAATTTTGTAATTCATATAACTATGAATTTAAAATTAAACTACATCCTAGATCAAATATTTCTATGTATCACAATTATAAAAAAAGTATCATACAAAATACTATAAATTCTGTTGAAGTCCTTAAATCATGTGACATAGCTATTACAAGAAACTCTTCAATTGGCTTAGATTCATGGTATTTAAATACTCCAATAATATTCTTAGTCAATAAAACTCTGAATAATGAAGGTATCTCTTATATACCCAAAAATTACTTAGGTACTATAAAAGATGATTTAACAACGGATAAATTAAATGAATTACTGCCAGAGATTATTAATGATTTTTACAATAATAATTTTCATTCTAAACTTATTATCGACAAGAAAAAAATCATTTTGGATTTAATTGGTAATTAATTTTTTTTTTTTGATTATATGTATTATTTGCTGAATAAATTAAAGAGTAATGCACCAAAAGTTCCAATTAGTATTGGTTCTAAATTAGCACTTATTCCATTTAATTTAAGACCTGGTATAGGATCATTATGTACAAAAAAACTAAAATAACACCTCATTATTCCTTGCTAGATAATGAACAAAAAAGAAATTTAATATTCAATTTCTTTTTGAAACTTTTAAACCTTAAATATGGACTTTAAAGCTCTTTACATTACATTACCACATCAAATAAAATCTTTTTTATTTTATTTTATTTCTTATTATACTTATAAGAAAAGGTATTCAGGTGAATTCAATAATTATTTACAATTTTTTTTAGCTAATAATGATATAAGTTTGATAAATGAAAATACATCTGTAAATATGACTGATGAAGTGAAATTGTTATATGATGTAGATTCTCAAAAGAAGATTAAGAGTTTTGATATTATAGACAAAACGAGTTTAAAAGAAATGTTAAAAAAATCTAATTATTATGAGAATATTTCTTTTAATAACTCTTTAAGTACGAGTGGTTCAACTGGAGCACCTCTTTTAGTACCGATTGATAAAGATTTTTTGAAGTTTAAATTTTCTTCTATTTATTTTTTTAAAAACATTCATAATTGTGGTGTAGACGTAAAGTCTGGGAATTTTTTTGGACGTAAAATTTTCAATATCAAAAACAAAAACCCACCGTTTTGGCTGCATAGTATTTTTACAAATCAAGTGCTTTTTTCTCAATACCATATAAATGAAAATAATATAAAATCCTATATAAGTGCCATAAAGAAATACAAACTAAAAACAATTCATGGTTATCCTTCTGTACTTGCTATATTTTCAGAAATAGTTCAGAAATTAAATTTAGAGACAGAAGTTCATAAGCTAGAATTAAAAAATATTACTGTTGGTTCAGAAAATTTATCGAACAGTCAAAAGCAAATAATTCAAAGCACCTTTAATTGTAAGGTATTAAATTTTTATGGTCAAACCGAAAGTGTAGTGGATATTTTTGAGTGTGAAAAGGGTTCAATGCATATTAATGAGTCTTTTTCTTTTGTTGAACTAATTAAGACGAATACCACTGGGGTATTTAAACTTATAGGAACTCAATTTAAAAACAGTAAATTTCCTTTGATAAGGTATGATACTGGTGATTTGGTTGAGTACGATAGTTCTTCTAATTGTAATTGTGGAAGAAATTCTAGAGTAATTAAAAATATAATAGGTAGGGATGAGGATTTTATCATACTAAATAACGACACCAAAATAGGAAGGTTAGATCATATTTTTAAAAATGCAATTAATACCATAGAATGTCAAATAATACAAAATATTAAAGGAGAGGCATTATTTAATATTGTTAGAGGAAAGAACTATTCTCAAAAAGATGAAATTAGTTTGAATAAGAGTATAAGAGATAAATTGGGGAATGACTTTAAATTTGAAATCAGATATTTTAATTTTATTGAAAAAACTAATAATGGAAAACTAAAACAAGTGATAAATAATATTAGATGAAAGCCCCGTTTAAAGAGTTAAAAAATATTAATAATAAATTAATAGTTAAAATTTGGTTTTTATATGTCGATTGTTTTCTCTTATTCAATACGATACGTTTCTTAAAGTTTTCTCAAGTATATTATCGTTTTTATTTTTTTTTTAGAAAAAAAATTCTCAGAAATCGAATTAAAAAAAATCTTTTGCCTTCGTTTGATCCAATAAATTGGGAGAGTGAGCTTAAGCAACCTTCTTCATATTCAAATAAAACTTTTTCTTTTTTGAATACTACACATGATTTTTCAGCACAAATTGATTGGAATTATAGTAAATATGGAAAGTTATGGACTTATAATTTAAATTATTTTGATTTTCTAAATCAGAATCATATATCCCAAGAAATTGGGATAAATTTAATACATGATTATATAAAAAATGATCAGATTTTAATAGATGGTAAAGAGTCATACCCCATTTCCTTGAGAGGAATAAATTGGGTGAAGTTTTTAACTAAAAATGAGATTGAAAATCCATTAGTTAATAATACTCTTTTTAATCATTATAAAATATTATACAATAACATAGAGTATCATCTATTAGGAAATCATTTATTAGAGAATGCTTTTTCATTATTTTTTGGAGCTTACTATTTTCAAGATGAAAAGTTATATAGTAAATCTAAAAAAATTTTAAAGAAACAATTAAATGAACAAATATTAGAAGATGGTGGTCATTTTGAGCTTTCCCCTATGTATCATCAAATAATATTATTTAGAATTTTAGATTGTATTCAATTAATAAAGTTGAATAGCTGGAAAAACGATGATTTACTAAAATTATTAAAAGAAAGTAGCTCTAAAATGTTATCATGGTTGGATAATGTGACTTTTAAAAATGGGGATATACCTATGGTTAATGATTCTGCATTTCAAATAGCTCCATCTTCAGAAGAGCTTTTAGACTATGGAACATCTTTAGGTATAAATAGAAAAGATATGAAGTTAACTGATTCGGGTTATCGTATGTTTAAAAATCAAAAATATGAGTTGTTTATGGATATGGGTGGAGTTAAAGCTTCGTATCAACCAGGTCATGTGCATTCAGATATTTTTAATTTTATATTATATAAAAATAACCTACCATTTATTGTAGATACCGGAACTTCCACATATGAGAAAAATGAAAGAAGACAATTAGAAAGAAGTACCTCATCTCATAATACTATAACTATTGGTGATTATGAACAAACAGAAGTCTGGGGAGGTTTTAGAGTAGCTAGGAGAGCTAAAATAGTGTCATTTTCTGAAAGTGAGAATGAATTTTCATCGAGCCATGATGGATACAAGAAGATTGGAGTTATTCATAATCGAAAGTTTATTACAAACACAGACTCAATTCATATTTATGATGAGTTGGATAAACAAGATATTTACGAACAAATAGCCCATTTTCATTTTCATCCATCTATAAAAAATATAGTTATAAAAAATACTAGTGTGTTTTTTGAAAACTTAGGTGTTGAAATATCATTTAAAGGAAAAAATATTTCTATAAATAAAGAATTTTATAGATTCGCACATGGTTTTAATAAAACAGAAAATGCTATTAAATTAAAAGTTGTTTTCGAATCAAATTTAAAGACAATAATAAAATTATGAAAAGAATAGTATACTTAACCTTTTATTTTAAACCAGATTTATGTGCAGGGTCATTTCGAAATTCACCACTTGCTATTGAATTATCTCGTCAAGCTAATTTAGAAAATGCATTTATTGATCTTTATACTACCTCACCAAATAGGTATAATACGTTTAAAACAGAAGCGCCAAAATATGAAGAAATAGGTAATTTAAGAATACATAGAATTTCTCTTCCATCACATAATAGTGGAATGATTGATCAAGTATTGTCTTTTTCAAAGTATTTCTGGACTGTTTTAAAAATGAACAAAGGAAAAAAAACAGATTTAGTTTTTGCCTCTTCTAGTCGTTTATTCACAGCATTTTTAGGTTACAGATTATCAAAAAAATCTAAGGCACCTCTTTTTTTAGATGTAAGAGATATATTCGTTGATACTATGTTAGATGTTCTCAAACCATCTTTTTTTAAACCATTAATTATCCTAGTTTTAAAAAAAATTGAAAAGAAGACTTTTAATCACGCTGAACATATAAATTTAATTTCAGAGGGTTTTAAAGAATACTTCTCAAATTTTAGATGTATAAATTTCTCATTTTTTTCTAATGGTATTGATGAAGAATTCCTTCAAGTCGATAATTCTTTAATCAAAACAAAGATAAAAGATTCCAAGTTGATTATTTATGCTGGAAATATTGGTGAGGGACAAGGATTACATAAAATTGTTCCTCAAACTGCTAAAATCCTTGGAAAAGAGTTTACTTTTTTAATTTACGGTGATGGCGGTGCAAAAATTAAATTACAAAAAGAAATCGATAATTTAAAAGTTGAAAATGTCATTTTAAAAGCTCCAGTTTCCAGATTTGAGTTGAAAAGTATTTACAATACTGCCGATTATCTTTTTTTACATTTAAATGATTATTCAGCATTTAAAAAAGTATTACCCTCAAAAATTTTTGAGTTAGCAACTTATCCTAAAACAATTTTAGCTGGAGTGAGTGGTTATTCTGCAGATTTTATTAAGAAAGAAGTTACTAATAGTTTTGTTTTTGACCCTTGTGATGTTAATTCTCTAGTGAGTTTCTTAATAAATGATAAATCTTTGAATCAAATTGATCGTATAGTGTTTAAAGATAAGTATCGACGTTCTTCAATTAACAAAAAAATGTCTACTAATATTATAAAATATTTATGAGTATCTATTTAACTGGAGCATCAGGGTTTGTTGGAAAAAATCTTATTTCCTATTTCAACAATAAAATTGAAATTAAAAAACATGTTAGAGATGCAGAGTTTTGTATTTCACAGAATATAGTTGTTCATCTAGCAGGAAAGGCACATGATTTAAAAAACATTTCAAATAAAGAAGAATATTATGAGGTTAATACTGAGTTAACAAAAAAAATATTTGATGCTTTTTTAATTTCAGATTCAAGTGTTTTTATTATGCTGAGTTCTGTAAAAGCAGTTGCTGATAATGTTGTTGGTTCTTTAAGTGAAGATTGTGAGCCAAACCCAAAAACACATTATGGTAAAAGCAAGTTATTGGCTGAGCGTTATATTTTATCAAAAAATATTACTGGTAATAAACGAGTATATATATTAAGACCATGTATGATTCATGGTCCAAATAACAAAGGAAATTTAAATCTTCTTTATAAACTTGTTTCAAAAAGAATACCATGGATATTAGGTGCTTTTAAAAATATGAGATCTTACTGTAGTATTGATAACCTTCTATTTGTAATTAATGAATTTATACATAATAATGCAATACCGTCTGGAGTTTATAATGTAGCTGATGATGAACATTTGTCAACTAATGAAATTATATCTTTGATGGCAAAATCAAATAATAAAAAAACAATAATTTTTAATGTATATCCATTTATTATAAAAATTATAGCAAAAATTGGAGATGTAATTCCATTACCACTAAATTCTGAAAGATTAAAAAAATTAACAGAATCATATATGGTTAGCAATGAAAAATTAAAAAAATATATTGGAAAGGAATTACCCTTAACTAGTAGAGTTGGAATAATAAATACATTTAAAACTTTTAAATAATAAAAAATGATCAAAGAAACAATAATCAAAAAGCATATTAACTTCGATACTGATTTGAAAAATTTTAGTGATAATTTATTATCGAAAATTGGAGGAAAAAATATTCTTGTGATAGGTGGAGCAGGTACTATAGGTTCAAGTTATATCAAACAAATATTGAAATATAAGCCATCAAGGATAACTGTTGTAGATATTAATGAGAATGGTTTAACCGAACTAACTAGAGATCTAAGAAGCTCCAATTTATTGGATTACAATCCAGAATACATTACGTATCCAGTAAATTTATTAAGTGATACTTTCGATAAGATTTTCAATTCTGATACTTGGCAAGTTGTTGCGAACTTTTCAGCTCATAAGCATGTGCGTTCTGAGAAAGATAAAATTTCAGTGGAAGCTTTAATCAAGAATAATGTATATGGTGCTATTAAACTTTTAAACCTCTGTGAGGGAAATCCACCAAGTTACTTTTTTAGTGTTTCTACTGATAAAGCTGCTAATCCTGTAAATATTATGGGAGCCTCAAAAAGCTTAATGGAAAAATTAATTCTTTCAAAGAAAAATAATTTTAGAGTTTCAACTGCTCGATTTGCCAATGTTGCTTTTTCTAATGGAAGTTTGTTAGATGGGTTTATTTATAGATTGAATAAAAAACAACCTTTAAGTTGTCCGTCAGATATAAAACGTT
>Ga0307488_10001713_pt1 | contig 18381 bp, 20 predicted proteins | sample SB02metaG_FD_202248 | JGI IMG/M metagenome (GOLD analysis project Ga0307488, IMG submission 202248) | Sea-ice brine microbial communities from Beaufort Sea near Barrow, Alaska, United States - SB 0.2 | ecosystem: Environmental > Aquatic > Marine > Coastal | place: USA: Alaska | collected... | reverse complement strand
ACGTTACCGCGCAGAAACTTGATATCGAGGTCGGGACGCCTGGACCGCAACTGACACTCACGCCGTAAGCTAGAGGTTCCCACTACGCTCCCAGCCGGCAACGCTTCAAGGGTGCGGTATCGGTTGCTAACAAAGGCATCGGAAGGGTCTTCACGGGCGCAGATAACCCCCAGCCCCAATCCTGCCGGAAACGCCATGGGAACGTCTTTCATGGAATGCACCGCGATGTCCGCGCGGCCGTCCAACAGCGCTTCTTCCAGCTCTTTTACAAACAGGCCCTTGCCGCCCACCTTAGCCAGCGGCACGTCCAGCAACTGGTCTCCGCGCGAGGTCATGCCCAGCAGTTGCACGTCCACATCGGGATATGCCTGAGTCAGGGCAGACCGGACAAATTCCGCCTGCCAAAGGGCAAGAGGGCTCTCCCGAGTAGCGATGATCAATTTGCGCGACATGCTCGAAATCCTATAAGTTCACACTTTCCATGATAACAGTCAGGCACCAAGTCAGCGACACCCAGCAATTTGAAGATATCCAAAGGAGAAGCGATCCTCTTGCGCCGAGGAGGATAGGCAAAACCTCGACCGACATAACCGCGTAGCTGGTATACTCCCCGCACTAAATCAGGCGAAAATACGTCTAGAGCACGACGCGACTACGGAATTTCGAGCACTATGAGCAAAGAAAAGGACACCAGCAAACTGTGGGGCGGCCGCTTCAATGAAGCGACAGACGCCTTCGTACAACGTTTCACTGCCTCAGTCGGATTCGACCTACGCATGGCTGCCCAGGACATTGAAGGCTCACTGGCCCACGCTCGAATGCTGCGCTCAGTGGATGTGCTGACCCCAGCAGAACTCGAGGACATCGAGGGCGGTCTGGCCCAGATACAAAAGGAAATTGACGAAGGCAACTTCCAGTGGTCAATCGAGCTAGAAGACGTGCACATGAACATAGAAGCCCGCCTGACCGCACTGATTGGCGTGGCTGGCAAAAAGCTGCACACCGGCCGATCCCGTAATGATCAGGTTGCCACTGACATCCGTCTTTATTTGCGCGCGGCTATTGATAGCATCGCCGGTGAACTCACCCGCCTGCAACAGGGCACAATTGACCTCGCAGCAGCCAATACCAACACTATCATGCCGGGCTTTACCCATTTACAGACCGCTCAGCCCGTTGTTTTCGGCCACCACCTGCTGGCCTGGAATGAAATGCTGGAGCGCGACTACGGCCGCCTGATGGACTGTCGTGCGCGACTTAACCAGTCGCCGCTAGGCGCGGCGGCTCTGGCGGGTACCACTTATCCTATAGATCGCGCGCACACGGCAGTGGCCCTGGGTTTTGATAAGCCAACAGAAAATTCCTTGGACTCAGTATCCGATCGCGACTTTGCCATCGAATTTTGCGCTTTCGCTGCCCTGCTGATGACCCACCTGTCACGCATGTCTGAAGAACTGGTGCTGTGGAGCTCCGCCCAATTTAATTTCATTGAACTGCCCGACCGTTTCTGTACCGGCTCTTCCATCATGCCGCAGAAAAAGAACCCGGATGTGCCGGAGCTGGTACGTGGCAAAGTGGGGCGCGTTAATGGCCACCTCATTGCCCTGCTAACACTGATGAAAAGTCAGCCATTGGCCTATAACAAAGACAATCAGGAGGACAAAGAGCCTCTGTTTGACACTATCGATACGGTGTTCGACTCCCTACGAGCCTACGCCGACATGGTTCCGGCAATCAAGCCAAAGGCAGAGGTGATGCACGAAGCAGCGCGGCGCGGTTTCTCTACCGCCACTGATTTGGCAGACTACCTAGTGCGTCTGGGGGTACCCTTTCGCGACGCACACGAAGTAGTCGGCAAAGCCGTAGCCCACGGTATTGAATGCGGGAAAGACTTATCGGACATGACGCTAACGACGCTGCAGAACTTCTGCGCCGCTATCCGCGAGGATGTGTTCGAAGTCCTCACGCTGGAGGGGTCGGTCACCGCGAGGAGCCATCTGGGCGGCACCGCGCCAGACCAGGTAGCAGAGGCAGCATTGCGGGCCCGATCTACGGTGCAGGCACGGCAGGCTTCTTAATCAATAACGCTGGCGCGGTAATTGGCCGGGGGGCTGCTTAGGACTCCGGGCGATAGCGCAGGCTCGCCTGAAACGTCACATCCGGCGCCGTTGCAACGCGAATATCCTCAACAAAATTAAAATCCATCGACCAATGCGGCGCAAAATACCAGCGCGTGCCCAAGGTCGCCATTACGGCATCATCACCCACGCCGGCCAGACTGCTATCGAGAGGAGCTGCGTGGCCATCGAGCTGGGCGATGAGCAACCACCGCTGGGCGAATTGCCAGTCTACTGCTAGCCCTGCAAACCAGAGGTTCTGCTCTTGAAAACCGTCGAACAAATTGCTATCCCCTGCGTGCAAATAGCCTGCCTGCCCATGCCATGTCAATGGCAAATTCGACATTTGGGCGCCAGAGAAACGCAGGGCGATAAAGGCATCATCGGCACCACTGCCTAAAAATTCGTCTTCGTCGCCAGTGCCAAACTTATAGCCCAACGCCAGACTGACAGCAGAACTCTCATCCTGATAAAAGACGTGGTTTAATGACAGGCTGATATCGCCCATGCCAGAGGTGTCATCCTGCAGGGAAAAGCCACCCGCTGGGCTCGTATATTCATAATCCAAAATATCCCTGGGCACATCAGATCGCCCGCCATCGGACATTCCCCAGAAATCGTGCCAGTCATCAATGGCGCCGTCAAGCTCTCCACCACTCTGTTGCAGCCAAGGCACTTCTAACTGTACGTCCCAGTTCTCCGCCAGCCCATAACGCAACTCAAGGGCGACACGCAGGGTCTCCCCATCCAGATTGAGAAATTCAGTGTCGCTGCTCTCGTTGACATAATCATTAGCAACACTGCTATACAGTGCCGCCGCCATCTGGCCACTCGGGGTAGTCTGCGCGTCTCGCTGGGAGGGAAGGCCAATTAACCCTGCCACCGGACTTAGGTTCTTAACATACAAGGGCTCGCTCGCCGACACCGGCAATACACCAAGGATGGCCAGCAATCCTGCAGTTCCCTGTATTCGATGTGCTCGCACCGTCTGGCCCAAAAAATCAAAGCCATTCAAAAGTAACGCCTCCTTGAACCTGCATCTGATCAACCACAAAAGGTCGAAACAACTGCCCATCGCGGGTTCCGCGCCAATCGCCTGCGACTTCATCGAAGGCAAAGTGAAAACCCCCGGAGCGCGCAGCTAGCCATAGCTGCCGTGTTGGCGGCTGACGACTGAACACCAGTTTTGTTTCATTGTCGAATTCGACGGTGAGTACACTGCCGGACAGCTGATAGTCGAGATCCGTGTCAATCTGATCTAGGGCCTCTTCCAACGCCTCAAAGGTGTGTTCTATCAACTCATTAAATTCTGATTCAGTTATCACAGGACTTGTTCTGCCAAAGTGTGCACAATTCAATAATAGAGGCTGTTCGCGCCGCTTACCAGCAGACGGTATAATTTACCCCATTATAAACTGGAGCAACGTATGCCTTATCCCCATATCTTCATGCTAATTGCACTCACCATTGGCGTCCTCGGCGGGTGTGGGCAGACAGGGGCGCTATATATGCCGTCCGAGGAAGTCCCGCGCCCGCCCGCCGCACCCACAGACGGCGCCGAGCAGAAGAACAAAGCGTCCTGAGCCGAGGCTAACCAATGAACTATTTTACTTATCGTGAGGGCAGCCTGTACGCGGAAAATGTTGCCGTCAGAGCGATCGCTGCCGCCCACGGTACGCCTTGCTATATTTATTCCCGATCGGCGCTAGAAGATGCCTTCATGGAATACCGACAAGCGCTTGAAGGTGCCAAGCACCTGATTTGCTACGCGGTAAAAGCCAACTCCAATTTAGCGGTACTTAGTATACTGGCTAAACTAGGCGCAGGGTTCGATATTGTCTCCGGTGGTGAGCTGGAACGGGTAGTCGCCGCTGGCGGCGATCCATCCAAGGTCGTATTTTCTGGTGTCAGCAAAAAGCCTGAAGAAATGGCGAGGGCGCTGGAACTTGGCATTCACTGCTTCAACCTTGAATCAGCAGCAGAACTGGAAGTGCTTAACAACGTCGCCGGTCAGCGCAGTCAGATCGCGCCCATATCCATCAGAGTGAACCCTGATGTGGATGCAAAAACGCATCCCTATATCTCTACCGGCCTGCGTGAAAATAAGTTCGGGCTGACGATCGATGAGGCGCTGCGGATATACCAGCACGCCGCACAATTGGATAACGTGCAGATCGTTGGGCTGGATTGCCACATAGGCTCGCAATTGACTGAAGTCAGTCCGTTTATCGACGCGCTGCACCGCCTACTGGAACTAGTCGATACGCTGGCGGGGCTGGGCATCATCATTCGCCATCTGGATCTGGGCGGCGGACTGGGCGTACATTACCGCGACGAGGAGCCGCCCTCCATCGCCGAGTACATCACTGCGATTAGGGAGGTGCTGGGTGACCGCAATGTACAGCTCATGTTTGAGCCTGGACGCTCTATTGCCGCCAACGCAGGCGTGTTGGTCATGCAGGTGGAGTATCTTAAATCTACGCCTGACCATCACTTTGCGCTGGTTGATACCGCGATGAACGATATGCTTCGCCCGGCACTTTATGAGGCATGGATGGATATCCAGCGCGTCGAGAAAAATGCAGAGGGACAATGTGCGCAATGGGATGTGGTGGGCCCCGTGTGTGAAACCGGTGATTTCCTTGGAAAAGGAAGAGAGCTGACACTGGCTCAGGGTGATCTTCTGGCGATGTTTGGCGCGGGAGCCTATGGTTTTACCATGAGTTCCAATTATAACAGCCGCGGTCGCGCCCCGGAAATTATGGTGGACGTCGATCGCGCACATCTGGTGCGACCTCGGGAAACGCTGGCGGATCTTATTCGTGGCGAAACCGTGTTACCCGACCAAAACGCTTCTGACTAATCAGACGACGAGCTTAGTATGCAATTACACTTCACCAAAATGCACGGCGCGGGCAACGACTTTATCGTTATTGACTTGATCAGCCAGGATTACAAGCTCTGCCCGCAAGACGTGCGCAGGCTAGCGGACCGACATTTTGGCGTGGGGTGCGATCAGGTGCTGACCGTGGAGGCGCCGCACAATCCACAGTTGGATTTTCATTACCGCATCTACAATGCCGACGGCAACGAGGTGCAGCAGTGCGGTAATGGCGCTCGTTGTTTCGCCATCTTCGTCCGCGAAAAGAACCTAACCCGCAAACGGACTATCAGCGTGGAAACGGCGGCCGGTATTATTCAACTGCGCGTACTCCGCAACCATGAAGTTGAAGTCGATATGGGTGCGCCGGAGTTCGAACCCGAAAAGATTCCCCTCGCCGCTGCTGCCAGACAGCAGAGTTACCCCCTTCTGATAGACAATAAAGAGTTGGAAATTGGCTCAGTGTCGATGGGGAATCCGCATGCTGTATTGCGGGTTAAGAGCACCAGCGAGAGCGAGATCGAGCGTCTCGGGCCGCTTATCGAGTCACATTCTGACTTTCCACAACACGTTAACGTCGGTTTCATGCAAATCGTTTCGGAAAAGGAAATTAAGCTGCGCGTCTATGAGCGGAGCGTTGGCGAAACTCTGGCCTGTGGGACGGGCGCCTGTGCCGCTGTTGTTTACGGCATTTCACGCGGCTGGCTGAGTGATTCCGTGACAGTAGCATTGCCGGGGGGTAAGCTTTCGGTATCGTGGGCGGGAGAAGGCCAGCCGGTGATAATGACAGGGCCCACTGCGGTGGTGTTCGACGGAACCATAAAAATTTGAGTCCTCGTCAGCGGGGCCATTCAGGGTAGGAGAGGTAATAATCATGGCAGTCAGCAAAGAACAGAATACAGACGTGCAAAGCGCAGACAGCGAAATCAATGACGAGATTGTCCGTGAATACCTTAAAAGCCATGATGATTTTCTGCAGCGCTATCCCGATATGCTGGACTTTCTGCATGTTTCACATGCATCAGGTAGCGCTGTATCGCTAGTGGAGAAGCAGGTCAGTGTTATGCGCGAACGCAGCACGGAACTACGCCAACGACTTAAAGCTCTTTCCGCGAATGCAAAGGACAACGATGCTCTATTTGAGAAAACGTGCACACTGGTGCTGAAGCTACTGGATGCCAATTCTGTCGAGGCACTTTACAGCACCTTCATCACATCAATGGCGGCTGACTTTAATGTAGAACACGCGAGTATGATCCTGTACGCCAAAAACGACAACACTGAAGGGTGTCGAACCGCATCCCATGAGAGGGTGAAAAAAGAGATCGGCTCCCTCTTCCGAGGCCACAAGGCCATCTGCAGCACGCTGAGGAAGGAGGAACTCATATTTCTTTTCTCGGAAGGAAAGGGGGTCGGTTCGGCCGCCATCATGCCATTGGGATCTACCGAACAGTTAGGACTGATCGCGGTTGGTAGCTCAGACGCTAACCGCTACAGCAGCAAGACGGGCACACTCTTTCTCGCTCATATCGCGGACGTTATCGTGAAGCTGCTTCCCAACCTACCCAATACGAACCACTAAGCGCATCGTGATCGAAGACACCGCGCTGGACGCTACACTAAACGAATCCGCTGCGCGATTTATCACTTATCTGCAAGACGTACGCAGACTTTCGCCTCATACCACCAGCAACTACAAGCGCGATTTGCTATCCCTGCAGCGTTACTGCGAAACACACAATAAGGACGCAATGGAGGAACTGGTAGAGGCCGATATTCGCGCATGGGCAAGCCAGCTGCACCGTCGAGGTCTGGCCGGTGGCAGCATTCAGCGCAGCCTCTCCGCCACCCGCTCGTATTTTAACTTTCTCGGGCGTGAAAACGGCGCACTGCGCAATCCCGCGACCAGCGTGCAGGCTCCTCGCAAGCCCCGCAAGCTACCCAAAACTCTGGATGCAGATCAGGTAGACAAGTACCTGGTCTTCGAGTCAGAAACAGCGGTCGCATGTCGCGACAGCGCGATGGCTGAATTGTTTTACTCCTCGGGGCTGCGTCTGGCGGAGTTAGCCGCGGTGAATGTTAACGACATAGACCCACAATCCAAACTGTTGACCGTAACCGGCAAGGGTAGAAAAACGCGAACCGTCCCGGTAGGCTCCACAGCACTGCAGACCATTGCGCGCTGGTTGGAACTGCGCCCGTTAGACCCTGCAGAGACGGCCGACCCTGGTGCTCTTTTTACCAGTAATCGCGGCCGCCGCATCAGTGTGCGCAATATTCAGGCTCGACTGAAGCTTCAGGGTCGCAAATCTGGCATGCATCAGGACATACATCCTCACATGTTGCGCCACTCGTTTGCCAGTCACATGCTGGAATCCAGCGGCGACCTGCGAGCCGTCCAAGAGCTACTGGGCCATGCAAACATCTCGACCACACAGATTTACACTCATCTCGACTTTCAGCACCTCGCCAAGGTGTACGATGCTTCGCACCCGCGGGCCAAACGCCGCAAAGATAGCTAAGATGACAATTTCCGTCATCACTTTTGATCTAGATAATACCTTATGGGATGTAGAACCTGCTCTCATCAAGGCGGAGCAAGTGCAACAACAGTGGCTACTGCAACACCGCCCCGGCGCTGTGGACGCTTTCGACCAGGAGGCCTTGTTCGAGTTTAAAAAATCCGTGTGGAAACGCCACCCTGAGCTATTGCACCACGTCAGCCAAATGCGCACCCAAATGCTTTACGAGCTCCAGATTGCCGGGGGTTACTCCGAAGAAGATGCACACATCGGCGCGCAACAAGCATTTGACGTGTTTTTAGTGGCGCGGCATAAGGTGGTATTTTACGAGGAAGCCTTGAGTGTTCTGGAACGACTAGCGCAACGCTACACCCTAGGAGCCTTAACTAATGGTAATGCTGACATCTACAAGACCGATGCCGCCGACTATTTTGATTTCGCATTTTCGGCCGAATACATAGGCGCTAGCAAGCCTCATCCGGCCATGTTCCAAGCCGCACTAAAACAAACGGGCGTTGCTGCTGAGCAGATTATTCACGTGGGTGATGATCCTGAACATGATATTCGGGGTGCCCGTGATATGGGCATGCACACGATATGGGTGAATACCCGACAGAAAACCTGGCCAGATGGGGACAGGGCAGACAGGGAAGTCGAGAACCTCCGACAATTACCGAAGGCCATCCTCGACATCAATGACCATCGATAAAACGTGCGAATTCAGGACTTCAGTATTTTTTTCTTTGTTTGATCGTACTCTTTCTGATTTATCACGCCCTTATCAAGAGCTTCCTTAAGATCCATCAACTGCTGTCCCTGAGTTCCCCTGGCATCAACCTGGGTGGTGGCTCCGCCGCCGCCACAGGCGGCTAAACTCATGGTGAGCACTGCAATACTGGAGGCGATAATGAGTTGTTTATACATTGCTTAGTCATCCTCAAAGTTCATTTTCGTTAGATACATGCTCTAGTGACACAACAATAGCACGTGAAACGTCATTAACCGATGCCATTATAATGCAGACCTCTGAAGTATAACAAAAAAAGGGGCCCGAAGGCCCCCAAAAAAACGCATGGTTAAATGCGCCCGCAAAGTCTGTCCTTGCTAGCGACCGCTGCCGCTGGCGCCAACAAATTCAGGGTAGGCTTCCATGCCGCACTCTGACATATCCACACCCTCGTATTCTTCCTGCTCGCTGACACGGATACCCATGACCGCTTTCAAAATGCCCCAAACTATCAGGCTCGTCCCAAAGACCCAGACAAATATAGTGGCAGCGCCGATAAGCTGGCCGCTAAATGATGAGCCGTCGTTGGTAAACGGCACTAGTAGCAGCCCCAACAGACCGACCACGCCGTGTACTGAGATGGCACCAACAGGATCATCAATCTTCAGCTTATCCAATGTGATAATGGCAAACACCACCAACACACCACCAAGACCGCCGAATAATGTAGCCTGCAAAGCGGTGGGGGTAGATGGCTCGGCAGTAATGGCGACCAGCCCGGCTAATGCACCGTTAAGCGCCATAGTCAGATCCGCCTTGCCAAACATAACTTTGGCTAAGACCATGGCCGCGATCAGACCACCCGCCGCCGCCGCATTGGTGTTCATGAAAACCACTGCAACAGCGTTGGCACTGTCAACACTCGCTGTTGCCAGCACAGAGCCGCCGTTAAAGCCGAACCAGCCCATCCATAGGACGAAGGTTCCTAACGTTGCCATAGGCATATTGGCGCCGGGGATCGGCTTAATCGAGCCGTCTGCGCCGTACTTGCCTTTTCGTGCTCCCAGCAGAAGCACACCAGCGAGGGCTGCGGACGCGCCGGCCATGTGCACGATGCCAGACCCAGCAAAGTCAGAGAAGCCAAGATCGCCCAGTGTGTACATGCCAAAAACCGACTGTCCACCCCAGGTCCAGGAGCCTTCCATCGGGTAGATGAAGGCCGTCATGACAACCGCGAAGGCAAGGAATGCCCACAATTTCATACGCTCGGCTACAGCACCGGACACGATAGACATTGCCGTAGCGACAAACACTACCTGAAAGAAGAAATCAGCAGAGGGCGCATAAGTGGCTGGCTCTTCTGCACCCGTCACGCCGTTAGACTCGATGTCATTCAAAAACAGAGAGAAGTCACCACCTCCGTACATAATCGCGTAACCGCAGATCATGTACATGGTACATGCCACTGCATACAGTGAGATGTTCTTCAGTAGTATCTCTGTCGTGTTCTTGGAGCGGACCAGGCCTGCCTCCAGCATAGCGAACCCTGCTGCCATCCACATTACGAGTGCACCGCAGATCAGGAAGTAAAATGTATCTAGGGCGTACTGTAGTTCGAAAATATTTTGTTCCATGAGTATAGTTCTCCGCTAACGGTCGTTTAGGGATATGGTTAAATTGCGTCTTCGCCGGTCTCGCCGGTACGAATACGAATCACTTGCTCCAGGTCGGAGACGAATACCTTGCCGTCACCAATTTTGCCGGTATTGGCTGCATTAGTAATGGCTTCTATGGTTTGATCTACAGCACCGCTGGCAACGGCCACCTCAATCTTTATTTTTGGCAGAAAATCGACAACGTATTCCGCCCCACGATAGAGCTCCGTGTGGCCCTTCTGTCGACCAAAACCTTTGACTTCGGTCACAGTAATTCCCTGTACACCAATTTCTGATAGTGCCTCGCGCACATCGTCCAGTTTGAATGGCTTAACAATAGCCGTAATTAGTTTCATAAAAAAATCTCCAGAGTGAGAGCCGACCAGTTTTCTGGTCGGCTCGATGCTGTTATAGGCTTTTGCTGATGCTAAAAACGGCAGTATCGTCGCAGATGCTGGAGTCGAAGCAATCCACATCGTCCAGGTCTGTGCCTACCCAAGCAACCGATAGGTCAACCCCTTTGAACGTATAGCCGAGAGTAACCGAGTAGTCGGCATACGTATCCGTATCGGTTGCGAAGAAACCGGCCTCATCAAAATCGTTGTAGCCCGCGTGTAACCCGATAGAAAAGTCTTCCGCGAAAGTCATGCTGTAGTCGCCGGAATAGTACATGTACTTACCCGTCTCAGCATAAAAGTCGTCAGAGTAAATCACACCCACAGACAAATCCTCCCAGGAACCGGTGACGTGAAACTCCGCATAGTCGCCGCTAGGGTTAACGGTGTCACCCGGATACTGGTAATACATATAACCGACATCAACACTGAAATCGGTATCGCCGATAGGACCACCCCATCCGGCATAATAGTCGATCTCCATCGTTCCAAAGCTGCCGCTACCATCATCAACATCGCCAAAGTCAACCGACGATGCCCACGTTCCTACATAGAAACCAGACTCGAAAGACGCATCCAATCCACCCTGCACAGCGGCGTCTTCACCAGTCTGAGAGATGCCACGGAAACGGTAGTCGGATACCAGTGCCATATTGCCACTGATATCAAAGGCCTGTGCGGACGTTGCGGCTATACCAGCCAAAAGGGTTGAAGTGGCTACTGCGGTTAATAGTTTTTTGTTTTTCATGCTGTCTACTCCTAAAATTTAATGTCAAATTACGCAGTACTAGTCAGGCAGTATCTGGATGCTGCGGGGGGCTTTGCGTCCACCTGACTAGACTGTCAACCGATGTAATGCAGAGTCTGTGCCAAAAAATATATTATTGTTATTTTTCAATAGTATATGAAATATATTCTCTTAATATATGCTCATTAGAACCCGTGACAAGGCCACATTATCGTGCGGCGCACCAATACGGTGCGTGTTTATGCGCTGTGCCCGGTCGGAAAAATGGTCTAGACTTTGGTCGACTCACAATTACGCGCAAAGGTAAGCCCATGGCACTAAAAGCACCCCCACCTCCTTGGGAGCTTCTACAGCAGGTCAGCGAACTGGTCGGCGCTAGCGGCGTTAAGAGTGACGTGGATAAAAGCCTGCGCGCATTGGCGCAATCTACATTGTCTCGACTTGATATGGTGAGCCGCGAGGAGTTTGACGCCCAAACTGAAATACTCCAGCGTACCCGTGCCCGCGTGATTTTACTGGAAGCGACATTGGAGGAAATGACCCAAGAACTGGAACACCTGACCCAGAAGTGAATAGCGGGGTTCAGCCAGCGCGCAGGATCCCGTCACAGAAGCAACAATAGCACGCTCAAGGAAGAGCCATGGAACTGTCTGTAATTTATAGCCGTGCGCTGTCGGGCATTGACGCCCCTTTGGTAGAAGTAGAAACGCATTTATCCAACGGCCTGCCGGCCTTTAATATCGTTGGCTTGCCAGAGACAGCCGTGCGAGAGAGCAAAGACCGCGTGCGCAGCGCCATCCTCAACTCCCACTTCACCTTCCCTGATCGCCGTATCACGGTAAACCTGGCTCCGGCCGACCTGCCCAAGGAAGGCGGGCGTTTTGATCTGCCGATCGCACTGGGTATTCTCAGTGCCTCTGGGCAAATGCCACAGCACTCTCTTGCACAACATGAATTTCTCGCAGAGTTGGCTCTCGATGGCAGCCTGCGGCCCGTCCCGGGTGTCGTTGCCGCCGCCGTCGCGGCGAGCGGCAAGGGTCGCCAACTGGTCGTTGCTTCCGTATGCGCCTCAGCTGCCGCCATCGTCCCTGGTAGTAGGGTGATTGCCGCGCCAGACATTCTCACACTCTGCGCACACCTCAACGGCAGTGAGAAAATCGCAGCCACGCAGGCCGGCGTCGCCGCTACGATGCAGGGTCACCCGGATTTGTGCGACGTTGTAGGACAGGAAGGTGCCCGGCGCGCACTGGAAATAGCCGCTGGGGGTGGCCACAACATTTTACTTTGGGGCCCTCCGGGCACGGGAAAAACGCTTCTTGCCAGTCGCTTGCCCGGCATACTGCCGCCACCTGCCCCGCACGAGGTCCTGCTTGGTCTGGCCTTACGCGATATTGACAGCCCTTCTGCCGAGGGCGACTTTGTCTTTCAGCGGCCATTTCGCAATCCACACCACAGCGCCAGCGCTGCGGCTCTAGTTGGTGGCGGTAGCAAGCCGCGTCCGGGAGAAATTTCCTTGGCTCATGGGGGTGTGCTGTTTTTGGACGAATTGCCAGAATTTAGCCGCCACTGCCTCGAAGTACTCAGGGAACCGATGGAGTCCGGTGAGATCACTCTCGCGCGCGCTAGCCACAGGATCACCTACCCTGCGCGATTTCAGTTAGTCGCCGCAATGAACCCCTGCCCCTGCGGCTACCTCGGCGACCCCGATCGGCCCTGCCGCTGCACACCGGAACAAATCCAGCGTTATCGATCACGGGTGTCAGGGCCGCTGTTGGACCGCATCGACCTTCACGTTCAGGTCAGCCGGTTAACGCCCAGGGAATTATTGGCCCCAGCCACTGTCGGCGAAGCATCTGCGGTGGTCCAAGAGCGGGTCTATCGCTGCCGCGCGCTGCAAGAAGAGCGCCAAGGTAGCTCTAATTCACAGCTGTCTCCCGACAAGTTAGGACGCATTTGCGCACTGGGAGAGGCAGAGAGTAAAAGTCTTATATCGGCCGCAACGCAAATGCATCTATCGGGAAGAGGGTTGCATCGGACACTGCGAGTAGCGCGCACACTCGCGGATCTCGAACAGTCCAAGTCCATTGGTATAGCCCATATCACCGAGGCACTTGCCTACCGCTACTGACACAAGAACGACAGCTGGAACGGGACTGCACCCCGTTGCCTGATGAGCTTTACCCGGAGATTCCATTATGCGAAAATCAGCTATGAACTAATAGTTGTTAGTTTAAGCGACTGCCTAGACAGACTCACTTTGATCGTCGGAGAAACCTGTGGACCAATGCCCTTTCGCCAACCTACTCGACCCGAGCACTTACGCTGAGGGCATGCCCTACGGCAAACTTGCAGAAATCCGCGAATCTGGCCCGGTCGTTAAGCTGGAGGATCCCATCACCGGGGTATCCTATTGGGTGGTCACACGGATCGCAGAAATGGATACTGTGTCCAAGAATCCAACACTCTTCTCCTCCGCAGCCCGCTCCGCCTTCCCCATGGAATACGACCAGGACATGGTCGATAACATCCACTGTCACACCATTATTAATATGGACCCGCCTCAACACCAGAAGGTGCGTCGCATTGTGCGCAATGCGTTTACGCCAAAGCGCGTTGAATCCTATGCACCCAAATTCCGCGAGCATGCAAAACGTATCGTCGATGCGGTGGTGAGCAAAGGAGCGTGCGAATTCGTAGAGGAGGTCGCCGCGGAACTGCCATTAATCGGCATTCTGGAACTACTGGGCGTACCGCTTGAAGATCGAAAGCAGTTTTTTGACTGGACCAACACCATGATCTTCGCCGATGACCCGGATATGTCAATTTCCGAGTTAGAGGGACAGCTGGCGTCACTGGAGGTCATCCAGTACGCAATGAATCTAGCGGAGAAGCACTGTGAGTCCCCCATGGATAACATCACCGGCGCCTTGCTGGATGCAGAACTAGAGGGCGGACCCATCTCTCAGGATATCTTTGGTTGGATGTTCATCCTTATCTTGGTGGGCGGCAACGAGTCCACCCGCACAGTTATCGCACAAGGCATGCGTCTATTAATGGAACACCCGGATCAGCTGCAGTATTTGGTGGACAATCCGGACAAGATCAGCAACGCCTGTGAGGAAATCCTGCGCTACAACACGGCGTTTATTTCCATGCGTCGCACCGCCACAGAGGACACTGAGCTAGCGGGCCAACAGATCAAAAAAGGCGACAAGATCATCCTGCATTACCACACCGCCAACCACGACGAAGCGGTATTCGGCGACACTGCAACGTCATTTGACGTTACCCGCGCCGAACGTATGCCGGATCTTTACAACCAGCTGCGCTCATTCGGTATCGGCCAGCACTTTTGTATCGGCACCCACCTGGCACGATTGGAACTGAACATCATGTTCGAGGAAATCATCCCTCGCCTGCGCAACCCAGAGTTTGTGGGCGATCCAAAGTTCGTCCGGTCATTTTTCGTTAACGCCATGAAGGAGCTGCACATCACCTTTGACCCCGTACGGGCAAAGGCTATTTGACAGCTTCTCTGTAGGGACGAAAGCCTCTCCATACGACCGCTGTCTGCAGTTCAAGCGAATACGTTACTCTGTGTCGCCATGCTAAATAGCAATTGCAGCGCGAAACCAATACCCATAATGGGGCTCAGCACGGGCAAAAATCACGGCTGCAAGCCTACCTAATAGTGTCTCATCTACAACACAAATATGAGAATTTTGAGCAGGCGTACGGCCAGTTAAACTAAAAAACCCGGTGCATGTGCTAATCGGATACGCAACAATGGCCTGTTTGCTTTTTTAATTCACGCTCAAGGTAATTTTCTTTTTACTTTGCCCTTAAAAAAAAGCGAAAATCATCTCCCGTATTTTTTTATGCAAACTGTTCTGAGGAATTCAATGTTTCATATTAACCAATACTTTGATGGCAAGGTCGTTTCCATCGCTTTTCAGACCGCAACACTTCCCGCCTCTGTTGGCGTGATGGCCGTTGGAGAGTTCGAGTTTGGCACCACTCAAAAAGAAACCATGAGCGTCATCAGCGGGGCTCTCACCGTGAGGCTACCCGGCGCAGGAGACTGGGTAACCTACAATGCAGGAGACCACTTTATCGTAGCTGCTAACGAAACGTTCGACGTTCAAGTATCGACAGAGACAGCCTACTTGTGCACGTATGAATAAAATCACTTCTGTAGCGCCAGCGTATTCCGCGGAGACACCCTGACATGAGCGAGTCTTCAGTCATTGAACGGCTCAATGCACACCGGCCCGGCTTTATAGAGATGCTAGGCGGTAAAATTGTGGCTATCGATCAGGAGGAACAATCCTGCAGCTTTGAATTCATGATCAGTACGGACTTTTGTCATTCTATCGACGTAGTGCAAGGCGGATTTATCACGGTAATGCTGGACGCGGCCATGAGCCACGCTGTCTTTGCCTCAGGCGAAAATATAAGCGGGCTCTCATCCCTCGACATCAATACCACTTATCTGGAACCTACCCGAGCAGGATGCCTGCGGGCGGTAGGCAAGATCATCAAATGCAGCTATAAGACCGCCTTTTTAGAGGCTCGACTCTACAACAGCGACGGACTTCTCACTGCCACAGCCAGCTCCGTCGCAAAAGTGGTCAGGAATCGTTAACCGCGTGCCACAACTGAACCTCCGACAACGCGAGGCCGTGCGCTATATCGACGGCCCCCTGCTGGTTCTCGCTGGTGCTGGCAGCGGTAAAACCAGTGTTATCACCCAAAAAATTGCCTATCTAGTGGATACCTGTGGCATCAATGCCAGTCACGTTGCAGCGGTAACCTTCACCAATAAAGCCGCACGCGAGATGAAGGAACGGATAGGCAAACTGTTGCGTGGCAATGCGGCGGAAGGGCTCACGGTCAGCACGTTTCACCAATTAGGTCTGAAGATCATCCGCACCGAGCGCAAGGCGCTAGGGCTTAAATCGGGTTTTTCCATCTTCGATGGGGAAGACACTCGCACCCTGATACGTGATCTACTGATCCAGGAGCACGGTGCCGAGGGCGACCAGGCGAACACCATCGCGCAACGTATCTCCAGTTGGAAAAATGATCGCGTGCTACCAGAACAGGCGCTGGCGAAGGCCACCAGTCCAGCGGACATGCTGTGTGCACAAGCCTACCTGCGCTACAAACGTGCGCTGAAAGCCTACAATGCGCTTGATTTCGATGACTTGATCCTGCTCCCTACAATACTCTTTGAGCACTCTCCTGCCATTCTGGAAAAGTGGCAGAACCAGATCCACTATCTGTTGGTCGATGAATATCAGGACACCAACTCTAGCCAGTATCTACTGGTAAAACAGCTGATAGGCCTCGGCAGCGGGCTTACGGTAGTAGGAGACGATGACCAATCTATTTATGCCTGGCGGGGTGCCCGGCCCGAGAATCTGGTACGACTGCAAGAGGACTTTCCCGGCCTAGAAGTTGTCAAACTGGAGCAAAACTATCGCTCAACGGCACGCATACTCAAGGCTGCCAATACCCTAATCGCCAATAATCCGCACGTGTTCGACAAACAGCTTTGGAGTGAACTGGGCTACGGTGAACCTATCCGCATTATTCGCTGCAGTGACGAGCAACATGAAGCAGATCAGGTTGTTGCAGAAATTCTTGATCATAAGTTGCGCCGACGCACACGCTTTGGCGACTATGCCATCCTATATCGAGGTAACCACCAGTCACGCTTGATTGAGTTGGCGCTGCAACAGCAGCAGGTGCCCTACCATCTCAGCGGGGGAACGTCATTCTTCGCCCGCAATGAGGTGAAGGACATCATGGCCTACCTCCGTCTCATCATAAACGAGAACGATGACAACGCTTTTTTGCGTATCGCCAACGTACCCAGACGCAAGCTCGGCACCTCGACACTTGAAGCATTGGGCAATTTCGCACTCGCCAATCGTTGCAGCCTAAATCAGGCCTGTAGCAGCATTGATTCGAGTCAGGTACCCGAGGCCGGGCTCAAACGCCTGCGCGAGTTTCGGCAGTGGATGGATGGCGTGCGCAGCAGCTGCGACGGTTATGACAGCGTCTCAGGTGTGCGCCAAATGATACGCGACATTGACTACGAGGGCTGGCTTGACCAACTCAGTTCCAGCGAGGACTTGGCAGAACGGCGTATGGGTAATGTCTATTTTTTGATCGACGGCCTGCAGCGGGTTATGTCGAACGAACAAGTTGCGCTAGATGAGGCGATCTCCCGTCTGGTGCTGCGAGATCTTCTGGAGCAGCAAGACGAGGAAGAAAAAGGGCCCGAGAGTGTGCAGCTAATGACGCTGCACGCCGCCAAGGGTTTGGAGTTTCCGCACGTCTACATTATTGGCATGGAGGAGAAACTACTGCCCCACCGAGCGAGTATCGAGGAGGATAACATTGAGGAGGAACGGCGACTGGCCTATGTCGGCATCACTCGAGCGCAACAAACTCTGAGCATGACCATGGCTCTGAAACGTCGCCAGTTTGGCGAAACCATCAACTGTGAGCCCAGCCGCTTTATCGCCGAATTACCCCAAGATGACCTGCAATGGCAGGGCGGTGGTCAGGACACGCAGGACGCCAATGAGGAGCGCGGCCAAGAAACGTTAGCCGGGCTAAAAGATTTATTCGCCTGAGCAGATCCTCTTTACTGGCTGCCAGCAACCATGTAGTCCACAGCAGCATACACATCCTCATCAGAACAGCTCATACATCCACCTTTGGCAATCATGCCAGTACCAGGAACACCCCCTACACCCGTGGCATAAAGAGCCGGCATACCCCTGGCAATTCGTCCACTCCAGGCCACGGCATCGCCATATTTAGGCGCACCTGCGGCGCCAGTACTGTGGCAGGCCATACAAGCTGCGTTGTAAACCGCTTCCCCTGAGCGCGGTTCGGCACTCACTACAGTGGCAGGGGCTGCGGCGCAGGTGTTATCACCTTCCACACAAGATGCGCCCACCGGCTTGATCCGCTCCACTATGGCGTTACGCTGGGCATCGCTCAAATCTGCAGCAAAAGCGCTGCCAGCCAGCAGAGCGACTAAAAAACTAAAAGCTATACGATTCATCACGGCGAGTTCCTCGGTTGGTCAGCGGCGCATTATAGCCACATATGGTCGGCGTTAAAACGTGATGATTGAAACTATTGCCCCAGACAAAAAAGAGCGACACACTAGCACCACTTTGGCGCAGGACTCTAGTAGGACCCGCTCACCCGTCATCTTCTCCGCAACAAAAAAGGCCACAAATGAGACTCTATACGTATGACCCCGCCCCCAACCCACGGCGCCTCTCCCTATTCCTCAAACTCAAAGGCATTC
>Ga0307488_10001712_pt1 | contig 18381 bp, 16 predicted proteins | sample SB02metaG_FD_202248 | JGI IMG/M metagenome (GOLD analysis project Ga0307488, IMG submission 202248) | Sea-ice brine microbial communities from Beaufort Sea near Barrow, Alaska, United States - SB 0.2 | ecosystem: Environmental > Aquatic > Marine > Coastal | place: USA: Alaska | collected... | reverse complement strand
GACCTTCTTATACAAAGGCTGCATTAGTGTTTAGCCTATAGTGAACACAAAATTTGGCGCAACTTTAGTTTCAGTAACTGGTGTTGTCGTCTGCATCAATGACGGCCACTGGCCTGCGCAATCGATGCGATCCAAAAAACATGTACTATCAGTGTATCAAACAAACCTCAACAGGCCAATTGTGCCTGTTGATGCTTAATCATAGGGAAAAATATTGCTCGGCTTAGTGGGCCATTTTAGAAATGCTGAAGCAATGGCTCAAGTCCAGCCCACACGTTGGTTAAGTGTTCAAGCGTTGAATTGATATACGAATTAACCTTGTGGGCCTTGGCCTCCTCTAAGTAGGCTCCCATACCACCAACACAGGTGGATTTAAGTCGCCAATTAGTTAGATGTTCGGCTTGGTAGCTCGATATGGCAGCAATCGTTGGAGCCCTTAAGCTGCCCTAAGCAATCCCTAAGCAGCCCCTAAGCAGCTTAAGCGTGGGCTGCTGTTGGCCATGGAGTGAGCCTTGAGTTTTATACCTTTAGGCCCTAGAGCGTTTAAATTGAATGACCGCAATCGGTAGCATAAGTACCAAGCCAATAGCCATGGTAGTTAACCCTGGAGCAATAAAGAGGAAGGAGACTAACGCAACCCACCAACGTTCCGCTATTTTCAACGGTGCTAATAGATACCCTGAAAAAGCCACACCAAGTGATGCAATACCTAACATGGCGCCCACTAATGTGACTGTGAATAGCCACCAAGTAAAGCCATCTGCGACTAATAGTAAAGCCGGCGAATAAACAAAAACAAAAGGCACAAGGGCCTTAGCAATACCCAGGCGAAACGCGGTGTTACCCGTTTTAAAGGGGTTTGACCCTGCAATTCCTGCCGCTGCATAGGCAGCCAGTGCAACAGGTGGGGTGATATCAGCCAGCACACCGTAGTAAAACACAAAGAAGTGAGCCACCAGTGGCTCGACCTGCAATACTGCCAGTGCGGGTGCGGCAACGGCAACCAGAATAATGTAGGTTGCTGTAGTAGGAATGCCTGCGCCCATAATGATGCATGAAATTGCGATCAAAATAAGTGAGGTGAATAACGCCCACTGTGTGACGCTAAAATAACCCAGTAGTGGCAATGCGCTAAGGAAGGTGCCAATCTCAGTTGCTGTTTGCACAACCACATATCCAAGCCTAAAGCCGACACCGGTTAAAGTGACTACGCCCACCACTACTCCAACAGTCGCTGCGGCGGCACCAACGGCTAAAGTGTTCTTTGCACCTGCAGATAAACTGTCCCATAAATCTCTAACAGTAAGGCGGTGATTAGGATTTAAGAAACCCACAACGACACAGGCAATGATGCCATACACAGCTGCATAATCTGGCGTTTTACCAGATAAAATCATATACACCAGAATGATCAAAGGAATAAGACTGAGCCAATGATCTTTTAAAACCACACCCAGCTTAGGTAACTCTTCGGCACGCAGGCCCCGAAGACCCAACTTCTTAGCTTCTAGGTGAACCATAATGAAAATGCCAAAGTAATGCAGTAAAGCCGGAAATAGTGCGGCTGCCAGCACATCGCGCAATGGAATTTCTAAATATTCAACCATGATAAAGGCTGCAGCGCCTAGAATGGGAGGGGTGATTTGGCCACCGGTGGATGATGTTGCCTCAACCGCACCTGCAAAATGGGCAGGATAACCTACCTTTTTCATTGCGGGGATGGTTAATGCCCCAGTGGTCACGGTATTAGCTATAGACGAACCTGAAATAGTACCCATAAAAGCACTTGAGAAGATGGCCACTTTAGCTGGACCACCCGAATAACGGCCTGCGATTACCATGGCCATGTCGATAAATAGTTGACCTAAACCAATGCGTGTGGCGAGCACGCCAAAAAGGATAAACAGGAACACATATTGCGCCATAACACCGATCGCAATGCCGTAAATACCTTGGTTAGTCATGTAAAGGTGGTTAATAATTCCAAACCACGAGGATCCACCATGTTTTAATGCCCCAGGCATGAGTGGGCCAAAATAAGCAAAACCAATAAAAGCGAGGCCAATAATGGGTAAAGTTGGGCCAATACTGCGGCGTGCTGCCTCTAGGGTGAGCAAAAGTAGGGCAGAGCCCATAAAAATATCAGTAGTTGACGGATTACCCACTCTTTGTGCCAAAGCTTCCGCAGGAAGTAAAGGTAGGTACATAGCTGCGCCAACTGCCAGCAATGCTAATACAGTATCGATGATGGGCACGCCATCAAAACGATACCAAGCTTTGGGAGCCAAACTATTGTGTGTTTTACGCGCCCCAAATAGTAAAAATACTAGCCCAAGGACAAAGGATAAATGGATGCCACGATGCACAAGCTCGCGCACCAAACCAAAGCCAGAGGCGTAAAAGTGATATACGGACATCGACACCAAAATTGCAGCGATAATATACCCAAAGACCTTACCTGTTGGGCGAAAGGCTGTTTCAGGATCAAATTCCCGCTCAATTTCCGCCAGTTGTTCTGGGGTAAGTTCAGGGGCGTCATCTGCATGCATAGTGTAATTCCGTATCAAAATAAAGAAAAATGGCCCCAGACGCATAAGCGACTGAGGCCAGTATTATCGAGTGTGTGAGTTACTCGATTAGACCCGCTTCACGGTAGAACCGCTCTGCGCCTGCATGTAGAGGTACACCGACACCCGCCAAAGCAGTGGCTGGAGTGATGGTTTTACCTTTGGCATGACCCACATCAAGCAACTTGCGGGTTTCTTTGTTCCACAACGCTTTAGTGATGTTGTAAATTAGCTCATCATCCTGGGTGGCAGAGGTAAACCACTGTGCACCAACGGCTACTGTAGTCGTAGCTGATACGCCTTCGTAGGTATCTGCAGGAATATCTGAAGCAGCAAAGAAACCATATTTTTCAGTCAGTGCTTTAGCACCTGCACCGTCAATAGGGACCAATTTAATATTTGCAGCAGAGGCTAATTCAACCAATGAACCCGTTGGGTAGCCTGCTACCACAAAGAATGCATCGATCTTTCCATTACGTAATGCTTCAGCTGCTGCGCCACCTTTAAGAGCTTCTGCGGTCAAATCATCGGCTGATAAACCATTTGATTCTAGGATTAGATTAGCGTCTACATAGGTGCCAGAACCTGGCTCGTCTAAAGATACACGTTTGCCGGCCAAATCGGCCACGGAATTAATACCACTATCGGCTAATGCCACTAGGTGAATATGTTCCTCAAACAAAGCAGCAATAGTACGTAGGTCTGTAGCGGGTGCGCTACCTTCCATGGTGCCAGTGCCGGTGAAGGCCCAATACGCAACGTCAGACTGTGCAAATCCAGAACTACGCAGGCCAGAAACAATGGCGTTCACATTGTCTACAGAGCCTCGTGACGAAACCGCAGATGCGATTAGGCCATCAACGCCACACGAACCACCTTTGCCACATTCGCGGGATCCTGGTGGCTTAGAGATTGCATTTGCAATAACGCCGCCAACTGGATAATAAGTATAAGCCGTACCACCTGTGCCAATGGTAAAGAAATTCAGCTCTTGTGCTGAAGTATTGCCAACCACACCGAAAGCCAATACGGCACTTAAAGCGGCTGTTTTGAGTATTTTAATCATTGCTTCTTCCTTTATAGATTTTTTCTTCTGTTTAAAAATAAAGCTAATTTATTAATGTGCAGCAAAATAAGCCGGCTACAAACGAGTGTTAGTCCAGCCAAATCTTTATGATTCATCAATTTTGAAAAAAGAGAACATTAACAAACAGTCATTTAAACCAGACCATTTTCCTAATAATATCTTTTATGTCCATAGACACAGAGTGTAGCCTTATCCATTGCACCTAAACTTTTGTCGAGGCCACTAACAGTGTCCCACAAAGGCTAAGTACGAAACGGCGAACAAGTTACTACGATGGTACCTATGCACGCACTACAAATAATATAAGGGCCATTTACTTGGTCTAAAGTAGACTCGATTTCAGCGATACATCGCCACTGTTGCTCAGTAAATTCTACTCTATTATTTAGTACTATTAAAGATATATGTGATCATCGCTGATGATGTCATCGGTGGCAAAAATTGGCCCCATTGCCTCACTGCCCTCAATTTGAAAAATACTAACGTATTTTTTTAGGGCATTTAATAATGCGTTGGGGCTGGCAATAGAGGTTAATAAATCACCTCTTCTTGCAAGCGTTTTGCTTGCTGATTAAGTCTGGTGCTCAAACTAACAGGTCAATGGTAAGGTTTATGTTGAGGACTTAGTCGGGTTAATGAAAATCGCGAGAATTGATGTTTAGCTGATCTAGCAAGTGGCTGCAATCAATCAGTTTGCCAGCAATAATATGGATGACTTGGCTGTCTGGGTCGCGCTCTAAAATACCTTTTACTTTTAATATTTTGGCATTTAAATAGGCCTGCCTTTGGGCTCTCGCTGTGCCTTGCCAGACCACTAAATTGGTATTGCCTGTTTCATCTTCTAGGGTAATAAAGGTCACTCCAGAGGCGGTGCCGGGCCTTTGCCGACCCGTGACTAGCCCTGCTGCAGTCACTAAGCTTTGGTGGGGTTTATGGGCCATTTGGCGGCTGCTTATGCAGCCCTTTAGCAAACCGGCTTGGCGTAATAAGGCAATGGGATGGTGTTCTAAACTCAGGTTTAAACTGGCGTAGTCTTCTGTTAATGCATTTAAGGCGACAGGTGCGGGCAGTTGTTCTGGGTGGGTCTCGTGTATTTCTCTTAGTAATGGCAGGTCTTGGTGGTTATCGAGTAATTGCCAGCGGGCTTGATAACGGTGGCCACTGAAACAGGTGAGGGCGTTGGCACTCGCCAGTGACTCCAGTTGGCCTTTAGCCAAGTGCAACGCCTGCACCTGTGAAAGGTCTTGAAACCCTTGTGAGGGGCGCTGTGCTATTAACTCTTGTATAGGGCCTTGGCGTACACCTTTGACCTGACGTAAGCCCAAGCGTATGGCCAGTTCTGCCGTGTCAGTGGTTTCTAAACTATGGTCCCATGCGCTGCGGTTAATGCACACGGGTAGTACTTGTACATCATGACGACGAGCGTCTTGCACTAATTGAGAAGCACTATAAAACCCCATGGGTTGGCTGTTAAGAATGGCGCAGTAAAAGGCCCCAGGATAGTGGAATTTAAGCCAAGCTGAGGCGTAGGTCAAAACGGCAAAGCTGGCGGCATGAGACTCGGGAAACCCGTATTCACCAAAGCCTAAGATTTGTTGGTATAAACGCTCTGCAAAAGCCTTGTCATAACCCCTTGTTACCATCCCCCCGACCAGCTTATGACGAAATTTATCTAGCTCGCCATGACGTTTCCAGCTCGACATGGCGCGCCGTAAAGCATCGGCTTCACCGCCACTAAAACCAGCTGCTACCATAGCTAATTTAATAACTTGTTCTTGAAAAATAGGCACCCCTAAGGTGCGCTCCAACACTTGTTTTACTTCTGGTGATGGGTAGTCTACTGTTTCTTTACCGGCTCGGCGGCGCAAAAATGGATGCACCATATCGCCTTGAATAGGTCCTGGGCGCACAATGGCAATTTGAATCACAAGGTCATAAAAACAGGCGGGCTGTAAGCGTGGCAACATACTCATTTGGGCGCGTGACTCCACTTGGAATACCCCTACGCTGTCGCCCTGTTGCAGCATGGCATATACCTTGGCATCATCATCCATACGAGTAATATCTGCCAAGCTAAGCTGGCGTCCGTGGTGGTGTTGCACCATGTGTAATGCTCGGCGTATGGCGCTGAGCATGCCTAGGGCTAAAACGTCGACCTTGAGTAAGGCAAGGCTGGCTAAATCGTCCTTGTCCCATTGAATGACGGTGCGCTCAGCCATGGAGGCATTTTCTATAGGCACTAGTTCACTAAGAGGCCCTGCGCTAATAATAAAACCACCCACATGTTGTGACAGGTGACGAGGAAAGCCTTGCAAGGTTTCTACCAGTTGCAAGAAACATTGGCCCACATGACTTTGACCATCTAAACCTAAGCTTTGTAATTGCTCATGCCAACTGGTACTCGCGTCTTTGCGGTCTACATTTTTGATGAATAGTTCAAGTTGGGGCAGGTTAATGCCTAGGGCTTTGCCCACTTCACGCACGGCACTTTTAAAACGATAAGTGATGACAGTGGCAGCCAAAGCCGCTCGGTGACGACCATATTTTTGATAGATATACTGAATAATTTCTTCCCGTCTTTGGTGCTCAAAATCCACATCAATGTCGGGTGGCTCAGCCCGTTCTTTAGAAATGAAACGTTCAAATAAAACCTGTATTTGACGGGGGTCAACGGCGGTAATTTCTAGGCAGTAACACACCACCGAATTAGCTGAAGAGCCACGACCTTGGTATAAAATTTGCCGGCTTTTAGCAAACTGAACGAGGTCATATACGGTTAAAAAAAAGTGCGCGTAACCTTCGGAGGCAATAAGGCTAAGCTCTTTATCTATAATAAGGGCAATGTCATGGGGCACCCCTGCTGGAAAACGAATGGCTTTCCCTTGCTCTACTAGGTAGTGCAGATAGCTGTTGGCGTCATACCCACTGGGCACTAGTTCAGCAGGGTATTGGTAGCTGAGTTCAGATAAACAAAAATCACATTGTTGGGCAATGGTGACACTGGCTTGTATCCATGATGATGGATAGAGTTTAGCGATTTTATCCAACGGTCGCAGGCTGTGTTCACGATTGGCTTGCAAGGCGTAGCCGCAGGCATAAACAGGCATGCCTAGACGAATCGCCGTGAGGGTGTCGTGTAGCATTTGCCGATCGGGACTATGCATAATCACCTGCCCTAGGGCCACTATGGGTAAATCAAAGGTATCAGCCATGCTTTGGCAGTGGGCGTTTAGGCTCTGGTCTAAGGCACTTAAGCGCCTGTGGCAACCTACCCATAAGCGTTGTTTATGTTGGCTGCTTAATATCTTCCCTAACTCAAAGCTACTGTTTGGATGAGGGTTCCAGATAAGTAAGCACTCACTAAGGTCTTCAAAGTCATGGTGATAAACTTGATACTTACCCTTTTCACACCGCCGCCTAGCAAGGCTAATGAGTTGGCATAACTGGGCATAGCCTTGGCGGTTTTTTGCCAATACGACTAAGCTTTCTTGGGCCTCGGGTTGATCGGGTTTAAGTAAAAACTCACTGCCAATAATGAGTTTAATATCGAGACCCTGTTGCTTTTTATACTGGTACGCTCTCACCACTCCAGCCACCGAACATTCGTCGGTGAGGGCCAAGGCTGCATAACCTAAATTATGGGCTTGTTGGAGTAGTTCTTGGGGGTGGGAGGCAGCCCTTAAAAAGCTAAAATTGCTTAAACAATGCAGCTCGGCATAGTCCACTACAGGCGCCCTACTCATGAGAAATACCCATGTAAAAACCACTCTTCTCTGGGGGTGCGAAATAACCAGCACACTTGTCCCATGGGGTTGCGTGCAATAAAGTAATCGCGGCAAATACTCACGTTATCCCACCAGCCACTTTGTATGCGTTCGGGGCCAGACAAAATACACCACTGATGATTAGGCTTGTGACCTAAAGCTTGTGGCAGAGTAAATAACAAACTGGGGCGCAGGGCTGTGGTGGCGGCTTGAGTTTGGTAATGGCTGTGAGGTGGCCCTTGGTAAAAACTGCGTTCGGGACGATGGTCATCGCGTAAATACACTTGTTGGACTGCATGGTCTCCAAGCTTATTTTGTAAGCGGCTAATCAGCTGCCCAGCGGTGAGCTTGCCAGCTGGGGGTTCAAACAGCTGTGCTGATAAAGGCGCCCATGGCATTTGCCCTTTGGTGTTAAGGCTAATGGCTATAATGGGGGCTTGTAGCTTTAATTGCTCTAACCTGAGCATGCACAAAGCTAACCAAGCTTCGCCACGGTACTCGCCATCGCTACAACCTATGTGTAGCCGCTCGGCGTTATGTTCTCGGTACTCCAGGCCCAAGCTAAGTCCTGCTACTCGCAATTGGCGCGGCTCTAAAAAGGCTTCTAAGTCAGCTAATAAACGTTTCAATGGAAACCGTAAGGCCGTACTCTGCTCAATCTCATAGAGTAACTCTAGGCGTTGACGAAAATGTTCGGCGGGTCGATAGGCGGGCCGCTTAGGTGCGCTGTGGGTGTCTAGTTGTTGTAAATAGGTGACCAGGTTTTGGCCTAAGCGCTGGCCTAGTGCCGATCTGGGTAAGGCTTGAGCTTGGCCGAGGGTATTAAGGCCAAGACGCTCTAACTGCAAAGCCAACTTAGGCTCTAAACCCGCCCTGTGGATGGGCAATTGACCCAGTAACACCGTGGCTTGATGTTGGTTTTCTAATAAACGGTCGTTGCCTGCTCGAGCTAATACCTGTGCCGCTAAGGGACTGTGGGCACTGGCATAATGATAGTTTAAGCCACGTTCCATCAGTGGCTGTTGCAACTGCTGCCAGTAACGAGGGAGGCCCTCATATAAGCGTAGCATATCACTAGTTTTCAGCAGCAAACCTTGGGGTGGGTCAAGATATAAGGTGGCGCTGGTTTGATATAAACGCTGAGCCAGTTGCGTAAGCAAGCGCTGCTCTTGTTTGGAGTCGTAGGTAATGACTTTAAGTTGAGCGCATAAAAGTGCAGCTTGGGCTAAGCCAGCACCTATTTTTATGCCCACTTGATGTGCTTCTGGATTAGCCTGTACTACCTTATTTTTATGCACTAAAACACAGGCTTGGTGATAGGCCTGTTGATGTAAAAGGCTATCGAGTTGAAGGCTGGGAAAGTATAAATAAAGCCATTGCATGCGTCACCGCGGCTTTAATGGCAGTGCCACAACGTTGCTCACCGATGCAGTGACCGGGTGAGAAGATCCATAGGCGGGTACTGCCAACGATGGCCACAGGGCATGCATGTCTACCTGGCATGGGTGTTGGGGCCACTGGCCTTGGTATTTATGTATTTGTAGACGTAATCCTGTAGCTAAGGGGGCGAGTGACAAGCGCGCACTCACGGGTAAGGCGCTGCTACTGGGTTCGGCCTGAGAATGTAACCAAAACATGAGGGCTTGGTTGTCTTTGGCAGACACCTGTAAGCGTTTGGCTTGGGGTGCAGTGAGCGTAGGCGCCCACAAGATAAGGTGACTACAACAGCCGCTATTAAGACTTTGCTCGGCACTCCAAAGGGCTTGCTGAGGGTTTTGGCAGCGGATTAATAAAGTTTGGCTTAGGTCGATACCATGTTGCGCCAAAGCTTGGCCATTGAGCTCTGCTGGCGGATTAATCCACACCTGCAAGCGTGATTGCACTTGGGCCAGCAGAGGTAACAGCAAGCGTAACTCACCAATACCTGCAGAGCCACAAGCTAATTCCACTAACCCAGTCTGGGGCCAACCCCCTTGTAGGTGGGCATCTAAGCTAGGATAAAAGCTGCTTTGACGACGCGGATCTGGCCCTGTGATTTGCCGTGCTCGCCAGACTAAACGCTCTTTTTCAAGTTGTAACAGAACCATAGTGAAACCAATTATACTGTATATGCATACAGTATTCTGACATATTTTGGGCTCAGGTCAAGGGGAAAACGACTTGAGTTTGTTGGTAGCGTTGGTTAAACCCACGGATCACTCGATTAGAACCTTACCCGTGCCAAAGGCTGTAAGGTAGACCTAGGGCTTCAGCTTTAGAATCGATTACTCGCTATTATTACTTATCAGCCATATCGCCTGCCCTGCTATGTGTGTCCCTTTAATGTCCTTTAATGTCCTTTATTGAAGGGTACCGGTGGTACAGCAAGCGCCATGATTAACTCTTATATGACCTCATCTATGTTCGGTTTATGTTAATTATTATGTGAAATAAGTAGGCCTCTGTGGACATGCCAATGCCATCATGGTGGCTTATTCGACCCACACTTTTTTGGAGCTATTTATGCCACTGCAGGCGAGTCAAAATGTTTTTATTACCTGTGCTGTCACAGGGTCTGGCAGTTCTCAAGACCGTTCTCACCATGTGCCCCGCAGTCCTGAGCAAATTGCCAACAGTGCCATTGATGCGGCTAAAGCGGGTGCTGCCATCGTGCATTGTCATGTGCGTGATCCAGCAACGGGGGTGCCAAGTCGCCGCCTAGATTTATATAAAGAACTCACCGAACGCATTCGCGCTGCAGAGGTAGACGTGGTGCTTAATCTTACTGCGGGTATGGGTGGCGACATTGTCTTTGGTGATGCTGAAAACCCATTACCTTTGCAGGCCTCAACAGATATGGTGGGGGCCAGTGAGCGGGTAGAACATATACGCCAGTGCCAGCCAGAAATATGCACCTTAGATTGTGGCACCATGAACTTTGCAGAAGCCGATTACGTGATGACCAATACTCCAGGCATGTTACGGGCGATGGCAGAAAAAATGACCGCCATGGGCGCTCGTATAGAAATTGAAGCCTTTGATACAGGTCACCTATGGTTGGCTAAAAAATTGGTAGAAGAAGGACTAATCACTGAACCGGTGATGGTGCAATTGTGTATGGGCATTCCTTGGGGTGCGCCAGATGATCTCAATACCTTTATGGCTATGGTTAACAATGTGCCTACAGACTGGGTCAGGTCGGCCTTTTCTATTGGTCGTAATCAAATGAATTACGTGGCCGCTACAGTATTGTCTGGGGGCCATATTCGGGTAGGCCTAGAAGATAATATTTGGTTACAAAAAGGGGTCTTGGCGACTAATGCGCAACTGGTTGAACGGGCTGCAACCATCGCCACTAACATGGGGTCTACCTTAATGACACCAGCCCAGGTGCGTGAACTGATTAAGGTAGAAAAAAGAGCGCCTTTAGCATGACCGATATTGTTAATAAACCCAAGAAGCGCCAAAAAACCGCTGCTTGTATCGGTGGTGGTGTCATTGGTGGTGGCTGGGTAGCGCGGTTTTTACTGCACGGTTGGGATGTTAATGTGTATGATCCCGCAGCTGATGCGCAGCGCAAATTAGCAGCCGTACTCGAAAATGCGCGGGCGGCCTTACCTCAGCTAGCCGATGTGACCATGCCCACGGAAGGCACACTCACTTTCTGTGAGAGCCTTGAAACGGCGGTAACCAATGCCGATTGGATTCAAGAGAGTGTGCCAGAACGTTTAGACATTAAGCATAAGGTGTTTGCCCAAGTACAGGCAGCGTGTGCAAAAGAGGCCATTATCGGTTCGTCGACCTCTGGCTTTAAGCCTTCGCAATTGCAAGAAAATGCCCTAAGGCCGGCCCAAATCATGGTGGCCCACCCATTTAATCCAGTGTACTTGTTACCCTTAGTAGAGCTAGTGCCGAGCCCAGCTAATGGCCCAACTATTATAGAGCAGGCCAAACACCTGCTGACCAGTGTGGGGATGAAGCCGTTACATGTACGTAAAGAAATTGACGCCCATATTGCTGATCGTTTTTTAGAAGCAGTATGGCGTGAAGGCCTGTGGATGATCAAAGATGGTATTGCCACTACCACAGAGATAGACGATGCCATTCGCTATGGCTTTGGCTTACGTTGGGCGCAAATGGGTCTGTTTGAAACCTATCGCATAGCCGGTGGTGAAGCGGGTATGGCGCATTTTATTGCTCAGTTTGGGCCTTGTTTAGAGTGGCCGTGGACCAAACTAATGGATGTGCCCGAACTCACGGACGAACTCATTGCTACCATTGCTCAGCAGTCTGATGAGCAATCGGGGCATCATTCTATTCGCGACCTTGAGCGCATTCGTGACAAAAACCTCATTGGTATTATGCGGGTGCAAAAAGACAATAATTGGGGTGTAGGCGAGTTATTGAACCAACATGACGAGCGTTTAAAACAGTTAGGTTAATACGGCTTATCTGCGGCAGCAAGTCAATCATGGGGTGTTATTAATACCCTAGATAAGGCCTTACCTTATGCTGGTGAGTAAGGTCGGCCTTATCTAAACGCAATCAACTAAGTGCCTCCTATGTGTGACCAAGGTTAAATAAGACTGCCCTAATAGGTTAAAAAATTGTCAGATCACTGGGTGCTTACTGGTATGATGACGCTACACCCTCGTTGTATTGGTTTATTTAATGAACGCCATTTTTCCAGTTGTCAGCTCCATTTTGCTGGTGATGCTATTAGGCTACGGCCTCTCTAAAAAACTGCTTGTAGACGCCCGTTTTTGGCAAGGTATTTCAAAGTTATCCTATTGGGTGTTATTTCCGGTGTTGATTGTGCGCACCTTAGCTAACGCCACCATTGATAGCGCCTTGCTCTTGCCTTTGTTTACTATCTTTACCGTGGCGCTGATATTAATTTTAATTTACTGTTTGCTGGTGTCTCGATTAATGGGTCTAGACGGAGCCTCCACCGCATCGATTACTCAAGGTGGTGTACGCCATAACGGTTTTATTGGTTTTGCGGTGTTGGTGGATATATTTGGCTTGCCTGGCCAAGAGCTGGGCGCTCTAATTATTGCTGTGCTGTTGCCCTCTACTAATATCCTGTCGGTGCTCTCTGTGAGCTTGCTAGTGAATAAAAAAAACCAACCCTTGCCCGCTTTAATGGTCAAAGGACTCTTGCGTAATCCAATGCTCATTGGCGTAGCTATCGGTCTTTTTCTTAATATACTCACCATTTCTATCCCTACTATATTGGATCAATCAATGGACATGGTGAGTCGTGCTGCCTTACCTTTGTTATTGCTCAGTGTGGGCGCCAGTTTGAAGATGAGTTCCTTAAGGGGTAGTTGGTTACCCTTGATGGCCGCCCTTATCGCTAAGCTGTTAGTGTTTCCAGCCTTGTTTTTAGCAGGCGCATGGTGGTTTAATCTAAGCCCGTTAGTGACCGTTTGTGTGGTGGTTTTTGGGGCTTTGCCCGCCGCCGTATCGGCTTATCCCTTTATTCAGCAGATGGGTGGTAACGCCAAACTTATGGCCGATATTATTACTTTGCAAACCTTAGCCAGCTTGATAGGGTTAACTTTTTGGACCAGTTTGGCGATACATATTACAGGTTTAGTACTATGACTTTTTCTGTACCTTATGATTTTGTTCAGGGGCACTCTCCATTATTGGTGAGCATGCCCCACTCTGGTTTGCAGCTGACTCCCTCAGTCGCTAACACCTTAATACCAGAAGCCTTGGCTTTACCCGATACCGATTGGCACATTCCACAACTGTATGACTTTTTAGAGTCCATGGGGGTGAGTGTGATTAAGGCTAATTATTCGCGGTATGTCATTGACCTTAATCGCCCAGAAGATGATAAACCACTTTATGCCGGCAAAACTACGGGCTTATTTCCCCATATCTTGTTTAATGAAAAGTCTATGTTTAAACCTGGCACAGTGGCGGATAAAGCCCATCAGCAGGCCTGTATACAACATATCTGGCAGCCATATCACCAGCAGTTGGCGGCTGCATTGGCGCGTATTAAACAAAAGTTTGGTTATGCCATTTTATTTGATGCCCATTCCATTCCAGCACAGGTGCCAATGTTTTTTACCGGGACTCTGCCGGATTTCAATCTGGGCACTAATGGCGGTGTGGCGTGTGCTCCCATGCTCCTGCAAGCAGCAGAACAAGCCATTTCTGGCAGCCATTACACCCAAGTGAGTAATGGGCGCTTTAAAGGGGGCTATATCACCCGTAGCCATGGCCAGCCTAGCCACCATGTACATGCGCTCCAGTTAGAGCTGTCACAAGCCACCTATATGCAAGGTGCTGCTAGTTATGCCCTAGATGACAAGAAATGTGCGCAAGTTAAGCCCCAGCTCAAGGCCTTAATTGAAGCGGTGATCCATTGTAATTTAACTCCCTAATAAGAGGTTTTTAATGTATTTGAGTGAATCACAAATTAAGGCTTATGAACGTGATGGCGCTATTGTTATTAAAGGCGTGTTTAAGGATTGGATTGATGGCCTAAGAATAGGTTTTGATAAGGTGTTGGCTCAACCCAGCGAACATGGGCGTGAAAATGTAGCCCAAGGTGAGGTGGGGCGTTTTTTTGAAGATTATTGTAATTGGCAACGCATTGAAGAGTTTAAACAGTGGATTGTTGAGTCCCCTGCCGCGGAAATAGCCGCTGAAGCTACTCGGTCTAAGCGTATTCAAGTGTTTCACGAGCATATTTTAGTGAAGGAGCCTGGCACTGCAAAAGCCACACCGTGGCATCAAGATATGCCTTATTATTGTGTTGCTGGTGAACAAACGGCAAGTTATTGGGTGCCTCTTGATGCAGTGACTAAAACCAATACACTGCAGGTGGTATTAGGTTCTCATCGTTGGCCAAAGTTAGTGCGCCCAACGCGTTGGTCGAGCAATGAGCCTTGGTACAGCAGTGATTTGGACTATATGGACATGCCAGTGATTGATGACAGGCAAAATATTTTGGTGCCAGAATTAGAGTTAGGTGATTGTGTGTTGTTTAACTTTAAAACTGTCCATGGGGCGCCAGGCAATGCGTTAACTAGTCGCCGGCGGGCTTTTTCTACCCGCTTTATGGGCGATGACGTGCGTTACGTCAATCGAGGTGGCCCAACGTCGCCACCGTTTGAGGGATTGGTACAAAGTGATGGCGATAAAATGCCACTTAATTGGTTTCCAGAGGTGTATAACAATGGCCAATAACGCGACTGGAAGTTGCCTTTGTGGGGCGGTTAAATACCAAGTAATAGGTGCGCTAAGGCCGGTAGTGGCTTGCCACTGTGGGCAATGTCAAAAGACCAGTGGCCATCATGTGGCCGCCACTTCTGCTAAACGAGAAGACTTTGAACTGCTAGAGCAAAGGGGTCTTAAGTGGTTTGCTTCCTCCACAGGGATTAGGCGTGGATTCTGCCAACAATGCGGTGGCAACTTATTCTGGGATAATGCAAAATTAACCACTATTTCAATTTTTGCAGGCACCTTGAATCAACCTAGTGGCTTGCGATTGGTGGAGCATATTTATGTAGATGAAAAGCCAGATTATTACGAAATAACTGATGGTTTACCACAACGGCAAGGTTTTAGTATGACAGCAAGGACTCAATAATGGCTCACAAATGCGCACATTGCGATTTTAAAATTACCTCACGCAATCAGTTGTGTGAGGATTATAGGGACCCCGCAAAAGCTTATGGTTGTCCTCAGTGTGGCACTTTTTATATTCTGCCAAGAAGTGGTGCACCTACGGTAAAGCAATGGTTATGGTATTTAATTCTAGGCTTCTCTGGCGGTTTAATTTCCAGTCTGGTACAGCTGAACGGTTATAGTCGATGGTGGTTCTGGAGCTACGTATTGCTTGTTGGAGTTGGTTTGGGCCGAGCCTACATCAAGTCAAAAGCGGTGACCTTAGAGGCTTCTGGGTATCGAGCCGAGCCCAATAATGACTGATTTCATAGTGCCTTTGTGTCAACAGCAGGTCACTATTCTTTATGCAGACGAGCATATTGTGGTGGCGAACAAACCCAGTGGCCTCTTGTCGGTACCGGGCAAACATCCACTCAATAAAGACTGTTTAATTACTCGGGTACAGCAACAATATGCCGATGCCCATATCGTGCATCGTTTAGATATGGACACTTCTGGGGTCATGGTGTTGGCCCGTGGTAAAGCCAACTTGTCAACTTTAAGCCGCCAGTTTCAGCAGCGAGAAACCCAAAAGCAGTATTTGGCATGGGTGTATGGCGTATTGCACGATGATGCAGGCGAAGTTAATTTGCCGTTAAGATGCGACTGGCCCAATCGGCCAAAACAAATGGTAGACCATGACTTGGGTAAAGCCTCATTGACGCGTTTTGAAGTGCTTGAGCGAAGGCCTGCAAGGTTACAGACTAAAGTGCTTTTGAAGCCCGTGACGGGGCGTTCTCACCAGTTGCGAGTACATATGGCTGAACTGGGGCACCCTATTAGTGGCTGTGAGTTTTATGCCCATCCACAAGCACTAATGCAAGCCGACCGCTTGCAGTTGCATGCTTGGAAGTTAAGCTTTATGCATCCATCAACTGGGGCTTTGCTAACGCACATAGCGCCTTCAGTGTTCTAGCTCAAACATAGGTGTTGATCACGTTCCACAATTCATCTTCAGAAAATGGTTTGTGCACATAATCAGTAATGCCAGCAGCTTGCCAGTGGCTTAATTCGGTCATTGGGTCTCTGGCAGTGGCCGCAATAATAGGCACATTGACACTATTATTGACGCCTAAAGTGCGAATGGCACGGGTAGCGGAAAGGCCATCTAAATGGGGCATCATTAAGTCCATAATAATGATGTCATATTGATTATTTTTCACCCAAGTGATGGCTTCTAAACCATCGGCAGCCAGGTCAATAGTGACTTCACCAAAGGAGAGGAATTCATAAATAATTTCACGGTTGATGGCATCATCTTCAACAACCAACATTCTAATTAAGGCCATGGATGAATCTCTGTTCAGGTCATAAATCTAGTTACATCACCCTATCTTAACGCCAAATAGCGCGGCTTAAAAAGCCCTAATGGGGCTGCATCAAACTGCGGCGAGACGCAATACACTATGCCACACCTCTGCATCCAACTCTACAGTATTAGGTAGCACCTTTTGGGAGCCTGGCAGGCGGGCTCCAGGTTGGCTGGTAATGGCGTCTGAAATGGTACTCAGTTTGTCCCAAAATAGGTCGCCAGCAACGTTAGTAGGGTCAATAATAATGTAGCATTGGCCTAGATCGTGGGGCTTGCCTTCGCTCGCCTTAAGAGGGTCTAGCTCAGTGCTGGTGCTGCCACCGGTAAAGGCGGCGGCCAGGATTTCTGCCATTAGACCAAACCCGTAGCCCTTATAACCCCCTGCAGACAAAAGCGAGCCGCCATTGAGCACAGCCTTAGGGTCTTGTGTGGCTTGGCCTTCACTATCAACACCCCAGCCTAATGGGATTTGCTCACCCGCAGTGGCCGCCATATTGATTTTACCTATGGCAATAGCGCTGGTGGATTGATCAAACTGCATGGCCAGACCGCCCTTACCGTCTGGCACCGACATGGCAATAGGGTTAGTGCCAAGCACCGCCTGAGTTCCACCTGGAGGTGATACGCAAGATTTTGCATTGGTCATGCCAATGGCAATGTAACCTGCACCTGCAATCTGTGCTGTGAAGTAACCCATAGAGGTGCAAGTGTGGGAGTGGCAAATGGCTAAGGTGGCTACACCATTGGTTTTTGCGGCTAAAAGTGCCGTGTCTAGGCCGCGCGAAAAGGCCGCCTGAGCAAAGCCTAACTTGGCATCTACTACCACACTGGCAGGTTTAGGCTGGTGCACTTCCGGCTCAACATCACCTTTAACTCGGCCTGTTTTTAGTTGGCTGCAATAGCTCTCTAGATAAAACAGCCCACAAATCTTGTTGCCATGAGCTTCTGCAACACGCACGGCATGGGCAACTGAGTTGGCGATCCATGGTTTTGCACCATGGGCTTCTAAAGCTTTTGCTGTGGTGGCTTGAATGGTGTCCAAATCAACGCTAATGTGGGTCATAGGGTTTGCAACTGTCAAATGTTCTCAGGCCCTGATTTTATGTTGCTTTACCCTCATGGGTAAAGTAAAAATAACACTTCCTATTTTTTAACCCAAAGTTTACGGCCCATGAATCCCTTCCCTCGTGTTGCCATAAGGCCTTTTATCGCAGCCGATAGTGCGCAAGTACAAACCTTGCTGAGTGATGCTAGAGTGGCGCAGATGGCAGGTAACATGCCTTATCCATACCCTAAATATGGCGCCCAAAATTGGATCTCATCCCATGGTGCACAACATCGATCTGGCGCTGCAATTATTAGGGCCATTGTGTGTTTAGAAGGTGGTCAATGTATTGGCGCCATCAGCATTGACCAAATTTCTAGGGGCCTAAATGCGAGTGGCAATTTGGGTTATTGGGTGGGTGTGCCCCATTGGAATCAGGGGTTCTGTGTGGAAGCTGGTGAGTTAATGCTAACGTTGGCGACTAAGGAGTACGCCATGGGACGTTTGGTTGCCGCCCACCGCATCGATAATCCTGCCTCTGGGCGGGTGTTAGAAAAGTTAGGGTTTAATGAGTTAGAGCCCCAGCGCATGACTAATCTATCGGGGCAGTATTTGTTTCGTTGTTATGAAAAACGGCTGTGATCAATGCAATAACTCATGCAGCAAATTTGCTACTACCCCATGTGCGCCTTAGTCAGCCTAGTGCCATTGTTGAAAAGTGCCATGGTGAAAAAGTACCCTTGTTAAAAAGTACCATTATTAAAAATTAGTTTAATAGCACAAGGTCTTTTTCGTAGATCTAGTTGCAGGTGTGTTTATTTTTGTGATAATGTTATGTTATAACATATCATATATAAATCGACCTAATGCAAGAGATTAAATTAATGGCGATCACCTTGATCAGTCTAATACCCATACCATCGACGTGCATGGGA
>Ga0307488_10001710_pt1:5000-18389 | contig 18389 bp, 15 predicted proteins | sample SB02metaG_FD_202248 | JGI IMG/M metagenome (GOLD analysis project Ga0307488, IMG submission 202248) | Sea-ice brine microbial communities from Beaufort Sea near Barrow, Alaska, United States - SB 0.2 | ecosystem: Environmental > Aquatic > Marine > Coastal | place: USA: Alaska... | reverse complement strand
ATGAAGTCCTCCCTCCCTTTCTTTCGGGGGTGCTGACCCGCAGCGAGGCAGATATGACTAAGTGACATATTGAATATGGCGACGACTACAGCATGTCGTAGAAGGAGATAAGAGGTGGAGCCAACGACCCACTAAGACTCACGTATCTACAACTACATTCCCGAGCGGCAGTCAAACGGAGGCGTGAATGCAAGATGCCAGCGGAATGATCGACCGGACAGAGGCTAGGGCTGCTTTCTTCCCACCGCGTCCTTCCTTGTGTGTCGGAGATATAAAGCGAGTGCACCGGAAAAGAAGGGGAACTGAGTCGATCTATTCCATGGCGAAGCATCCGAAGCATAACTGCACACTCACACGATCTTTGCCGAGAGATAGGAGCATTCGGTGGAACCGGTGAACTACACTTGCTTCTTGATAGATGTGTGGGACAGAGGGCTCGTGGTACCTGCTGCCCACCCTTCCTCCGCTTTGATAACCGTGTGAACGGAGAGTGGGCAGAGCAAAAGGGAAGGAGGTCCTCATACGGAGTCGCACACTTGAGCAGTGCGGGAGACTGGAGAATGGGTCGAGTAAACTCCCTTAGGGCCGATTAAATCACAGACGAGGTTCTTGATTTTTTCTTTTTTATTTGAGAAAAAAATAAAGGCAGAGGTAAATACTTCGAAGAGGCGGCTCGGTAGGGATGGAATGGTCAATCGTCAAGTCAAGGATGACTTCTTTGTTGGCGAAACGATGGGGGAGAGAAAGCACGCCAGTGATTCTCTGAGCCGGTCTTCATTTCCAACGCCTCGGGAAACAGGTCGAGATAGATGACAGCACCTTTTTATCCTCTTCCTTACCGGGAAGGCGCACTTCTCTTCTTCTTCTGGCCTTCACCTCCTGCCCGGCCCGGAAATAGAACCCAGCCCCCTTTCTGATCCATTCATTTCTGCAAGCAGGCGGGATCCAGAGCTAAGCCCCCCTCCTATTCGAAGCCGGGTGTGGCCTCGCCCTTTTGCTCTTCCTTCGGTTTGGCTCCACGAAGGCGCCGCCTAGACTAGGAGCCCCACTCATATTCAAAAGGCGCCCAGCTTTCAAGACGATGATAATAAGTAGTTAGGCTGCCATTTTTCCAATATCATGGAATAGCATGGCCCGGGGCTAAGGTAACTCCAGTGGGAGAGCCGTGTTATGGGTGACCTTATTGCACGGTTCAGAGAGCACTTGTGTATGTGATGCAAGTGAACGTGTACGAAAAAGCTGTCGTAAAGTTTCGTTGTTCGTTCCGTCGTTGACCCTATCTATGTTTCTACGATGGCCCAAGAACACGCTCATTCTTCAGCCGTAGAGAGACTTTTGAATTGTGAGGTACCATTACGAGCTCAATATATACGAGTGTTATTCTGTGAAATAACTCGAATTTCAAATCATTCACTTGCTTCAACTACTCATGCTATGGATGTGGGAGCATCAACTCCGTTCCTTTGGGCTTTTGAGGAGCGGGAGAAATTGTTGGAATTCTATGAAAGAGTCCCGGGAGCCAGGATGCATGCCAGTTTCATACGACCTGGTGGAGTGGCACAAGATCTGCCTCTTGGCTTATGTCGAGATATTGATTCCTCCACACAACAATTTGCTTCTCGTATCGACGAATTAGAAGAGATGTCAACCGGCAACCGTATCTGGAAACAACGATTAGTGGATATTGGTACTGTCACTGCACAGCAAGCAAAGGATTGGGGATTCAGTGGTGTAATGTTAAGAGGTCGTGCGACATGAAGACATTGATAGCAATATGGGGGAAGTTCCCATCAGGCAACAACGGTTCTGCCCGACCCTACAAAAGCATGCATATGTTGTCAGTGAAGATTTTGTGTGAAGCCTTGGAGACGACGTACCCGGGGCTAGGGTGAGCTGAGGGGGGACAGCGTAAGTGAGCGAATGTGTGTAAGCCCAGTCAAAGATTCCTATTCTAGGCGGGGCGGGCCATCAACCTTCGAATGGTGTTGGTCCTACGGACCGTGAACGGATTCGCCTCTGGCCTCTGGGCACGTCGGAACCGCATGAGTTCACCGGGGTGGAGCACGGTCCGCCAAAATCGGCATAGGTTAGGTGCTATTGATGGAACATGGTAAGCCCATCTTTCTCCATATGAAAGTGCTGCGGGCACATAGAGATGTGGGTAGAGGAAGTCTCAAAAAGCGAAGGCCGAGCTGTAGGTCACGTGACCTGCACCGAAAAGGTGGCTGACTGGGCTTTCTCCTGGATCAAAGCAGATCAGCTCGCCAAATTCGTTGATCGAATCGGGCGCCCCGGAACGTCGAATGAAAATACGTGGTCTTTCTACAACCCTATTTATATGATAGGCCCGGCCCCTTTCCCCCTATCCCTCCCTTATGTTTAGGAGCGGGATCTGCCCAAGAACGACCTGTGGTGGTACGGAAGGTACGGACTCCGCAAGCGTCCCGCACCCTCTGAGAAAGAAACTCCTCAACCATCACAAGATAAAGAAGTATGACGCTCTGTGTCTGACTCTATTGGTCATAGTTCCTTGCTGTTGCGGCCGGTGCTCGTTTGCTGAACCACCAGATCATAAGGAAAGATGCCTCTCGGGGCATCTGAGAATGATTCGAGCCGTATGAAGGGAAACTCCCACGTACAGTTTGTTTTGGGGGGGAAGGAGCCCGACAGGGTCCCCCACTGACTTGGCCCGGGCCTAAGTGAAAGTGAAAAAGTGAAGTGGTGGGCCTACCCATCCCAACCTGGGGTATGCTGGGATTCGCGAAGAGCAGCACCTTACGATGTTCATGACCAATCGGATCTTGACGTACCAGTAGGTACCAGAGGAGATCGCTATGATCGTTACTGTATTCGTATCGAAGAGATGCGACAAAGTGTTCGGATCATTGTGCAATGTCCTAATCAAATGCCTAGTGGCATGATCAAAGCCGATGATCGTAAGCTATGTCCTCCATCACGATCTCGAATGAAACTATCCATGGAATCGTGCGCCGTGTGAAACGTAGATCATCGCCGTTCTTAACCGAGACTCAGGTTAAGCTCCGTCTCGGAACCGTCGTGGGGTTAGGAGTAAAGCATCCCGAGGTTGGCGCATCTCGTTGGGCGTGGAGAAGCATTGGGAACCCCAATATCTTTCTTCGGAGCAGTTTCTTTTCCCGTCCCCTCGCCCCGGCATAGCGCTTCGCTTCCGGTTCTTCGGAAGAATCAACTGACTTCTCCCTTCTTCATTGATCCGGGGGAAAGGGAACCGTCTACCAGTTGGGAAGCTAGACATCAAGGTTGTGGCTTGATGAGGATAACTAAGCTGACACGCCGGAGTTGGCTGCTGGCACAACAGGGTGGTGCCTTACCGCACCGCAGGCGCACGCGCGGTAGCGTTCGTGGTGGTGCTTCAGGATTCCAATGTACTGCGTCCAAGATCAGAACGAGCTTGCCGGCGGACCACTGCCGTCCCATTCTTTAGTGAGCTGGAGCGCAGCCATCTTATCCACGGAAAACGCGTCAAGCTATCGCTTCGGGTCGAAGCACTAAAAGAAAAGGACCGGGAAACGCGGCGGCATAGGAACCACGGGAACCCAGGAGGGAGAAAGACGATGTACGGGATACGGGATCCTCGTAGTAGGCTGGACCAAAATCCAGCCGAGAGAGGGCAGCCTTTAGAAGCAACAGGTTGGGAAACCAAGAGAAGGCTTCGCCTTTTCTTATCTTCTTCCCGGCACAAAAAGAGGGATTAGCATTATTGACCCCATGAGAAAGCACTAACACCTTCCTCGTTGGGGCTCCGCGCACTGGGAAAAGGCTTCCGCGACAGGAAACCGGCTACTAGTTAGGAAGTGAACATAAGGTATCAAGAGGTCCCTCACAGTCAGGTGCGATGCAATTGCCCCCTATTAGTCAAGTACCCCTCTTCCTATTTTGTTTAGGGGTTAAAATGGCTTGATGAACCCTTCCGTTCACACGCACCGGCCCCATTCACTTGCAACTCGTAGAGGCTGTAAGTAAACAGTGCCCCACTAAATTCAAAGTGACGGTGGGGTTGAAAGACGAGAGTGCCTACCTCCGAGCCGAGAGTGCCCGCCCTTTCTGTCAAGTAGGCTACTTTTTCCGGAACGCAGTCCGGAATAAGCGTTCCTGTGTATATAGATATCTTCGATGCTGTCATTTCGAAATGTCCGCTTCCTCTTTCACCTCCCAAAAAGCAAAGTTGGCTTGACGAGCGCAGATGAGGAAGCGGGAGCAATAAAACCAAGAATCTCTTTCTTTTCCAAATACTTTATTAAATTAAGATTAAGTTAAGGGGCAAAGAGAAGCGCTTTCGCTACTGAGAAAGCGAATGGTCAGCGCGAGGGTTCGACGACTTAGCCGAGCGTTAGCGAAGCGTCATTCTCATAGCGAGGCGCTTCGAGTTAGCGAAGCGCTGTAGTAGCGTCGGAGACTATGTGCTATAATGCTGAACTAAGGACGTTCCGCCTTATCTATAGAAGCAGTCAACTGAGTTCTGAACGAATGGGATCCTTGGTGGGTAATGGCTCAATCAATCTATAGATGGAAAGCCTTATGATGGGAAACTACCACGTTAGGTTTGGAGAGAGATGGGACCTGTTATAGTTTAGGGGGAGCAGATGCAAGCTTTTTCTTTCCATAGCCGGCCAAATGACTACCGGATCATCGGTCTACTCTACCTCAATTCACCATTTCGAACTTTATACAGAAGGTTTTTCCGTACCAGCTCCTTCTACCTATACCGCAGTTGAAGCACCTAAAGGTGAATTTGGTGTCTTTCTTGTCAGTAATGGGAGTAATCGTCCCTACCGTTGTAAAATAAGAGCACCTGGCTTTGCCCATTCACAAGGACTCGATTCTATGTCCAAACATCACATGCCAGCAGATGTAGTCACCATCATAGGTACTCAAGATATTGTGTTTGGAGAGGTAGATAGATAGGACGTAGTCTTGCTCGATCAGGACCCTTGCTTTATTGCGAGCCAAAACAGCTGCACCAAGAAAAATGGCTCTTTCGGCACCCTCAAGAATAGCTTGTGCGTTGGCCCAAAGAAGCCCTGGGTAAAGCTCGATTAGTACAAAAAAAAAGGACCCTCCCCGGGGCGGAGGAAACGGCAACCCTACTGCATTGGAACATCGTCTCCTCACCATCTCCCTCCCCATCGTCTCCTTCTTCACTTCCCCGGAACTGCACATCAGGATTCTTCAATCCTTCTATCTGGCCTCCGTACCCGTAGTGGAGTACCTTGCTACTTTCAATATTCAAGTCATTTTCATTGTTTGTTTTTAGTTTTGTTGTGGAGAAAGAGGGCTACTTAGGAAGCAAGGTAACTCTATCACCTTCCGTCCGTCTTTTCTTGAACATTTGACTTCGCGAATCCTAGCTTTTATAAGGCTCATGCTTCGGTCCCGCTACCGCTCTACCACTGTGCTAGACTCCCATCCATACCGCCTGGTCTTAATTTTGAAGATTTGATTTCCAATCAACGAGTAAGTAGCTCCATTTGGGCTAGGTCAGAGCAGGCTGAAACATATATGTCTAGTTCTTTTTCCTAAAGATAACCTATTACACAATGACGGATCTTCTCGAACCAGACTGACTCATCACTCATCTATCCAAAGCTTGAAATAGCGCCGCTTACCTGTCTCAGCTAGCATAGGACCAAGCAATCCCCATACCCAGACCCCTCTTCTCCTTTATATTTCATTAGTCTGTAAGTGCATTATTTGTGCCCGAGAGAACTACTGGTAACTACTTGAACTATGAAGCCGGCGTATGGTCTGAATCAACGAGAGTGTGATACTTAAAAGAAAATAATAATTATAGGGAGGCAGCTATATCTTTAATCTATACTAGGTCTTTTAGATGAATAAGTTACTTTACTCCTCGAAGAACATTACTTCTCTGGATGCTAAATAAAGAGATTGAAATAACCTTACTAAGCTTTAAGTAAGCACTCTTACCCGCGCCGGATTCGTATGGAAGATCGTATAAAAGAAGTATAACGTTGCTGTAGGAATTCTCAAAATAAAGACGAATTTGGATCCTTTGAGTCTTACTGTATATCCCCCGATTTAGAACTTCCTATCAAAAGATATGACTAAATAGTTGAAAAAAAAAAGCTTATTGAATCTTCCTAAAATGCTCAATCCAAAAGGACTATTTCGTTGTTTGTGCCAAAAAAACTCTTTAAAGCTAGTGAAATCGGCTCATAAGCGCCCGGTGAAGTGGCCAAGAAAGGCATGCATGGCTCTTCCTATTCTTCACAGGCGGTGGGATATCTCGTAACCCAGCTACCTTGGCAACTAGCTCTATTCGCTTTCCTCGGGTGATCGAGTTCAGTTCAATAATTCTAAAGAAGCTGTCAAGTTATGGCTAAATCCTCATCTCCATTCTCTGGTCCACATGCAAACGTTTAAGAGTAGCGAAAGCGGGGCAGCTAGTAGAATTCGTAGACCAAGCACTTCCCCGTTGGAGCGAGCAAGATTCCTTTGGACTTACTTTGGTTTTGCATATATTTTCATATAGAAACATAGCGTAGCGATTCCGTTGCGTCTTAGACATTTCACGCGGGGCGGGGAATCGAGTCTATTCAGGAAGAATTGCAGCAATTCTTCAATCCTAACGAAGTCATTCCGGAGGAATCCAATGAACAACAACGATTACTTAGGATCAGCTTGCGAATTTGCAGCACCGTAGTAGAATTAAGGGCAAAGAAAGGAAAGTCTCATTGGCCCTCGTCGACGCTCCAGTGTATGCGTTACGAGGCAACTAGCATTTTGTTTTGTCATGGAAGAAAGAATGTTCTAGTTTTTCGTTGCTTTTCGTCGGCAAAACCGACGCCAACCTATAAAAAAGTCTCCCTTTCTCTTTTGGGAGCTGAGCTGAAAAAGATGTAGTTCTGTTCTAATGGGATTGAGATTGGAACGTGTCGTAAATGCGGGTGATCCCGGACTATTTGTGCCCCATCCAGGCCATTCTGGGGCTCCTACGAGGTCCATCACTGATATTGGCCAGGAAATGGCAGCTTTTTTCGCGGAGGCTAATCTAGATACTGTAGCGCAGAGCCCATACATAGGGCTTATTCGCGCTATAGATCATTTGGAAGAAGTATCCCCAGCCAATGGAGGTCAAGGAGGCGAGCAAGCAGCGGGGAGCACAGGGGAAGCCGGCCCAGCCAATCCAGTTGATGCCCCTCAGGTTGCTATTCATCATGACGCTCCTCGCCCTTTCGAAACCCCTCAGGCTATGGATCATTTTGCGGGTAGCCCGCTGGATCCATTTGCCATTCACCCACTGGATATAATTCCTCTCGCTCTCGCTCTCGGTTTGGTCATACTTATTTCTTTTTTTTTCCTTCGGGAAGTATGGAAAAACTGGTATGAGAGTGCGAGAAAAAAAGCAGTGGAGTAGTGTGAAGTATAAATCCCCGAGCTGATGTTATAAAGGATCCCTGTTTATAAAACAATATGTGCGCTCATTCTGGATTGAGTTTTAGTGTGTTTGATACCTTTCCCCCCAGGTTATGAGGGAGTGGGGGATGGCTTACAGATGCAAAAGTAAAGGTAACTAGGGTTAGGGGAGGGAAGATACCGAAGAATCTAAAGGTGACTAGGGAAGATATCCAAGAATGGTGTTGATTATAGAATAGAAAGAGAAGCGTGTTAAGCTAAATCAAGGAGCTGAATTATCTCTGTCTCGGTGCTAGATCTATCTGCTAGATTGGGTTATAGCACTATCCTACATCCTGCTAGGGGGAGAGTCTGGAAGGAGGTTGGACTGAAGCCCATCCGATGTAGGCCAGCCTCAACAAGGAATCAGGTTTTTAAGAGAAATGTTGTTTTCTTGAGGAAGAGCGTCTTGTTCGGGGATGACAGGCTTTCTCCGACAAGAAAGATGAGAGGAACCGTGGAGTTGGGAAAAGCGGCGCACTAGAATGGATAGCACAGGTCGGAGGTGAAGCTTATAGACCAACCCCTTCTTTCTTTGAGCTGAGCACTTGACTTCGGCAGTGGTCATTGCCTACCGGTAAACTCCCATACTTCCTTCTTTTGTTCGAGGGAGGCCATACATCTTCCTTCATTGGTTGGATCCAGGTCAGAAAGTTCTAGGAAGGTTGTGTGCGCAAACAAGTCAGAATTAATAAGAAGGGGTGCGAGCAGTACACTACCCATTTGGGTATTGGCAAATCACAGTCATACTTCTTAGAGTGGGGTGGAGCACCAGCACCTTAAGCTGCACCAGTATCTTAGTAAGATAGACACCGATTAAGAAACCGAGAAGTCTAGATTATGGAGACTCTCTAAGTTTTTCTAAGATTTCCTGTGTCTGTACTACTTCACTTTAGACCCGGCATATTGTATGTATCCTTCGCCCTTATTTTCAATTCTGAGAATCCGCCTTCACCCTTCGGAGAAAACATGGTGGCCAGAGAGAAGGTATGTAGATTAATAGAGTTGCTCTTACTTTTAGAATATATCATGGATCAAAACTTGGTTCTCATGGATGAAGTGTTTGAGTAGACAAAAGAAGAAGCTGCTACACGAAGTGAAAACCGGTGCTAAGAGCTGGAGATTATTATCTATGAGAGAGAACTGCTTGGCCCACGATGAGAGAGAACTGGTAGAGAAGTGCTAAAAGTAAGTGTAAGTTAACAAGCATGAACCTCCTCGTTGAGCAGCCGCCTGAGCTTTCTCTTTGTTTAGAATTGAAAGAGAAGTTTTTGATAGTGGGGTGCGTGGTGTATTAAAAGTGGATATAGACCCCGGACAAGAAAGCCTTTTCTTAAGCACAAATGCGGTACTATTTTGAGCAAGCAATCTCTTCTACAATAGGCGGTCTGATCAATCCAAAATATTGAGGCAGGATTTGGATTTAGAGAATCAAAAAGCAATCAACCATCCCCAAACAAAGTGCTGCTGGAGGGAAATGCTAAAGTCCCATTCCGAATTCCATTAAGGTTGTATTCCTACTAAGAAACTCTGGGCTATACTCTACATCCCATCCCAGCTCGTAAGTAATCCTATTTCTGTATTAGCCTTTGAACAGCATGGGCCATGAAAGGACCGGAGAAGGAATGCAGTAGGATGATTCTATCTTTCCTATGTATGGGGCACACGATTCTCTTTCCATACACTAGTCAAAATCCATAATAGGGCGAGGGTACCTAAATATCCATCCAGAGCGAGTTGCGATTCTTTTACTTACTACTTTTTGAAAGATTACACCTTCGACTATCTCTAAGCACGCATGTCCCACTATCTATATGTGAGAACAGGCTGTAAGCACGCATGCCCCTCCTATCTATGAAAGAGAACAGGAATTCCCTACACCAACATATCTAGCGAGGGTCCTTCCAATCTACGAAAAGAGGGCACTACGAAAGCTAATTAGTCAAACCAGCACCAAAATAGCGAGTGAGTAACAAGCACTATTTCGACCATACTCTCTTGTCCTTAGATTCCTGTCATTAAGCACTACATACTATAGCAGTCAACTCACTATTTGCACTCCTTGCATTCCATGAGCTTTTCTTTCAATAGTAAGCAGGAAATGCGAATAAGAGAAGGGTAGAAGAAGCGATTCCTACTAGTACTAACGATTCAAACCTAGCCCCTTAGACTGTTCCTACCACCTCCCCTCTTTTCAGTCGGAGTACCACGACCACGTGACTGGGCTTTCCCCCACGACCAGCACCTACCACCGTCGAGCTACCCGTCCCGCGACCAGTACCACCGAAGCCACGACCAGAAACACCTACTCCATTACCTCCTCCACTAACCCCTTCACAAAATACCAAAATAGGAGCAACTTATTAAATAGGGCTATCTATACAGTAGGTCAAATAGGATCAAGTTTTGCCAATTCCGAATTCAAGTACGAAAACTAAGAAGTTGGCACTTTTAACACAAGGAAAAGGGAGCCCACATATAAAATCGAAAGCGAGTTGGTGCTTGGGAAAGATACTGGTACCTTTAGACTAGGGTCAATAATTCATTAACATTTCGAGATTTTCCTGGCTTAAGGCTTTCACCGCAGTATTGTCTTATGCTTTAGCCAAGTATAGCTCTAAAATCTGTCTGATTTGCCAATGAATCATGATTTCCCTTGCTTTTCAGATAGCCTTGACATGAATGAAATGTGCACTTGACCGTTATCCCTTGCTTTGATTACACTCTCTCTATTCTTATCTCTTGTCGGGCCCCAATCCTTCTTCTTTCTTCTTTGAATTCCGATCGTCATCCAACATACCAGTAACATGTGATGATGCACCCGAATCTACTGCTCTGTGAAGAGTTGGAAGGACAGTAATCGGTTTCTCACTCAACCTATTCTTGGGACATTGGGCAAATTGAATAAGCGAAGAAGGCAAAGATACTTGTATTCCATTGAATCTCTTCCATTTCATCCTTAACTTTATTTCAAAAGAAGAAGCAGTTACCAGATCCGGGCAGAGCAAACCAAACTAGATGAGAAGGCGGAATGTAGCTAAAACATATGGGTTTCTCTAGAGAAAAACCTGCATGTACCTATACCAAACGCTAGAATGCCGATATGGTTGAAGTAGCAAATAGCCAATGTATCAAATAGTCAATGTTGCTCCATAATAAGCCGAAATAGTCCCTGTACCTTTTACAAGGGTAACACCTGCTTGACCTTCCATCTCTTCTCTACAGGCATTCACTGAACAATAGCAAAAGTTCCCACCTAAGTTCGGTATCCCGGCCAAGTGCAGAGTAGAGAGAATCGGGTGCTTCCAGTGATTAGTTATCAGAAAGCCCTGTTTTCCCGAGCCTCCTAATAAAGAAAGGTTCGAATCGGCAGTCTGCTTCTGCCTAAGTATTTGTTTTCATTTCTTTGATTGAACATTCCAAGCTTCCTTTCTATTATACCTAATGCCCATAGCTAGTTTTATTTTATATTTGTCTATTCTTTTTGAAAAAGCTTTATCCGCCCCGTGCGAGAGAGTTGAACAAATAGCATAGCCTCTGGGATGTTGGCCCTAGTGAAGGGGAGCTCTTCGCAGCTGTCAGTGGAAAGATGGAAATTGGTTCTAAAAGAGCCGAGCTAGGGATAAGAGATACGGTTGGTTGGCTGAATGGAAGGAATGCTATTCTAATGGGAACCGGGAAAAGAATGGTTCCCAATACAGGGCCCGAAGAAGAGAGACGAAAGGAAGTAGTGAAAGAAGAAATAAAGTACGCGGATAAAAGTGAAAAATCACATAGCTACTAAGTCAAAACGTCCAATGAGAATGGAGATCAAGAAGGACATGAAATCCATTAGCAGCTCTATCAGTTATTTCATTATTGGCATTCCTTAACCAATAGAAAAAGAAAGAGATCACAAGCGTTATCAGTCTCCAGACGCATCTATCTATAAAAAGGAGTAGGGCACCTGATATGAGATACATACTGGAGTCAAGGATTGAGACCACTAGTGATAAGGCAAAGAAATGAGCAGTCCCAAAGGAATGAACCGGAATATCCACCTTTAAAAGGAATTAACTGAAGCAGCAAATGCGCCTGTTCAGGCAAATGCTGAAAACAGAGCTAGCACCGATGTTCATCAGCTCCTTTCTTTGGCAGAGAAGGGAGAATGCTTTTCACAAGAACTGTATTACCATATTTTCCTATTTCACTTTTTTGGGCTTTTCTGACAGCTTCAAGTTCTCCACCCAATTCCTGATACATATTGGTATTACTGGTACTGCAGTACTTGAATTAATTTTCTATAAATATGAAAACCAGAACACACAGATGATGCCTAGGGATGAAGGAGACTCGAGATCTTGGCTTTCACCTGGGTACCGTGTAGAGGAGCCTGACGCCAAGGCACGTGGAGGATAAGAAGAAAGAATATGAGGAGCGTAGCCGAGAATCTGAAAGTAAGCCCGCGGCCTTTCGAAAGCCTAGAGTGACAGGAAGAACAGAACCCAATAGCGAGAAGTAGGTACGTACCTCAAGTCAATTCAGTTAAGTAAGGTAGGAAAGACTAGCTAGGATTGAAAATAGTTAAGCAGTCAAAAAAGAGGTTTTACTTAATGAACTAGCCTATCTGCCAACCTACGAGTCAAGTACGGGATCAGATCTCATAGTTTCATAACTGAATAGGAAGTCGACTTTTCTTTACCACTCTCATCAGCACTGAAGGGTATTGTTCAGAAGAAGAAGAGAAATCGAACAACTGTTACTACTGTACCCTATTTGTTATTCTTCAACTACAACTACCGCACCCGAAACTGTAACTCCTACTTTGCGTTTAGTTTCTGTCCTTGCAGCTCCTTCATCTTCAACTGAAACTGTCCCGCCCCTGAGCCTTTTTCTGGGACTGTGCCTTCCTACCCTATACAGTTGGTCAATAAGCTACCTCCCCTCCTCGATGACGACAGTTACCCGCGGAACTAATAGGAAGAGCTGCTAGAGATAGAGGAATACAAAATGGTTATGCCAATTGTTAGCCATAGTGAAAGTAGGAGAACGAAGCCTTATATTCTCAGCTCAATCCCTTGCTTATTTAAATCCTATGCTTGTTTGAACGCGCTGCTCAATATCCCTTGCTTCTTTGTCGGCGATTTTGCTTGGCTTGGGGGATTAAAATACATACACGGCTAGTAGAGTTTATGAATGCCCCTAATGAATATGTGAAGGAAATGAAATCACTTTTATGCTCTAAGGTCAAGAAGTTTCTTAGCATTTATGCTATGGGGCGGAGCGTTGCAGTTATAATTGAATCTAATTACTAGTTGCTAGTGCCTAGTTGTACCGATTCCTTCAGTTCAACTGTGATCAGTTTATCCGGTGGGAACAGAATTCATAGTTGGACAGCGAAGATAGAATTCATAGTTTGTTGTGAACACGCTTTCGATATCATATAGAATGTTTTTTTTTAGCGCCCGGTGCCCTTTCGCTCAAAGAAGCGTGATTCAATGCTGCGCTATTTCCGACAAGAAGGAAAAGATGATCCCACCTCCTGCTTCTGTGACGTCTTAACCTCTTTCTTAGGGAAGTAATGAAGATGGCATCGAATAAGCTCTTTGATCTTGATGCAAGTTTGCAAGTGAAGAAGAATGCTTGAGATTCCAAGTAAGGGCATTCTCTCCATTATGGAGCTAGGCTAGATAGGAAAAACCTCAGTTTAGATTTACATAATAAGGGTTTTGAGATTGACTTAGTCTATTCAGTGAATAGGCGGATCGAACTCAAAGCAAGGTGTAAAGCGGTAAGGCATTACGCTGTGGTCAATCTTCAGATATAGAGTAGGTACCGAACCGGAGTCAGAGTGAACAGCGGTATTTCATTCAGTCAGCTTGGCTTTTCTATAGTTGGCCTTTTTGTCTACCTTCTTGAGTCAATGTCACATTGGTCCATTCCGGTCTTCAGTAA
>Ga0307488_10001706_pt1 | contig 18412 bp, 21 predicted proteins | sample SB02metaG_FD_202248 | JGI IMG/M metagenome (GOLD analysis project Ga0307488, IMG submission 202248) | Sea-ice brine microbial communities from Beaufort Sea near Barrow, Alaska, United States - SB 0.2 | ecosystem: Environmental > Aquatic > Marine > Coastal | place: USA: Alaska | collected... | reverse complement strand
AGTTATTTTCATAAATGTCAAGTTCTTTTGATATTAAATTATTGTTTCTAACCCCGTATATATAATCATCTGAATACAATCCTTCTGACTGCAAAGATAATTGAATAGTCTTTATATCAGAATTGGATATGTTTTTAATACCTTCATATAATATTATTATATTTCTATAATTTGAAAAAGAATGCATTAATATATTTGATATTGAATTTTTTTGATTTAAAGCTCTTGTGAATTTATTTTTATTATATATACTGTAATACTTAAACCCTAAAGTAGGACCAGTGGGTATAGACGAATCATCTAGGAACTCACAAAAGATAAAATCAATAGATTTTTTGAAGCCGAAATTTTTTAATAAAGATTTTGTTTTAGGAAGATTGCAGTCTTTGGAGGAGTATTTTAAATATAGAAAAATAGTTTGTTTTTTAATGTTGATAAGTACATCGTCCATTAAACCAAAACTAATTGAATCAAGATATAATTTTTTGTTGTACTCGCCTGCATAAGAAAGGCTTGAGTCATCCCACTCTTGACCATGGGTGATATGGAATAAATCCTTTGTGTTTTGCTCTACATTGAAATGTTTATTAAGTATACCTGAATAGCAAGTATCCCAGTGAGGCTCTCCTATGACGAAGTCGGGAAGTTTATCTTTGATTTTTTTATATGCATGATTTCTGATAGCAATCCCATCGACTCCTATTTCGTAAATGGAATAATTTAATTTATATATAGATTCTAAGTTTTCTGAAAAAGAAACATCTCTTCTTAAAAATTCTATAACATCCTTGTTGTTAGATAAAATGTCTTGGTATATAGATTTAGAAACAATACAATCCATGTTTGTGTACAGGATGATATCGTCATCGGAAACCAAGTAAGAAGCTTCGCTTAGCATGTCTTTTAGGAATGCGAAATCTTTTTTAGATTTTAAGCTGCTTTTTGCGCTTCTTTTTAATTTAATAAATTTCCATCCAGGGGGGGCTTTACAGTCTGTCTCGGAAGCGGCTAAGATTATTACATTATTAGAAACACTTTTGTTGATAGATTGAATACAAAGGCTGACTCTTTTTTTTAAGGATTCATTTGAAATATTATCTGGATCGATAAAATTAACAACATGGATTATTTTTTTAGCAAAAAACTTATTAGAATTTTCGTGTTTGCCAAGCTTTAGGATTTTTCTTTCAGAAAAGAGATATTTCCAAAGCTGTTTTACTATTTTGTTTTTAGGTAAAAACCTTTTAGATTTTTTATCAGCTTTATCGATTTCTTTATCGAGGTAGAAATTTATTTTATGGAAAAGATCTTTCAGTAATCCCATAAAGGATAGTAAAAATATATATTAAAAAGTCAAAACCAATTACCCAGAAGCATGCAAAGTTTTTTTGACCAATAGTAATGCTCCTTTTTTAGCGAGCATTATAGCTGTTTTTTTTATTAGAAGAGACATTTTAGGTAATACTATATATTACACAAGAAATGCCCCCTGTCTATTTAGAATTTCTTAAAAGTCGTCTTCTAAGGAACCGCTCTGCTGGTATTCCCTAACTCTACGTTCGAAAAAATTGCCCATGGCCTGTACATCTACGACCTCTCCAAGCCAAGGGAATGGATTGGTGTCACTTGGGAATCTATATTCTAACCCAATAGACTCAAGCCTTCTGTTTCCTATATAATGCATATAATCAACGAACATTTCAGCATTTAACCCTAAAATTCCTGTAGGAAGAACATCATGTGCATATGCTACCTCTAATTCTACAGCTTTTTTAATATGATCTACAAATTCTTCCTGAATTTTTTTAGTCCAAATTGAAGGATTTTGCTCAATTATTGTATTAATCAAGTATACACCAAAAGCGATATGAGAACTTTCATCTCTTAATGTGTATTTAATTTGATCAGAAATCCCTTGCAGCTTATTTTGCCTACCTAGGGCAAGTAACATTGCGAAGCCGCTAAAGAAGAAGGTTCCTTCGCATACAATCCAGTAAGTAAGGAAGTTCCTTAAAATTTCTTGTTTTCCTTCTTTTGAATGAGGGTTGAAATCTTGACGACCGATGTCGTTAGTTATGGACATTAAGAAATCATCTTTAGCTTTGATGCTAGGAATTGTTTCATAAGCAGTAAAAACCTCATCTATGTCTAAGTCAAGGCTGTCGCAAATATATACTACCGTAAGGTTGTGAAGACTCTCCTCGAATGCTTGACGCAAAATGTACTGACGACATTCAGCATCCGTAATGAATCTAAAAGCAGAGAGAAGCAGGTTATTGCCCACCAAAGATTCGCTTCCAGCAAAGAAACCCAAACATCTTTTAACCAATAGTTTTTCGTCTTCTGTGATTTCATTGTTTTTCCATTGTTTAATATCGTTTTGCATGCTTATTTCTGTAGGCATCCAATTGTTGGCACAGCTTTTTAAAAATAAGTCCCATGCATATTTGTGTTTATGAGGCAAGATCCTGTTTACCCCCCCGACATTCTTAGTTAATAGCTCTCCTGTTTTAGTATCCATAAATAATGATAACGATTCTTTGTTGTAAAAAGTTCAATTATTATATGTTAATCTTGCTTTTTTGTCAAGCTTTTTATTTTAAAACAAATATATTGAAGAAAAATAAGAACATAAGGAAAAAAGCAAAAAAATAAAACAAATGAAACAATTAAAGCAAAAGTAGGGAAGGAGTGATTGTCTGCAATTTGCGGAAGTAGTGTATTGGAATTTGAGTCCACAAGGGGGTAGGAAATATTATTATCTACAGGATTTTGATGAGTGGGCTTTGTTGAGAAGATTTGCTTAGATGCACATCCGCTATTTAAAATAAAAAATAAGAGTAAGCAATAACTTTTACTAAACCTATGGCACAGCACAAATATGCAATCATAGAAAAAATAAAAATAATTATAGATATAATTAGGTTGTTCACTGAAATAAATATTCTTTATTATCGAACTGAATTTAGGCATGATATTACGAAATTTAAATTTTCACAATTAATACTTTTTATATTTATATTTCCACGTTTATTGCTAATTAAAAATCCTGATTCTTCTTCGCTATCTTTTAATAAATAAGATATGAAGTCGTGTGCCCCGTTTTGTTTGAGCCATTTCCAGTATAGTGATCTGGTTCCAGGCAAGCACCTTAATAAAACATCTTCAAAGATGAAAGTTTTGCCATAAAGGGTTACATCCCTGAAGCAATTTACTTCGCTTGGCGGCTCGCAAAGAAAGGAATCTATAATAAGCTTCACATAAATACATACACTAATTTATTAATCTATGTGTTTTTATATATGCTTATACAATCTATTATTTTACTATCTATAGGGGATGGGAAATTTTCTAGATAGCTAATCTTGAACCATCCAAACTCAGTATGCTCTTCATTTAATGTAGGATAAACACATTCAAGCACTTCAAGGATATAAAAATGAAAATGATTTCCATTTTCTATAAAAGATTTTATAAAGATTAAGTCATTGGGGTTTGAATCTATGTCCGCTTCTTCTTTTAGTTCCCTGGAGGCACATTGAGGTAGAGTTTCGTTTTCTTCAAGCCCTCCCCCGAAAATAGACCAATATCCTCCATAAGATATTGGTTTGCCGTTCCATTCAGGTATTCTTTTTGCTAGAAGAATGCTGTTGCCAAAAACTATAGCAACTCCAGAAGACTTTCTATTGGCAAGACTCACAGCTTTCTCCGTTTTTTAGAGCCTCAATACTGCAGGAAGATTTTTGTTCTTCGGGATCTTCGATTGTTGTAGATTTTTCTATCTTACTTGCGGCCATATTCCTTAAGTAATATGTAGTTTTTAATCCTTCCTCCCAGCATTTCATGTAAATATCATTTAAATATTTTAAAGAAGTTTCTTTATTGTATAAATTGAAACTTATAGATTGGTCTATCCATTTTTGCCTGACGGATGTGCATTCAATAAGTTTCATCATATCTCTGTCAAATGCGGTTTTATATTTTTCTTTTAAATCTTCTGGTATATTGCCGTTAGATAGAGACAAGTCTCCGTCTATACTTTTTACAAAAGATGATATATCTGTATTCCATAAGCCTCTATCCTTCATATCTTTTACAAAATAAGGATTGGTTATGTAGAAATTGCCGCTCTTATTTTCGTAAACAAAAAGAACTGAAAAATTAGGTTCAATGCTTTGCTCAACTCCGTTGATATAGCCTATGGTAGCTGTAGGGGCAATAGCCATAACATTAGAATTTCTCATTCCGAACTCTCTTACATGCTCTCTGACCTTTTTCCATTCATCAAGTGTTTCCCCTTTGCCTGTTAGGGGTTTTCCTGTTGTGGATGATTTTGGGACTTTTTGCTTACCCTTGTAAACCATTAGGTTATTGTAAGAATCAATTGGGAAAACTTCTTGACTCCAGAGTGAGCCTTTGTAGGTTCCGTAAGAGCCTCTTTCGGCGGCCAAGATTGAGCTAGCATAAATAGCGTGACAGGAATAAAACTCAAAAAGAGAATCATTGAAATTTTTAGATTCATCACTATCGATGTTTATGTTTTGTATATGAAGCACATCATGTATTCCCATCATTCCTAGACCAATAGGTCTATGTTTAATATTGGAATTTGAGGCTTCTTTTGTGGGGTAAAAATTTATATCTATTACATTGTCTAGCATTCTGATCGCAGTATGAATAGTTGACTCTAATAATTTATAGTCTATTTTGTCGCCATTTACATGGTTAACTAAATTGATTGAACCAAGGTTGCAAACAGCAGTCTCTCCATGTTCTATTTTTTCTCCTTCATGGTATTTTGAAGCTTTTGTGTGAAGAGTAATTTCGGTACAAAGATTGCTACTGTGAACAATTCCTTCGTGTTGATTTGTATACCTGATGTTGCACGGGTCTTTAAATGTATTCCATGGATGCGATGTCTCAAATAAAACTTTTAACATTTTTTTCCAAAGATCTTTTGCTGTAGTGGTTCGGTAGTTTTTTATTAAACCTTCCTTTGCATCATCACATAATTTATTGTAACGATCATCGAATTCTTTTCCAAAACAGTCATGTAAGGTCTTGCCGTCATCCCCCTCTGTATCCCTTGGGTCGAAGAAGTACCAAATATCTTCGTTTTGAACCCTGCGCATAAATTCATCAGGAATCCATGATGCGGTGTTCATGTCATGGCATCTAAGCCTGTCATCTCCCGTGTTCCTTCTTAAGTTTAAAAAATCTTCATAATCTAAGTGCCATGGCTCGAGATATGCACATCCTGCCCCTGGTCGTTTCCCGCCTTGGTTGACTGCAACTAGGAGATCGTTGAAAATTTTTAACCAAGGAACAAGTCCGCTGGATATTCCATTAGTCCCCTCAATGTGAGAACCTGTTGATCTAAAAGGAGTTACGTCAAGACCGAGCCCCCCTGCAAACTTAGATTTTCTTGCTTCTTGCCAAGCTCCATCAAATATTCCATCTATACTATCATCAAAAGTATTTAAATAACAAGAGCTAAGTTGGGAATGGTTTGTTCCGCTATTAAACAGAGTTGGGGTAGATGGAGTGTACAGCATACTGCTGATTAAATTATAAAATTCTATAGCTTTTTCATTTTTATCTTTTTCATTTATAGCTAGCCCCATAGCCACCCTCATCCAGAAACACTGCGGAGCTTCCATGATTTTATCTTCATTTCTTACAAAATATCTGTCGTACAAGATTTGTATCCCTAAGTATTTAAAATTATTATCTCTTCTTATTTTTAATTTTTCTGAGAGCATTATTAGATCAAATTCCATAAGCTTTGGATCTAACCTATTTACCTTTACTAATTTTTTTATGTTTTGAATGAAACTTTTTCTATATTGAAGCTTGAATGTATCGGAGTCCACCCCCTCTTTGAAGACCTCTTTATATAACGTGTTTAAAAGTAGTTGGGCGGCGGCATTTGAATAATTAGGCTCCTTCTCTATTTTTTCTCTTGCTGATAATATTAAAGCTTGGTCTATTTCCCTCGTAGTTATTTTATCAAAAAGTTGTAATTGTGCATCTAGCACTATCTCGCTTGCAGAAACATCTTCTATTCCTTCGCACGCTCTTTGTGCACTTGCGTTAATCTTATCGACTGTAAAATCTTCTAGCCTGCCGTTTCTTTTTTTTACTTTTATGTCCATGATGAATTTTTACACCAGACTGGTGGTTAATTGAATTAAATATGATAACTTTTTGAAGATTACAATCTTAGCATAAAAAATAGTGTATTGCAAGAAGATAATTAACAATCTAGATATTGATTGTTGACGAACCATTGATATGTTTTTTTAATTCCGTCTCTTAATTTATACTTAGGGTTGAATCCTATAGAGTTAAGTCTAGAGTTGTCCATCGTTTTTATTAAGGTTCCGTCAGGCTTGCTTTTGTCAAAAATGATATCACCAGGATATTCTAAAACACTCTTTATTGTGTAGGCTAAGTTTTTTATTGATATTTCTTCTCCAGATCCGCAGTTTATGTGAGATATATTTTGTTTATATATATCGTTAGCGTTGACATATTTTAAGCAGTGGATAATTGCACTAGCAGCATCCTCGACATATAAAAATTCTCTTATTGGTTTTCCTGAACCCCATACAGTGACTTCATTCGTTCCCCTTAACATAGCACAGTGAATTTTTTTTATAAGAGCAGGTAGTACGTGGGAATTATTTAGTGAAAAATTATCTCTAGGCCCATATAAATTGCAAGGCATTAAGGAGTAGAAATTACTTTTGTATTGTTCGTGGAAAAATTCACACATTTTAAGTGCTGCAATTTTTGCAATAGCGTAAGGCTCGTTAGTTTTTTCTAATTCGCCTGTTAGTAAGAGTTCTTCTTTTATTGGGATCTTACAGTTTTTGGGGTAGATGCATGAAGAACCTAAGTTTATTAATTTTGAAACTTTGTGTGTTTTAGATGATTTTATTACATTGGTTGATATCTGTAAGTTTTCATATATAAAATCCCCTTTATATGTATCGTTAGCTAAGATTCCCCCTACTTTTGCCGCACATAATATGACATAATCTATGTTTTCTTTTTTAAAAAAATCATCTACATCTTTTTGGTTTAAAAGATTTAGATCTTTTTTTGATTTTGTTATTAAGTTTTTGCAGCCTGATCTTTTTAATTTATCAATAAGGGATGATCCGAGCATACCTTTATGTCCTGCCACAAAAATATTTTTATCTTTCACTTGTTTAATAAACTGTAGTCTTTTTCGTACATTTTTTTAACGAGTCTACTGAAGCTGGTTTTCTTTTTCCATCCAATCTCTTTTTCTGCTCTAGAGCAATCTCCAAGAAGCTCGTGGACTTCTGCGGGGCGGTAAAACTTAGGATTGATTTGAAAAAATAAACCACCATCTTCTGTGTAATATCTTTCTTGATCTCCTTCTCCTTTTGATATCCATTTTATATTGGCGCATTTTAATGACTCATCAAGAAATTCTCTCACTGTATGCATTTCCCCGCTAGATAGCACATAATTTTTAGGAGACTTTTGGTTCAGCATCAACCAAACTCCGCTCATGAAATCTTCGGCATCGCTCCAGTCTCTTTTGGCATCAATATTGCCAAGTTCGAGGATGGGAATATTTTTTTTATTTTCTATTGAATGTTTTATTTTTGCAACAGTATTGCTTATTTTTCTTGTTACAAAATCTAACCCTCTTCTTGTTCCTTCGTGATTAAATAACCATCCTTGTATAGCGAAAAGACCATATGACTTTCTGTAAACTCTAACAATGTGTCTAGCTGCGCATTTTGCTGCTCCGTATGGAGATTGAGGGCGAAGTGGGTGTTTTTCGTCTTGAGGGCTATAAACTACGTCGCCAAACTCCTCTGACGATCCAGCATTATAAAATTTACAGTGAGGAGCAAATCTTCTTATCGACTCTAATATATGAAGTACCGAATTGGAGTCGGTTTCCCAAGTTTGAATAGGGTAGTCCCAGCTTCCTGCAACAAAAGATTGAGCAGCAAAATTAATAAAAAAATCAGGCTGTATCTTTATAATTGCATCTATAATGCTGTGGGCATCATTTAAGTCTAAATTAATTAATTGAAATCTAGCTTCAGTTTCTAGGTGTAAAATGTTTTCGTGATTTTTAACACTTAATCTTCTGATAGCTCCATATATATTATGAGGTGTATTTTTTAATAAATAGTCACACATGTGACTGCCGTCTTGTCCTGTTACCCCAGTGATTAAAACTTTTTTCATTTTTTGATAATTCTTTTGAATTCTTCGAAGTCTTCGATGTAGTCATTTGGCTCATACTCGATGGAGCAAAATGCTATTAGTATTGAGCTTTTTTCTTTATAGACTTGAGAGTCCCATACAAGTCGATCTACGAAAACACCTTCTCCTTTTTTAAGATCATGGGTATGCTCGTTTATTCCGTCATTTAATGTAATATCAATACTGCCATTTGCGCAAAATAAAAAAGTTCGACATAGATAGTGAGCATGATTGCCTCTCTCTTCGCCAACCCTGCAACCACTGACCATAAAAAACCTTTTAGGGTTGAAGGGTAATTGGCTAAAGTTTAAAGGATAAAGTGTTCCGTCTTCCGCTTCAAAAGAGTCCATTGCATAGCGATTTTTTATTGCTATAGGGCTATCTTTTTGTTTTTTTAATCCTGTGAAATAAATCATCAAAAAACTCCTATATCATAGTATGCACGATTCAAGGTTTAATTCTTTTAATTTTAGGGTTAAGTCGATCACTTTTTGGATTTGATTATTAGTCATGGATTCATTTAAGGGAATGCTTGCAGTAGTGTAAGATTCTCTTGTTGATCTATGGCAATTAAATTTAACTCCTTTATTATATAAAAAATTATCATGCATACAATCATAATGTATTCCACAAGAAATTCCATTATCAGCCATATCTTTTAAGAACTTTTTATTATTATGTGTTTGTATTCTGTATAAATGAGTACTTGAGTTTTTATATCCAAGGGCTTGGTTGTATTTTTCCCTAATACTTTCTGTTTTATCTTTTTTGTCTTCGTATTTTTTAAGGTTTTCTAAAATAATTTTTGCTTGAAAAGAATTCATGTACATCTTATAGCCTGAATACTTAATATTTTTTGACCAGCTAGAACCTGAGGATTTATCAAAGCCATTATTGGAAACCTCTCTAAGGAATGAAATCTTAGATTCATCATTAGAGACTATAATTCCTCCATCCATCCCTCCGCAAGGTTTTGTCGGATAAAAACTAAAAAACATTAAATCGTCGGAGTTGGCTTCATTCGTAAACTGATCTTTATCTAACCTTTGGGCTGAATCTATAATCTTAAATTGACCAAAGTCGTGAAGCAGGTACGAATCCCCTACCCATGATATATCGTCAGTAAACTTTATAATGTTGCCACTGTTATGTATTGAGTTTAAAACTACTGGAGGTATTAAGCTCGGTATCGATACGGAAAATGGAGAACTAAAGGAGGGGTTCAAATATTTTAAGCAGACATAAATTATATTAGAAGCTGAATTAAAAGAGCATGCATATTTTGCTCCTACATATTCTTTTATTTTATCCTCTACCTCTTCTACTTCTTTAGAATGTAAAAAATTTGAAAACTTAGAGGTGTCTACAATATGGTTGTTTATATTAAACAGATCAATCATGCATACTTGGCCTCTTTTATTTTAGAATTATTTGAAGACAAGCCGTATCTCTCTGAAATATTTTTGCAAAAAAGAAAATAATCATTATATGCAAGTCTTATAAGTGGGTCTAGCATAAACCTTTGGTTGTTTGGTTCATTGCTTGGCGCATAGGAATTGTTTTCAAAATCAGGAAAGAATCCCATAAAATGAAAAAAGGGCATAATATATTCCTTATCTATATATTCAATATTTTGATAACCTGGAGGCCTCGCAAATTTTACAACTTTTTTGAGGAAATTTAAAAAAACAAAATAATCATAATTATATGGCGCTCCGTGAACTATATTTTTGGAACCATAGATGTGGATTGACTCTGGAAAAAGTTCTTCGAATAATTCAACATATTTTTGATCGCCGCATGTATCGTAGCCAGAGTTTCGGTATTTGTTTTTAGGGTTGATTACACAGTCTTCCCAGAAATTTAAAACTTCATTTCCCTCAGAATTGTTTTTAAAGTAAATAACTCCCACATTATATGCTCCTACATGGGTTGGCTTTGGTACATGTAGGTGGGGGAATATGGCAACAGCTTTATCTCCCGATTCTTTTTTAAGCAAGCCAATGTCTTCATAGAAAAAGATATCTGAGTCTATGTAAAAAATATCTTCTAATTTATATTTTTTAAATAAATATTTAACTCCTCTAGAGGATAGCGAAAAACAATAATGCCTAAACTTTTTCCCGCTAGGATTATTTGTGGAATAAGAAAGATTTGGATCTCTGGATAAGCCTTCTACATTTGTATGTATAGGTATCAAATTTCGCAGATTTAGAGACTTTAGCTTATTGTAGGAATCATCATCTAGGCATAAGTAATAGAGGTTAAATTTCTCTAAGCTAGTAGAAATTAAAGATTCATATAATGCTAGACCTTTATATAGGTAGTTATAGTCGGATAATGTTACTATGTTTTTCAATTTTATTTTTTAAAAATAGCAAACCCTTTTCCTTTTTCATTCCACGAATCAAAAGATAAATTATTTGCTTTTGCAAAGTCTTCTACTGCATTATTTACGTCTGGAATCGGGCATCCATTTGGGGAGTCTGATCTATAGTCGTCTACAACCATTAGTCCTCCATCATTTATTTTCGGAAAACAATTTTCCATGTCAAGCTTTGCACAGTCATAGTTATGACAGCCGTCAACAAAACAAAAATCCAAGCCTTTTTTAAAATTTTCTTTAAAGAAATTTTCTGTAAGGACTTTATTGCTGTCCCCCTCAATAATCTTGTAGTTTTTAAATTGATTGAAATTTTCAGACCAAGCTCTTGCTCCATGTATATAGTCAAGATTCCAATCCACTGATATCATTTTTTTAGGATTACATGAATTTAATATTGTAGCAGCACTTCTTCCTGATGCCCAGCCTATCTCTAATATATATTTAGGCTTCAAGTCTTTAAGTAAAGAAATAAAAAAATCTCTTTGATCTTCGTTAAAATGGCCATCTTGATGCCATAAATTATTAATTTTTTCTATATTAATCATTTTATTTTAAATTTAGCCATAGTACCGCAGGAATCTATTAATTTTAAATAATCATTCATTTTTTTATATTCACTATCGCCCCTGCTATTTAATTCGTTTCCCGAAAAATCATGGACAAAAACTAAAGTGTCTTTGTGGCTCATGAGTTTGCATTTAGATGCACATGCTAATCTGGCTCTACCATCAATAAAAATAATATCAAATGGCCCTTTACTTATTGGGTAATCTACATAGTCTTCAAACTCTTCATATGTGCCGTCATCTTTAAATTCTTCAAATGGCAAAGTAGGAGGAATTAAGGCCATTTTTGAATTATTAGGTTTTTGGGCAGAAACTTTATAGTACCAATGTGGTTGATGCTCTACTGAAAGTACATTTTTAGATCTATCACATATTTCTAATGAAAACATTCCGCATCCGTATTCAAGAACACTTTTATCTTTAGATAAATTTTTAAAGAAAAAATCTTTTTCTTCTTTGGTTGGGGTGTATGGGTCTTTCATGGCAGTTAATATAGGTCTAGCTCTTGTTTTAATTTTGATTTTAAATCTCCAATAGAAGAGTTAATTACTTCAGGGTGATCTCCTTTAAAATTTGAAGTTCTGCAAGGGCCTCTTGTTTGGGGTAGCCATTCGTGAACCCCGTGATATGCATTCTCTATAGTTTCTTTTTCAAGATCAGATCCTAGCACCCAAGGCTTGTATACATTTTTGTAATAATCTGGTATGTTATTGTTTTTGTTTAAAAATTCTGAATAGTACAAAACCTTATTGTATACTTGCCTTGGAAAAACGTAGGAGTAGTGATACATTCTAACTCCATAATTAGAACTTAAGAAATTAAAATCAAGATGTTTTTCTGGAAGCTTGTCTCCAGGGTATACATGTTCAATAGTAGGAGGCCTATGAGTCTTCCAAGAAGATCCAGGGTATACCTTTCTAATTCTTATGAATTCTGCACTTTCTTCAAAGCCTGTAAGATATTTATCAAAGCCCCCATAGAAAGTTGTGCTTTTAAATCCTACGCTTGTATATCGTTCTGACTTAAGTAATGATATTACTGTTTCAATATCTTCTGGCTTAAAAATTTCATCGCAATCTAAGTTCCATATATAGTCGGTATCGTCTTTTAAATGCTCCATGTAAGCATTGCATTGATCGTCTTTTTCTTTAAAGCAACCATGTGTGGATATTATCTTGTTTTCTGGATCAGGGAAACTTTTAATTATATCTATAGTCGAATCATTGGAAGAGTTGAATCCTTTTGACTGCCAGTAGCTAACTGGACCTTCTGATATTAGGATTTGATGCGCATAAGGGTACACGCTTTTTATTGCCTGTTCTAAAACATGGTCGCCGTTAAAAACTATTATGCCGAATGATATTTTCATTTTATTTTTTTAAGTAAGAAACTAGACTTATAATAAAAACAATTTCTTAGAGGAATACATTGATCTGGTAGGGGAATGACTAGCAGCTTTTCAAATCTGAATTTTTTTAATATTTTTTCAAAATCATCAATTTTTTTATTAATATTTTCAATTAAAATTTTACCATTTTCTTGCTCGAATATTTTTGGCCATTCTTTTTGTCTTGCTACAAATATTTCTGGGAATTGTTTGTTGTACCAGCATTCTTTGATTTTATTCATGTTTTAATAAATTTTTTAAATATTAAATCATCTGCAATTAGATAATCCTTGCACTTATTGAAATTTTCAAGTATTACTTTTGGGTTAATGCTAATTGAGCCACTGTTGATTTTGGAAATAATTGTTTCTAGATCTTCTAGGGTGTCAAATTCTATAATGCCATCAATGTTGAAAAATTTAGATATACTTGGGCAACCCCAATAGATTGGTATTGTTCCAGTTGCAAGGCAGTCGATTAGTTTTTCCGTAAAATAATAATCTGATTTAGTGTTTTCGATAACGATAGAATACTTATAGTCCTTGAGTCCTTCTAGCTTATTTTCTATGGGATTATAACCTCTTCCATATAAGTCTATTTTATTATTAAATTTTTTAATTACTTCATGTCTTAAAGACTGGCCCTCGAGGCCTTTTTTTTGAGAAGCAATAATTGATATGCTTTTAGTTTTTGTATATAAGCTTATATCGCAATCATCTATCCAGCATCCTCCAATAGGTAAAAAATTAAAAACATTAGACTTCCCTAGTAAGGCCTTATCAAAAGTAAAAATCTTTTCAAAAAAATTATAATTTTCTAAGGCAAATTTATAGGCACAACTTGTAACTCTTGGAGATTCCAAGAGCCAGCCATATATTTTTTTTTTATGCCTTAAGCAGGTATTTACAGTATCGTGATTAAGGCTTGAGTCTGTAATGAAAATAGAGTCAGAGTCATTTAGGTTATCTCTTTTCCATTTTCCTAATTTTGGTTCTTTGTCGCACGATGAAATTGAATGCGAAAAATGAGAGTCTATTAGATTTAAGTTAATCATTTTTCCAATAGAGAATGCAATTATCATTAGATGTTAGCGGATATTCATCTTTTTCTTTCATTGAAAGTAATTCTTTTAAGTGTTTTTTATCATAAGAAGATACATTAAATAAATGTGATATGTTGTTGTATGTGATATATCCATTAAGGCTTTTTTGTAAAATTTTTTCAATATACAAGTCTTGAACTTCTTTTATGCATTCAGTAAAAGCATAATTACTAATTACTAAATCATATGATTTTTCGGACAAAAGATCCATATCCGAAATATATATATTTGAAGAATCATTTAGATATTTTTTTGTTAATTCTATTGGTTCTGGTAAATCTATCAATGTATAACTCTTTACATTAAATATATTTTTTAAAATACCACATAGGCCGCCATATCCAACCCCTATCTCTACTATGTTTTTATCACTTAAATCTCCAAACATATTCTCTAACTCAATAGCACACTTTAAATACCTAAGACTGCTCGGGCTAATTTCTCCAATTTCATCTTGGTAAAATTCCTTTACTGGCCAACCCTGATTGTCATTTAGCTTTGCTGCACTTAATTTTTTTTGGGAAAAATTTTTATTATTTAAGCACCACTGTAGTAATGCTTCGCCTTGATCTTTAGAGGTATGCTCTAAAATTGATGTATATCTTGGGTCCCGCTTAAATGTTTTAAAGATAGATTTGTCTTCAGATGCTTCTTTGCAAAAATCTCTATACATTTTTTCGTCACTAATGCTAGTTTTCATTTTTTATTTATATGTTTACGTAACAAATCCATGTATAGTCAAGTTTTTCTTGCCATAGTATTGGATGATAATCTTCTTTTTCATTAGCGCTTAAAATAGGATCTTTTGTATCATCGCTCCAAGCATCTCCCCATCTAGTGGTTGGTGTTTTAAATAAAGGAGGGAATTCATAATATTCTTTTATTATACTTTTGAGAAAATCCGTATCGTCTTTATTTTTTGAGAAATACTTTGTTTCGTGTCCAGGTTTTTCGGTTAGATAATCTTCATAAGATAGAATTTTTTTAATAGAAATGCAGTCTCCATGGTTGGGGGGGTAATTGTCCTCGAAAATTAAATGTTTAAACCCTAGTTCTTTGCAGAGTTTTATCCTTTCAAAAGCATTTTGGTGGTCATCGAAAAATAGAAGCGTTGAATCTTTGTCTAGATGGTCAAAATCTAAATCACTAAAGTCTTCTTTGTGGTATTCCGAGCCTTCTATTTTGTGCTTTATAATGTCATCTAAAGGTTCTATGCAAATAAGTTTTGCTTTTGGGGCAGATTGATTTAATAGCCAACTTCCTTGGCCATACCAAACGCCGCTTTCAATAATGGTTTTAGGTTTTAAATTTTTTACTAAGCAATATGTTGCAAACATATGTGGCGAACCCATCCCGCCGTGATTGCTATCTAGAGGTTTTTCTATATATAAATCTATAAAGTTTTTTATTTCACTTTTAAGGTTTTCGTCTTTAATTGATAATTTCATACAGTATTATATTAAGGTAAAGTTTTTGCAAAAAATATCTTGGTACCCCTCTTTGTTTTTATTTAAAAACCATTTTTCGGGGAATATACAAACCTTTTCTTTGTTTTGGTTTAAGTATGAACCCCACCAGCTAAAACTACTATTGGAGCCAATATTGCAACCACACATACTTATTAAGTATAAACAAATATAATCATCTTCATCAACAAAGTTAACTAAAGGGTGTGAGAAATTTTCCATGCACCATTCTAGGTCATCGCTAACTATGAATATTTTTTTATACCCACCTATCATGTTTATAGCTTGATTGTAATAGCTTTGGTCTTGCACTGGGTGGATATCTTTAAACTTTAAGTAATCGCCGCGCCTGATATGTATTGAGACAGAATTTTCGTCTGGAGAGTATTCTTTTAATATTTCATTTTTTATAGAATCTGATGGTAAGAATTTTTCTATTATATTTTTCTTATATTTTTTGAAGTATCTTTCTGATTGAAAGTAACCTGTTATGGATACATTTTTGCCTTTAGGTATTTTTTTATATTCAGAATCTAAATATTTATAATCAGATAAGCTATCATCCGCCTCTAGAAACTTAAAGTCTTTAAATACATTCATGGAATAATTTCCTATATTTAAGCCCTGATTGGGTAGAAAGTGTCTTGATGAGCAAATAGAAAAATCTTCTTTATTGTCTAGAGAGAAAGAATAAGATGCAGCAACTTGAAAAAGCTGATTTCCTAGTCCGCCCATGGGGTTTAGTTGTATCATTTAAAATTCCTCTAATATATATTTAGGTTTATTTCTTATCTCCCGCTCGATAGATAGCTGTAATTCATGGTCTGTTTTATGTTCGTTTAGGGGATTATAAGAATTGTAAACATACAATATATTTTCAATAAATTTTGCTCTATTGCCAGCCATTTCCAGTAATGGAAAGGTATAAGCTATATCTCCTGCCATAGGATATGGATTGTCCTCGTAATCTAAAAGATCTGACATTTTGATTTTTTGCCACAATTTAAATTTAAAAGACTTTAGGTGGGATGCCATGAATTGATATTCTCTATAACTATTATTGTTGATTATTTCGTCAGGAATTTGTTTGCAGAAAACACCCCTGTTCTCAGAAGGAAATTCAGCATAGCTTCCATAAGTCATTAAGCATTTTGGGTCTTTGTATTGCTCGTTTAAATTTAGTAATGCGTTTTCATCAAAAAGCCAGTCGTCCCCATCTAGTATAACTATGACATCTTCTTTTGCTGGTTCTGCTATTTTAATTCCATTAATTGTACTGCCCAGTGGGTAGGATCTATTGGTGTTTTTTATAAAATTGAACCTGCTATCTCCGTCTATACATTTCTTTGCAATATTTTCTGTATCGTCTTTAGATAAATCATTAACAATAAAACTTTTAAAGTTTTTGTAATTTTGTTTTTTTAGACTTTTAATATTTCTTTCTATCCAATCTTCGGCATTATAGGTTGGTGTTATTATTAAGAAGTTTGTATTCATGATATAATATTAGAGATATTTTTTAATGATTCAATTTTAAAATTATAAAAATAATCGCAAAGGCTGCCGCCTTTTAAATTAAACCATGGCTCTTTTTTAGCTCCAATTAAATCATTGGTTATAATGTCTAATCCTAGCATTTTTGCTTCAACCACTACCCTGCATAGTGTTTCTGGAGTGTTAGGCAAAAAGCATAATTGAGAAAACTGAGAAAGCATATCTATGAATCTCTCATTGGAGTCGCTTGATATTATTTCATATTTTATATTGTTTTTTTTGCAATATTCAACCGATTCCTTTACTCCTTTTTGGGGGTATGGCGAATCTATAATTGCGGTTTTGTTGTTTTTTTTACAATTAGATTTTGAACTTAATTTTTTCAAGGTATCGTCAGAAAAGAAATTCCCAGAAAGGTTCACTGTGTCGCTTTCAATATTCTTATCATAAATTGATTTCTGTAATTCTGACTGGCAGAATACTTTTTTTGAATTTTTGAAGAAATTTAAATTAACGAGTTCAGGTTTAGGCACGATGAAGTTTTTATAAATATTGGGGTTAGTGTGCTTTACGAATTTATAGTCATGTGCATAGTGGGAGTATTCTAAATTGCTTGAGATGTACTCAAGGAATTCTGGATGGATGTGAAAAAAGTTTGAAATAAGGAAGTGGGCATCTTGCTTAATCAAATCTTTTAGCTTAAGATCTTTACTTTTTATTTTTACTACATTAAATTCTGCTTTCAGAACATTGTACATTTCTTCATCGCAAAGAGATGCTCCTCCGATCATATCTTCTTTAAAGTAATCGCTAACAAGTTTTATTTTTTTTATTTTTTTGCTTGACATTTGTTTAAAATAATGTATTATATACTTCGTATACTATAATTAATATATTATAAAGGTTATATATTAATATAAATAAAGGTTTAAGGTAAAAATATGGAAGAGGATCATAATTTAATAAGGAGAATTCAGGAAAAGAAAAACATAGAGGGTAACTTGAAAAAGTTGGTCCAGAAGCATTCGGGGATATATCTAGACATGATAAACAAGTATGCAAGAATGAACTGTGGAGTGTTTTCGAAAGAAGATCTTGTTGATGAAAAGGAAGCCAATATATACAAGTGTGCCATTAAGTATAATTTCAATAAAAATGCAAAATTTTCAACTTTTTTAGGGAATGAAACTCGATGGATGTGCTTAAATCTTTACAATAAGAACAAAATAAGCAATTCATTTATAGAAATCGACTCGGCCTATGGCACATTTGGTAATGAGGAGTATGAAGATAAAATAAACATTGAACTCTCTAGGTCTATAAAAAACATAATAGAGCAAATGCCTGACCAGAGAATCAGGAAAATATTTGATATGAGGTATGTAATCGGGGAAAAAAATTCCGTTATGCCTTGGAGAAAGATCTGCAAAGAAGTTGATTTAAGTATACAAGGATGTATAAATGTTCACGATAGAGGTTTAAAAATAATAAGAGATAAATTAAAGAAAGAAACAATATGATAAATAGATTCCTAGGAATGGGCAACTTAACCAGAGACCCAAATTGCAAACAAACTGACAGATACACTCTATGCTCTTTTAGCATAGCTATAAACGATCCAGTGAAAAAAGATGAAGTTTTATACATAGAAGTCTCTTGCTGGAATAAGATTGCAGAGAACTGCTCTAAATATCTAAAGAAAGGCTCCAGGGTTTTCGTCGAAGGAAAACTAAAACTAGAAAACTGGAAAGA
>Ga0307488_10001705_pt1 | contig 18413 bp, 19 predicted proteins | sample SB02metaG_FD_202248 | JGI IMG/M metagenome (GOLD analysis project Ga0307488, IMG submission 202248) | Sea-ice brine microbial communities from Beaufort Sea near Barrow, Alaska, United States - SB 0.2 | ecosystem: Environmental > Aquatic > Marine > Coastal | place: USA: Alaska | collected... | reverse complement strand
CCCAATCAAAATTCCAACCTGCACTTTTATTGGCTTCTTTTATAAACGGCCATAACGCCTTGTATATCCAATCATCATCTAACCAAGAAACATTAGAATCTCTAACATATATATCTTCAAGTGACGACCCTTGATTAGATTTAGTTTCGAGTGTATCAGCGGCAAGAGAAACTGAATTTTCTGTTTGAGAAGTTACTGGTTTTTGACGCCAATCTCCTACAGTTGCATCAATTGAATCTTTTCCAAATTTCTGTTTTGCAAGGTGCATTTTTTCTAGGCCTTGCTCCATAATAGCATCACACACACTTTCGCTTAATGCTGCCGGAAAGTAATAGTAATAATTATCCAGTATCATCTAAACACAGCTCCGTGTATATGACCTATAATAATATTTTTAACTCCGCTAGTTACTGGTTTAATTTGGTAAGGCAGAAACGCAGGAAATATTAGAAGGGCGCCTTGTTCATTAATACTGTTAGTATCTGTGTCAGCATTTAAGAATTCTATACCGCCGCCTTCGTATTCAGATGCATCAGTTAAGTTAATAATAAAACTTAGTTTTCTTGTTGCTGCCATAGGATTAATATCAAGATGCATTTTATAGAAATCATCTTGTTTATATTGATATACTTGTGGAAAGTCTTGATCTATGATTCCTAATAGTTTAAAATCATAAATTTCATCATTGGCTTGTTTAGTAATTTGTCGGATTGGATCAAAGGGAAAATCTTGGGGATCACCTTTTAATTTTTGTCGCCGAGCTTGATGCAATTGTGTATCACCAACAACTCGAGTGTTTAACCATAAGTCGTCAATACACCCATTAACAATATCTTCACATTGCTCTTTTGAAAAAAGCATAGCTTGGTTCATTGACATAATTTCTAATGTTGCTAGTTTCATAGCATCTGCTGGGTTAGCCTGTGGGCTAGTTGTAAAATTTGTATTTTCCATTGTTACCTCTCCTGATATTATACTTATAAGTCTATTATACTAAATGTCTAAATATTGGTATTTTAAATTTTTATCTAACTCTCTCCAAACACCTATAGGAAACACTATAGACGGGTTATTGTCAAATGATAGCGGTGTTGAGTTTAGTTTTTTAATATGTTGTTTGAACATACTGCTATTATTTAATTTTGCTTTACACTTTTTAGAAGTAATATTCCAAAATTTTGAATCAAATACAGATCCTCCGTGATACATATAGCATATAAATGTTTCGTATTCGTCGGCTAAATTATGCAAATAATTATTTGCATCATCCTCAGTCATACTTTGAGTAACTACAACATCAAAAAATGCTCGTAAAATATTATCATAAAACCATCCACTTAGTGCTTCAATCGGTTCGTAAAATAATGCCATATTGCCATTTTTTATTATTCTGCCGTTAATAAATTTCTTCGCTTTGTAATTCTTAAAAGAAAATTCTCGCAATGTTAGCTTGTCTGGGCTAGTATTAAAAATATCTGCTATATCAGCAACAGCTTCGTCCTTTGTTGTTATCGTATCGTTATACAAATATCCCCATCCTTGCCTAGTCTGAAGAGGTATACCAAACATCCATCCATTTTTAGTTGCTTGATGAGATGTGTAATTCCAATCTCCTGGCGTATCTATTGTATTAACTAAACAATGGTTAACTGGTATAGTCGTAACCGGAATATGTTCTGTAGAATCTTTAGGAAATCCCCTACAGTCAATAACATAGTCGTATTGATGCAAATCTTTATTTGCCATTGTTATAGTAACTTTGTCATTAAAATCAACAACACTATTAATTTCGCCTTCTATAACACTAAATCTATTATTCCATTTTTCTTCAAACTGTTTAAATGCAAAAGTTTTTAAAGAAAAGTTATTAAAATGTATTGCATAAAAAGGTGGCGGAATTTTTGTAAAAAAGTCTTCCTCTCTCCAATTTACATATTTCACTCCGTGTTTTACAGTCATATCTAATTCATCTGGCATATCTAAAAGATTTAGTCCAGTAGCATAGAATAATGTTAGCGGAATTTGTGTTGATGTACTTTCGCCTATTCCTAGCATTGGAATATTAGGATCGTAAATAGAAGTTATGCTATATTCTTTTGGAAAGAACGATAAGCAATGTGCCAAAGATAATATTCCAGCTGTACCTGATCCTATTACTGCAATTTTCATTTAGTGTCCTCTGTGGTATAGTTGAACCACCCTGTAATAATAAATTTATCTTCAGTAGGAGATATTACTCCTTTATGTGTATGCGTCCAGTCTGCAGGCCATATCAATGTTTTACCTTTTTCGGCGTTAACTGTAGTATTTTGATTTAGGAATTCTGTTCCACCACCATTATTAACTGTATTAAGATATGTCATAAAAACTAAGTGCCTAGTTGTTGCTATTTCATTAGCACCACAGCGTTCTGTATGCCAAGAATGAAAACCTTCTCCGGGTTTATAATATTGTATATTAAATGCCGTTGTTATTGACCACGGAGCGTATGCGTTACAAGATGGCCATTTAGATATATAATTAGTTGTAGCTATATCTAATTCATCTAAATAGTCACTAATTGCAGGACACTCTAACATATTATCGTTTACTACAGCTAAGTCAGTTGATTGTTTATATTCAGGGGCTGCTTCTACGCTTTTTCCGTTTAAGAAATGCACAGGACGGCTATGACGACTATTGTTATCTAAAAAATACGCAATTAACTTATCACAAATTGTTAAATCGTTTAAAAATGTAGTTTCTATAAATGACATTATTTTTTGGCCTGACTCTCTTTACTATAAATATATTTATCTACGTACTTAATGGAGTTAAAAATAAATGCATATTGTAATTGTTGGTGGCGGGACAGCTGGATGGATGACAGCATTATTAATGTCATCAAGGCACCCCGATCATAAAATAACATTAGTTGAGTCGTCAACTATTGGCGTAATAGGTGTAGGTGAAAGTACTACTGGACTTTTAACAGATTTATTAACAAATCATCTTTGGGACTTTGGGTGTGATCATAATGAATTTGTTAAAGAAACTGGAGCTTCATTAAAGTATGGAATTAAATTCAAAGGGTGGACACCTGATACCGATGATCATTATATAGGTCCCATCGACGGTAGCATTACTAAAATGCATACTCCGGATGTACAATTTGCAAATGGCATTAGTTCGTTAGATCGAAAGGATTTAATTAAAACATCAAAGATCGGTAATTGGATTGCTAAAGGTATGAGTAATTTTGATAAAACTACAAATGATTTCTCTAGTATAACCCACGCAATGCACGTTGATGCACATTTAGTAGGCAAGTATTTTCAAAAAGTAACACTACGTAATCCTAATGCTTCGTTAATCGATGCTCTTGTTGTTGATGCAGAGTTAGACGAAAATAGTTACATAAAAAATATTATTTTAGAAGACGGTCAAAAAATTGAAGGTGATTTGTTTATTGACTGTTCAGGTCTATCAAGACTATTAATGAAAAAAATGCCTGGCAATGACTGGGTAAGTTATATGGATCATTTACCTGTAAACTCTGCAATGCCGTTTATATTAAAATACGAAGACGGAGAATTTCCCGAACCTTACACCACAGCTTGGGCGCAGAATGCAGGATGGATGTGGCAAATTCCGTTACTTGATCGAAAAGGATGCGGGTATGTATACGACGATGCATATATTACAGAAGAAGAAGCACAAGCTGAAATAGAGATGAGATTAGGTAGAAAAATAACACCTGCAAAAACAATTAAATTTACTACTGGAAGGCAAGAGTCAGCTTGGATTAATAACTGCGTCACTATAGGATTATCATCTGCATTTTTAGAACCTCTAGAAGCAACTAGTATTCATTCTACAGTAGTACAAATTAAAAATCTTGCATTTGACTATGTTAGAGATAATATCGATGATACACTAAATCAAGGTTCGATGAACATCTATAATCAACGAACTAGAAAAATGTTTGATGATCTTAGAGACTTTATTACTATGCATTACTGTGGAGGAAGAACTGACACTGCTTTTTGGCGTAATATAAAAGATAACGTGCCTAAACCAGAATTTGTATCAAATTTAATTGAAATGTCAAAAACTCGAATGCCTACACATCACGACTTTCCAACATACTATGGTAGTGCAGGATGGCCTCTATATAGTTATGTTATGGAGGGTATAAATCTTATTAATAAAGATGTTACTGATAAAGAGTTAGAATTAAAGATACCAAATGTAGATAATTTAAAAGATGTTGTGCAAAATGATTATGTAGCATATCACACCGAGTGGTATGAGGAATTACAAAATCACTATACTTGGGAAGAAATGATTACAATTTTTAGAGAAGAAAGAGATACACAATGACCTACGAAATTAAACACGTTGCGGAAGAAATTTATACCATAAAAGACATTATTCCAGTTTCTTATCAAAACGCTATAATTGACCGTATGCAAGGTGAAAACTTTTTTCCTTGGTTCCTATTACATAAAATTGGTCATAAAGATTACTTTACTGCTGATCAAAAAGATATTTACATAGATCCTAATGTAACAGACGATTCTGGGTTTTTTCATATCATACAAGACGATACTGAAATTAGATCTGCACATTATGATTTCTTTAGAATGATTTTAGAATTTTATTGTGAAAAGACAGGCAAAACTATAGATCAAATTTTTAGAATACGTGCAAGATATACAAGTCCAAGTCCCGGACACGATAGTACAAAGTATGCTGCTCCTCACATAGACTACCCAAACAATAGCGACTACACTACATTGATATATTATGTAAACGATGCAGACGGTGATACTATTTTATTTGATAAAATGTTTAATCCTCAGACTGACGTGTACAATCCTGTGTTAAATGAAAAGATTACAGAAGTATATCGACATACTCCTAAAAAAGGGGAAGCATTAATTTTTAATGGACACCGGTATCATAGTGGAAACTTTCCAATAAAACATAGTTCACGCATTGTATTAAACTTTGATTTTTTAGAATATTAAGGGTTAAAATTAAAACTCATTGAAATTCTTGTAGAGTCTATTTCTTCTGATAAATTTTGTTCAACTGTATGTTTAAGGTGTCCTGGAAATAGCAATAACATTCCTTCTTTGGGTGTAAACCAGTGTTCGGTATTAACTCTAGGATCATTAACAGATAACGACTTATCCATTATTTCTTTTGTTTGAAAATACATACGTTCAGTTTCAGATTCTGCTCTACTAAAAACAATGTTACCACTATTGGATGGAACCTTTATATAATAAACTCCGCTAATATACGAATTAGGATGCGAATGATTTGTGTTGTAATTATATTTTTGATTAGCATTATACCAATAACTATAACTAGATAGTTCTACAGAGTAATTCCAACTGTCGATAATTTTTTGAGCCATAGGCGTAATTACTTTTGCAAATAGATCCATAATAACTATATTATCTACACCCGAAGACTGATAAGGATCTGATTGCCACCCTCCCTGGTTACTAAATTGACTACTTTCTACAGATTCTTTAAGACTAGTTACAATACCAGTTAACTGTTCATTGATAGGCAAGTCAAGATAAGTACTATAACAAGATGATACAAATAATTGATGTTCAGTAATTGATGTCATACTAATACTTATAACTACAAGATAAACGAAATGAATAAATTGAATAAAATATGTGTTGCAGGTGGCGGAACAGCTGGGTTTGTTTCTGCTCTAATTTTAAAAACTAGGTTCCCTCATATCGATATTGAAGTTGTTAGATCAACAGATATAGGAATTGTTGGAGTCGGTGAAGGATCAACTGAACACTGGTCTGAATTTATGAATTATATCGGTGTTTCTTGGAGAGACGTAATTTTAGAATGTAGTGCTACATTTAAATCCGGAATTATGTTTCGTGGCTGGAGCGACAACGATTATTTACATAGTACTAGTCCAGATTATGATATATCTAACGGACAATATCCATACGTGTATGGTCATATTATGTCTAGCAAACAACCTTGTAGTAATATGAATCCAAAGCGTACTTGGGATTCAAAGATACCAACTTGGCAAGCTACTGATCCTAGTGCAGACGCACCGTATAATCAATATCATTTTGATACAAATAAACTTAACGATTTTTTAGTTAAAGTTGCGATTAACAAAGGTATTACAGTAATAGATGATATAATTGTAGATGCTGTAATAAACGATAATGGTAACATAACTTCGTTGGCCGGCGAAAAGTCGTCGTACACTGCTGACTTCTTTATAGACTGTACCGGGTTTAGAAAAATATTAATATCAAAGCTAGGTGCATCTTGGAAGTCTTATGACAAGTATTTAAAAATGAAGTCTGCTATTATGTTTCCTACCGAATCGTTAGATAATTATCCTTTGTGGACAGTAGCACAAACTATGGACTACGGTTGGATGTTTAGTATTCCTGTACAAACTAGAACTGGTAATGGTTATATTTTCGATAGCGATTATATAACAGCAGATCAAGCAAAAGACGAAATTGATAGATTTTTTAATAAAGATATTGAAGTTGCTAGAAAAATTAATTTCACTCCAGGATGTTTAGACAAAGTATGGATTAATAACTGTTGTGCTGTTGGACTAAGTGCAAACTTTGTAGAACCACTAGAAGCAACATCTATAGGAACTTCAATACAACAAATATTTTTACTAATGCATAGGCTTCCTAATTATAATCAAACAACTATTAATGATTATAATAAAGACGTAAATGACATTATGACAAATATTCGAGACTTTGTTATAATGCATTATCTTACTAAAAAGAATAATTCTAATTTTTGGAAAGACATTCAATCAATGCCAATACCAGATAGTCTAGCAGAAAAATTAGAACGCTGGAAGTATAATTTACCAATTGAAGATGATTTTCGAGGTATTACAAAATATGCACTATTCAATCAAACTCATCACATACACGTATTAAATGGGCTTAAACTTTTTGATCAAACTTCTATAGAATCTGAATTTAATATGATGCATCCTTGGATTAAAAATAATGCAATTAATGTGTTAGCAGAATCTATGAGTTATGACGAGCAAACGCCTTTAGTTACGCATAGTCAATTTATAAATTATATTAAAGAGCTTTACGGAGTTAAAAAGATAGCTTGATTTATTCGAAGTTTGTTAAAAAATAAATCAGAATTTATACTCATACCGTGCTGAAGTTCTGCTCCATTAAATAATACCATTCTATTAAATTTAGACTCTACAGTGTCAATTAATTTATATCTACTTTTTAATCTCCAAGGCTCGTAGTGTTCTGGAGTAGGCCACGGATCGTCAACTAATTGTTCATAAAAATTAGTTCCTTCACAAGTTTCTAAATTTAAATAGATCAAAGCAGTATATCCTAGATCACTGTGTGGTCCCCAGTAATTATCGTTATAATTATTAAATAGTTTATCATAAAATGTCATACAATTTGTTACTACTTGTCTAGGTTGTGCTACTTTTTCATTACATAATTTTTCTATTTCAGCAGAAACTGGTATCATACGCTCATCATAAAAATCGTGTCGTTGATCTAAAAAGTGTGTTCCGTTGTAAGATGGGCTTTCCCACGATTTCCATTTATTACAAGGTTGAGATAATATAAAATCTGCTACTTCGTTAGGGTTTTTATAAAAGTTATCTTTTATATAAATCTTAGTATTGTTTACAACTTTTACAGTTACATTATCAGATAATGGATTTATATCAAATAGATTATTCATAGCCAAAATTCATCGATATTGAAATTCTTGGATCAACATTTGTTCCTTCTTGTACACAATGTCGAAGAGATGATCTAAATATTAAAAGTGTTCCTTCTGCAGGAGTGTAACCTATTTTATTAAAACTTAAAGAGTTCCTTTCAGGTATATTTTTTACAGGTAGCATATCTGGCATCCTAGGATCTTCAAATATAATATTACCAGAACCTTCCGGTACTTTAACATAATAAACTGCACTAAACACACTACCGTCGTGAGTATGATATTCTTGATAATTCCCTTGTCTAGCTATATTTGCCCAAGACCCGTCTACTTTATACTTTGCAGTTGACCCATATTGAGCTGCTAATCCATTTACGTGCTGTGTAATAGTTTCAATTAAACTATTAAAGGTGTTATCAGAAGCAAGCTCGTATGTAGTGTGAGTAGTGTATGTTTTTCCTTCCCAATCGTCACCACCGGATTTGACAGTTTTTTCTATTTCAAATAGAGAATTTGCCCATCTTTCATTAGTACTGTTTGAAAATAAATCTTCTTCAGAATATATTATTGTAGGAAACCATAGTTCAATTTTTGCCATTTTTATCAATCCATATATTAAATGCAATACTATATCTATATTCTTTTGATTTATTAGGTAATACTTGATGCGTCATCCAGGATGGAAAAATTACACCTTCACCCGATTTAGGATTAATAGTATATGTACTTCTGTTAAATTCGTTATCTTTAAGTTTGACATCACTATATTGAAGAAATATTTGTGTTTTTACACTATTAGGCTCTATAAAAACAAAGTGTGCTCCGCTGTCTTGATTTGTTTGCAGCCAAACTACACCACTCATTAAAGAATCAAAATGTTCGTGAGCACCGTGCCAAGTACTGTAAGGATTTAGATTTAACCAACTTTCCATTACTAGATCTGCATTTTCGTGCCATCCTATACCATCAAGATAACATCTTGCAGCATTTATGATTTCGTGTGCTAAGTTTGAGTCTTTGGTACCTAAATAATTTTTAGTTCCGTCACTAAAAAAAGACGTTAACGACTGGCCGTAATGTTCTGCTTCAAACCAATCTGCTTCTTTTGCATAATCTTTTGCAATTGCAAGACTGCTTTCAATAGATGTTGTGTCTATTGAAAACTTTAATATAGGATTAGGAAATATATTTTCTACTTGCATTTTAAATTTAAATTTAACACTATACGCCTACTAGAATTTATTGGATTACTTGCAGTATGATACTGAAGGCCGTTAAATAATAGCAATCTATTTTGTATAGGTTCAATTTCTTCCTTTACTGTAAATTTTAAAGTTTCTTTATTTTCCTCACCATACTGATCAAACATTCTAGTATTACCGTCGCTGGCATTTAAATAGAAAATTATAGTATCGTGAGGGAAATGGTAGTCTATGTGGGGCAAATTATAATTTTCTATTTTGTGATTAACATTAGGCATTTTTAGACCTAATCTTGCTCGTAACAACGAGTCACTAGTATACCCGAACTCTTGGGTTAATTTTTCAAAAAACTGTTGAAAATGCTTCATATATACACTTTGATTATTGCTATCATCAGCATATAGTAAATGATAAAATCCGTCAGTCTCTCTTGCAGCATCGTCAATAATATTAAATTCGTCTGGTGGTAATGAAACCCTGTCTGAATAGAACCAAGGGAACTCATTTGACAATACAAATTCCTGTAGTTTTAAAAAATCGTCTAGTTTTAAAAAATTATCTTTAATTATCATTACACAGATATTTACCAAGACCATAGTACGTCAATGTTAAATAGTGATAAGTATTTTTATTAATAGGAACTATTCAATGTTTGATTTCTTTACTCGACGAAAAACAATAACTGTAGACTGTTTTACTGCAAATACAAATGCTTACGATTTATTTCCAATAGATCGAGCTAAACAATTTTTTCCATCTTGGTTTAAAAAATTACCTAGTACAACCGAAGTTGAAAGTGGTGCCGGTGTTCCTATTAAGCAACGAACAATGAAAGGGTGTGTTGGGTTAACTAGCTTGTATACTACAGGGTTTATTATGCCGTTGTGGAGCGACCTAGTAGTTCAAACACACGGACAAAATTATAGTTATCAATATGCTGATAATACAAGTGAAATTGGATTTCATAGCTTAGAGCAATTAGGATCAGAGTTTGCCCAATATACACATATTAAACTTATTAGTCCTTGGAGAATCCGAGAAAAAAGCGGAATTAATTTTTTATATACAGGATTGCCCTGGAGCCATCCTCGAGATATAATGACACAACATACTCCTCCCGGAATGGTTGAATATAAATATCAACACACATCACATATTAATATGCTGCTTAGAAAAGGTCAAAGATATGATTTTGACGCAGGCAGACCAATGGTACATTTGATGCCTATAACCGAACACAACGTTGAACTTAAATTACACGTAGTAGGCCCTAATGAATTAATGAGAGTTATGAACAATAATAGTTTTCCGTTTTTTGTAAACGGGTACAAAGAATCTAGGCGCATACGTGAAGCGAAAGAAAATTCAAAAACTAGTATAATAACACCCAGGGATGTTAAATGAAAACTAAAACAGTTACAATAGTCGGCGGTGGCACAAGTGCTTGGCTTACTGCTGCATACTTGTCAAAAAATAACTCTGCTTTAGATATTACAGTAGTCGACAAGGAAATAGGAACTCCAGTAGGAGTAGGCGAAGCTACACTACTAAATTTTAAATCTTTTATGGACGAATGCGGATTTAATGAGAAGGAATGGATGGTAGAAGTTAGTGCAGGATATAAATCTGCAATTATGTTTACTAATTGGCGGGAACCAGGTAATGATATTTGGCATCCTTTTTACAAAAATAATAAAAATATTATCGGCAACTCAGTTAGTTTATGGAATTTATGGTCAAAAACACAAGATCTTGACTTTAAAAAATATGCACTTGGTATGTATGACAGTTCTGTATTACATAATACTGTTGATGTTAATGATATAGAGTACTACGCTCATCACGTAGATTGTGGCAAATTAGTAGTATATATACAAAATCAAATTAAAAATAAAATTAATATTATTCAATCTGATGTAGTCTCAGTTGATTCTAACGATGACAAAGTTAATTACATTGAACTTAAAAACGGACAACAAATAACTAGCGATTTATATGTTGACTGCACCGGCTTTAATCAAGTTCTAAGAACACCTAGTACAAAAATCAATCTACAAGATAGACTATTTGTAAATACTGCGGTTGCTTGTCCTGTACCGTATCAAGACAAAGATGAAGAATTTAAACCTTATGCTGTGTGCGAAGGAGTAGATCACGGATGGATTTGGAAAATTGGTGTTGAAACAAGAATAGGCAGTGGTATGGTGTTTAATAGACATATTACTGACATAGAGGAAGCTAAAGACTATTTTGTTGCCCATTGGAACAACAGAATATCTAAAGATAAAGTTAGAGTTATAAACTGGGATCCATTTTATATACAAGATCAATGGAAGGGTAATGTAGTTAATATTGGACTAAGTGCTGGATTTATTGAGCCGTTAGAAAGTACAAGCATTGGCTTAATTACAGTTGGTGCTACTCAATTAAGTAATGCCTTATGCGAACAGCGGTACATACAAGATGATATTAATTATTATAATCAATTCTTAAATACGTTATATGAAGATGCTGTAGATTTTGTTAGTGCGCATTATGCAAATAATCCTAGAACTACAAATTTCTGGAATTATGTTAGTGATACATTTATTCCGTCAAATCGAATGTTACACCATTTAGAGTTATTAAAGGATCCGTTAGTACCAATTCCATTTAATGGTAGATATAATTATATGTTCGGCGGAAGTAATTGGACACTATTATTACAACAATTAGGATATCCAGTGAGTCCTAGAAATATTCCTATTGGTGAAGACGATGCTAGAGAACTACTAATAAAACATTATGTGTTACACGAAAAAAATAGACATACTATTAGTAGACATCATAATGCAGAAATTTCTAGATTAAACCAAGAATACAATATATTAAAATGACAATTGTAAATCATTCATTTTCTACTGGACACGAATTTAATATTGATAATCCTGATCATATTAAAAAGTTTTTACCTGTTGATTATAATCCGTTTTCTAAACTAACTAAGGAAATTGCTACAAGTAGAAAAGGTGCAACTTTTATGAGGTGCCCGGCTGTAACTGATACGTTTCAAAATACTTGGGTTTTTAAAAGTCCTATAGACTTAAACATCGATATTGATGTAAATCAAACTTATAGTAATGTATATTGCGACAATGTGGATCAAGAGTTTTTTGACTTAATGGTTGACATTAGATTTTTAGAAAAAGACGAAAGAGGAATAAGCCCATATCCTATTATAGGATTAGACCTTTTAAATACGTTTACGTGCGAACAGTCTTTAATGTTACAAACATTGCCAGCATTTTTACATTATAATGATTTTACAAATAAGGCTACTACTGTTCCTGGTGAATACGATATTAATAAATGGGTAAGACCAGTTGAATTAGTATTTGAAGTTAAGAATAAACAAGAGCGCATATCAATTAAAAAAGGAGATGCACTCTGTTATTTTAAATTTTTAGCAGATGATAATGTCAAATTGCAAACTGCTGCTACACCTTGGGAAGAAATAATTATATGTAATGATATAAGAAATGCTGACCTAAATCGTCCGTTAAAAGACAGATATAAATCTTATAGTAAAGTTAAGAAAAATTAATACCTAACTATTACTACGCCACTACCGCCTGCATTACCAAACTGACCACCGCCAGCTGCGCCGCCCGAATTAGCACCACCTGCACCACCGTCTGCTCTGTTAAAGTGTGCTGCTGCTTGCTGACCATTATTTAAACTTTGTCCACCACCTCTACCAAAATATGGATCGCCGGGTCTGTATGAACCACCGTGGTAAATGCCACCGCCTCCACCTCCGCCGATGCCTCCGGCACCGCCGACTTGTCCGGCACCTACGTGACACCCGCCACCACCACCACCACCAAAGTATAGTGTTGGTCCTAGTATTGATGTTGCTGCTCCGGCTCCTCCGTTTTGAGAGTCTTGATCGCTTTGGGTATAGTCTGAGCTATCTCTGCCTCGAGCACCTGCTCCGCCGCCACCTCCACCACTGTGTGTGTTTTCATTTGACTGATTAAATCTTACTCCACTTCCGCCTGGGAAGCCTTGTCCTGTAATACCGTCACCTTCTCTAACTCGTTGTCTACTATCTAAGCCGTCTCCGGTGTTTCCACCACCGCCACCTGAACCTCCGTCACGACCAGTCCAGCTTGCTAAAGCTCGTCCACTAGGTGGATGTCCCCAGCAGCCGCTTCCACCGCCACCAGTTGCTGTAACACTACCAAAAACACTGTTGGCTCCGTTTGGTGCTCCTTGGCTCCAACCTGGTCCTCTTGCACCGCCGCCACCAACAGTTACTCCAACGCCTGAACCGGCTGATACTGATACTGATCTATTAAAAATCATACCACCACCGCCGCCACCGCCACACCAGTCATAACCAGAACCGCCACCACCTGCAACAACTAGTACTTGTACTGTTCCGCTAAAGGCAGGAGTAAATGTATGACTTCCGACTGAGGTAAACATATGCATTATGCCGCCGTTGCCGTATGTAATTGATTGGCCACCTGTGCCAATAGCTCCTTTACTAACACCTGTTACAGGTCTCCAATTAACTCCGTCATAAAACTCTAAAGCATCAGCTGATTGATTATTATATCTTAGCATTCCTGTGGTTGCAGTAGGACGCTGAGAGTTATTACCTGCTGGCATTGTTATAAAGCCAGTATCGTTAATATTTGTATCTTGTAAAGTTGCCATTTATTTTTTCCTTAGTATCTTACTACCACTATGCCCGAGCCGCCGTTTTGATGTGAAGCTGGAGGAGCATTGCCGCCACCACCGCCACCACCGGTATTTGCTCCAGCATTGCCGCCTGTTGTTTGAGATTGTCCTGGTTGTCCTGTGTTAATTGATTGACCTCCGCCTCTACCTAAGAGTCTAGGAAAATTTGGTGGCATAGAAGGACCACCGTGATGTGCTCCGCCGCCACCGCCACCGCCTATTCCTCCAACGCCTGCACCACCTGGTGATAAGTGAGGTCCTGCACCTCCGCCGCCTCCCCAATACAGTGTTTCGCCATCAAGAACTTTACTTGCTGCTCCCGGGCCTCCTGCTGAATTAATGCCGTCATTTCTATTATCACTTGAATAATGTCCAGGGCCACCGGCACCGCCGCCGCCGCCTGATAAGTGAGCATTATCGCCTGAAGTATTAAATCTTACTCCTGCGCCTCCAGGAAAGCCTTGACCTTGTGTTCCGTTGCCACCGCTTACTCTAAATCTTGATCCGTCAGTGCCGCTAGATCCTGCTCCACCGCCTGATCCACCACTGCGACTATCTGTGGTACCTTGATTCCAAATGCCGCCACCGCCACCGCCAGTACTAGTAGTAGATCCAAATACTGAATTACCTCCATTACTCGGAAAGCTACCGTAGCCGCCGTCTGTTGCACCGCCACCAACAGTTACACTAATAGCTGAACCAGCTGTAACCGGATACGTATCATTATATAGTACTCCGCCACCTCCGCCACCTCCGCCGTGACTTCCTGCACCACCGCCACCGCCTGCAACAACTAGTACTTGTACTGTACCACTAAATGCTGGAGTAAATGTATGACTTCCAACTGAGGTAAATGCGTGTGATATGCCACCGTTCTTATATGTAATTGATTGTCCGCCGGTGCCAACTGTTCCTGAACTGTAACCAGTTACAGGTCTCCAATTAGATCCATCAAAAAATTCTAACACTGCTGGACTATAAGTAGAATTCATACGTAACCTACCTTGTACAGCACTAGGTCTTGATCCCGATGCTCCCACAGGTAATGTGTTTGCTCCACTACTTGTCATTGATGTATTTTTTATATTTGCCATTTTAGTACCTTACTATCACTATGCCTGAACCACCAGCACCGCCAACTCCGGCGTATTGATAATTATGTCCGCCGCCACCACCACCTGTATTTGCGCCGCCGTTTCCTGAAGCCACAGTACTTACTCCGTTGCCACCGTTGTTAAGTGCTTTGCCACCGCCTAGTCCGTAGTGCTGTGCAGTTGGATGCCTTGGTCCACCGTGATAAAAATTACTACCACCTCCGCCACCAATGCCTCCTGCAGGGCCTCTTCGTCCGTTACCTAAGTGTGCAGTACCTGATCCACCGCCTCCCCAATATAACGATTCTCCCATAATATCAGATGCCCTTCCTGGGCCGCCGTCACCAACTTGTCCGTGATATGCATTATCAGGTCCTGACATTCCCGGGCCACCCGCTCCGCCACCTGCTCCACTTGCGTGTGTGTTGTCAGTTTGGGAGTTAAATCTTACTCCGCTGCCTCCAGGAAAGCCTTGTCCTGTAATTCCATATCCGCCTAAATATCTTTCTCTTGAACCTCTGCCACTGCCATTTGGTCCACCGCCGCCTGAGCCGCCGGCATCTGCTGCTGATCCGTCCCAGCTGCCGCCGCCGCCACCTGAATTAGCAGTAGTTCCACCAAATACACTATTGCCGCCTGCATTGCCTTTTGCAGGGAATGTTGGTCTAGAACCACCAGCACCAACAGTGACGTTAATTCCTGAACCATTAGTAACTGGATAAACTCTTGAATGTACTACGCCACCGCCACCGCCGCCTCCGCCCCAGTGACTACCGCCACTGCCGCCGCCTGCAACTATTAACACTTCTACAGTGCCAGTAAAGGTAGGTGTAAATGTATGATTTCCAACTGTTGTAAATAAATGTGCTATACTTCCAGATTGACTACTGCTACTATTTCCTGCATATCGTATAGACTGGCCACCAGTACCTAGCGTTCCTTTACTTATACCTGTTACAGGTCTCCATCCGTTGTCGTAAAATTCAATTAGATTGATTGTAGTATTATAACGAGTCATACCGGCTACAGGACTTCCTGGTCGCTGTGCTGTAGTACCTTCTGGAAGTACTAAATTTGCAAACGTAGTATCTTGTAGTTGTGCCATTTAAATATTACCTTTTTAGTTGTTCAATTTCTAATTTTAATGTTTTTACCGCTTCAATTAAATATGCACTAAGTTTAGTATAATTAATACCATCTGGGTTTCCATCTGAATTTTTAGCTACTAAATTTGGTAAAATTTTATTAACGTCTTCAGCAATTAATCCTGCTTCATTTTGAGTACTACCGTCTTTACGATCATAAGTAACTCCTGACAATTGTAATATTGACTCAAGAGCATCTGTAATTGGATTTACATTTTCTTTGTAAACAATACTCGAATCCTCAACAACCGATGTTGCAGTCATAGTCGAAAAGTTTCCAGTTGCACGAGTAGTTGCTCCTACTGTAGTTCCATTAATAGAACCGCCTGTAAACGTAGCATTTGCACTGTTAATATAGCTAACTGTTAGTCTTCCTGGATTTGGAACAAATGTCATCCTGTCACTAGCAGTACTAAGAGTATCTTCTAGTCCCGTGCTTTGATCAGTAAATGCTACATAATATGTAGTATTATCAGCTGCTGATCTATTAGTAACATTTAATCCAGCTACGCCCCAACTTAAAGTATTAGCGCCATCTGTTTTTAATACGTAGTTTGCCGACTGTCCTGTTGCTGGCATAACATATGTTACACTGCTAGAAACAGTAGTTGGTGCTGTAAATCCAACAAATCCAGCATCTGTATCGTCTGATAGTCTAAGTGTAGATCCAATGCCTAATTGTATATCTGATTTTACATCTACAATACCAGTTCCATTCGGATTAAATATAATGTTTGTATCTGCTTCAAGTGACGAAACTGTATTAGTTGACGTGCTAAGACTTCCTAATGTTTGTCTACCTACGATTCCTGATGTAATTTTTCTTGCCATTGTCTATTCCTTATGTTGTCGCAGTTTCTATGCCGTATACCATAACTGCGGTATTAGCTGCTGATGAACGTACATAAATTTGTCTACTAGCATCAATTACTACACCGGTTCTTTCTAGTACACCGTTTGATAGTATTTCTGTTTCGTATTCCAAGTAGTCATCTGCTGCCGGCAATAATGCGCCAGTAGCGTCTGTTTTTGCAATTGCTAATCTAACTGTGATGCTAGTTGCATTTTTGTTACAGATACTTACTGTAGCCACACTAAATGTAGTAACTGGTACAAGGTAAATTGCTGTATATGTTGCAGCGGATAAATCCGCTGATCCTAATATTCCGTTTGCCATTTTTAAATCTCCAATTTAAATTATCTTAAGAAGTAGTTGTAAGCTAACGGTAATCCTAATACTGTTCCGCTAAACACTACATTTGCTCTAATATTTATCGCACTTCCGCTTAGTGTTGTAATAGTATTGCCGCCAACAAATATATCACCTGCTGTAACACTATTTACGTTTAGTGTAGCGCCGCCGCCACCAATTTGTGACTCGATATATGCTTTAACTGCTCTCTGTGTTGGTACTACAGTGTCGCTATTTGCAGTAAAGAATGGATCTGTACTGAATTCTGTAATACTTGCTGAGTTGCCGCCTAGTGTAACTTCACCTAGGCTTAGTTCTTGTAGGCCTGCAATGTTAAATGCATCTGCATTCAATGTTGCAACACCAGTACTTTGTTCAATTGTAAACAAGTCACCTACTCTAAAGTTACCGTCTTGGTCAGTAGCAGTGTAGAACACTCTACCACCGTTAAAGTCACTAGTTTCTTTTACTTGACTTGGTTGGTTAACAGGTACTCCTGGATAATTTGTATCTGCAAATCCTCCAGTACCGATATCTAAGAAATCGTGTCCAGTTAATCGTACTTGACTAAATCTAATACGCAATTCTACAGCATCGCCATCTGGTAAATCATCATCTACTGCTACACTTGGTGACACTTGTAAGAAACCAGTATAACTACCGTCTTCTGTGCCTAAGAAACTTACAACATTAACTAGTTTATAAAACTCTCCAGGTAAACTTGCAAACTCAATGTTTGAACCAACTACCGGACGTGCTGTTAGTCTGCGTACAGCAATAAATGATCCTGCTTGTGGAAATTCAGCATTACCATTTGAAGCCGTTGCATCTATTTCTGCTGTTGAAGTTGTAAATCCTGTACCTCTATTAGCAAATGTTGGGTTTGCTAAAACACCGTTGCCAATTTGTGGTACTAGGTCAACATCGTTAACATTGTTAGGATCTGTTATTGTAATAGTCGGTGCAGTTGCATAACCACTGCCCGGTTCTGTAATTCTAATTGCAGACACTTGCTCATTTGCTACATTTGCTCTGCCTTTTGCAGGTGTATTGATCTTAGCGTATTTTCCTGCTGTTCCTGCTCCCGGTAGGATCATTACAAACTTACCTTCTTTTGCAGGATTACCAAATGCTATTGCACTAAATCCACCAGTAGTAGCTGTTCCAGCTAATGTGTATGCTTGCCAGTACAATCCGTCTGTACTATATTGAACTTGATCTGTGTCATCACTTGTAATAACAAACATACCTTGTCCGTATGCTATTTTACGTTCTGTAGCAGTTAATGGAAGTGTAAGTGCATTAGCAACCCAAGTAA
>Ga0307488_10001704_pt1 | contig 18417 bp, 11 predicted proteins | sample SB02metaG_FD_202248 | JGI IMG/M metagenome (GOLD analysis project Ga0307488, IMG submission 202248) | Sea-ice brine microbial communities from Beaufort Sea near Barrow, Alaska, United States - SB 0.2 | ecosystem: Environmental > Aquatic > Marine > Coastal | place: USA: Alaska | collected... | reverse complement strand
TTTACCTTTTTATGAAACAGGGCAGGTTAAAAAGAATCCGATAGGTCAAAAAGATATAGACATTATTAAAGAAATAATTGCTCTAATTAAACCACACCAAATTTTTGCAGCTGGAGATATAGCCGATCCACACGGAACTCATGAAGTTTGTTTGAATGCTATTACTATTGCAATGAAAGCACTAAAATCTAATAAATATATGGATAACTGTTGGTTATGGTTGTATAGTGGTGCTTGGCGTGAATGGGATATTAATGCAATTAATATGGCTGTTCCACTTAGCCCGCATGAAGTTTTATTAAAACGTCATGCTATTTTATACCACCAATCTCAAAAAGATAAAGTTATGTTTCAAGGGGATGACTCCAGAGAGTTTTGGCTTAGAGTTGAAGAAAGGAATAAAAAAACTGCAGTTCACTACAACTTACTCGGTTTGACCGAATACGAGGCTATTGAGGGTTTTAAAAAAATAGAGCTTTAAATATTTAATCTTTTAATAAAAACTCAAGAGTTTTATTTCGCGTATTCTCCATAATTATTATGCATAACTTTTAAACCTAAGTATCGAATGACCAGCGGACCTAAAAAGCATCATATTCGTATTAATTTAATTATCCTTGGGATACTAATTTTCTTAGGAATAATTCTAAGCGTAGACCTTTATCCAGGAAAACCTGAAATAACGTATACATTTGCTATTGCAATATTAATGGCTTTTTGGTGGGTTAGCGAAGCAATACCTATTGGTATTACCTCTTTTTTACCTTTAATTTTATTTCCTCTTTTAGGTGTTTTAAATGGTCGGGCCGTTGCCAATTCGTATATTAACGATGTTATTTTTTTGTTTATTGGAGGCTTTTTAATGGCATTGGCCATGGAAAAATGGGACTTACATAAAAGAATCGCTCTAAAGGTACTTTCCATTGTGGGAGGAAGTCCTTTTATGATTTTATTTGGTTTTATGTTATCTTCTGCATTTTTATCCATGTGGATGTCTAATACAGCAACAACAATGATGATGTTGCCAATCGCTTTTTCTGTATCAAACGCGTTAGAAGAAGTTCACGGGACGGATAAAATAAAAAATTACCTTGCTGGATTATTACTTTCAGTCGCCTATGCTTGCTCAATTGGTGGTATTTCTACATTAGTTGGTACACCCCCAAACTTATCGTTTCTTCGAATATTCTCAATTTTATATCCAGAAAGTCCTTCCATTTCTTTTGGACAGTGGATTGCTTTTGCCTTTCCCATTACCGTTGTAATGTTTTCCTTTACTTTATTTGTAATCTACAAAATCTATAAACCAAAAGAAAAAATTAAAAAACTCGATAAGTCATTTTTTAATAAGCGATATATGGCTTTAGGAAAAACGCGCTCTGAAGAAAAAAAAGTCTTTATTTTATTTATATTGTTGGTGGTGTTATGGGTTTTCCGATCAAATATTAACTTGGGCTTTATTACTATTTCAGGATGGAGTTCCTTATTTAATACTCCTAGTTTCATAACTGATGGAACTGTTTCAATATTCATTGCCATTTTATTGTTTATGATTCCTTCCTCTAAAAAAAGTGAAGCTTTACTGACTTGGGAAATCACTAAAAAAATGCCTTGGAGTATTGTTTTTTTATTTGGTGGTGGTTTTGCACTCGCCAAAGGGTTTGTAGATTCTGGCTTGTCTAATTATGCTGGTAGTCTGCTATCAGGAGCTAGTGCATTGTCTCCAACACTATTAATAGGGACATTAACAGGATTGATGTCTATGCTCACCGAATTTACTTCAAATACCGCCACCACAGAAATGATTTTACCAGTAATTAGTGGCTTAGCGAATGAAATAGGCGTAAACCCTCTGCTAATAATGATTCCTGTTACACTAGCTGGCTCTTTGGCATTTATGTTACCAATTGCAACACCTCCAAACGCAATCGCCTTTAGCACAGGAAAGCTCACAATAGCACAAATGATTAAAACTGGATTTATTATCAATATTTTTGCCATTATTGTAATCTCGTTTTTCACCATTACTTGGGGCACCATAATTTTTAATATTGATCCATCTATATTTCCAGATTGGGCTCAAAAAGTTATTAATTCCAGTCCATAGAAATTTAAGACTCTTTTTTATTGGACAGTTTTAGATGCATCCTTTTTTAGGCACATCTACTACAAAAAAGCTAGACTTGTGACCAAACGTTTCTTAATTATTTCTTTTAATAGACTTTCTTAATAACGCTTACAAAACCAATAAATTACAACCTCTAATATCAGAATTGTCAAAACGCCCAATAATTTCAAAAGTTTCATTTTCATGCACCTTTCCTAAATCTTGCGCGGCGATAAAAGAGCAAGAATTATAATTTGCTAAGTCAATTATATTAATTCCTCCGTTTTTTCCTGAAGCATTTATTGTGAGCGCGTCTTCGGTATCCCGTGTTAAAATTTTCATCCAAGGAGGTGTTTCAAAAATGCCATTTCCTTTTGAATATGCCTGACTTAATAATTCCGTCATTCCATATTCTGAATGAATTCTCGATACCCCAAATCCATTTTGTAAAATAGCATGCAACTCTTCTCTTACCAATTCTTTTCTTCGACCCTTCATACCTCCAGTTTCCATAATTATGGTGTTTTTTAGGCTGAATTGTTGCATTTCTATTAAATCTAATAAAGCAAAAGAAACCCCAATTAAAAGTATTTTTATTTTACCCTTAGATATTATCAAAATAAAATGAGGATTTCATGTTTTATTTCAAAAAACTTGGTAATTCCTTGTGATTTTCATAAACTTGTAAATAATTCTGTTATAATATAACTAATGCAGAGGAAAAAAAAATACAATATTAACTCCCATTTTATATCAGAGCTGAAAAAAGGAAGTGAACATGCATATACGCACCTGTATAAACTATATTATTCCGAGCTTTGTAACTATGCCTCCATATTATCAGGTAGTGACGAAAAAGCAAAAGATATTGTTCAGCATACGCTTGTAAAAATTTGGGAAAAAAGAATGCTTTTAAATATTAATAGTTCTTTAAAAGGATACCTTCTCAAAGCTGTATATAATTATTTTATTGACACCCAAAGAAAGAAGAAGAAAGAAGATCACATGTTGCAGCGTTTAAGGGAAGAAGCATTACTTGAATATATCGAAACCTCACCAGAAGAAATTGAGAACATGCACTTTCTTATAGAGGAAGAAATTGCGAACTTGCCAAAAAAATGTAAAAATATTTTTGTCCTCGCTAAAAAAGATGGTTTAAAGTATAAAGAGGTTGCTCAAAAGTTAAATATTTCTGTAAAAACTGTAGAAAGACAGATGACTATCGCTTTAAAAAAAATTAGAAAAAAATTAAAAAAATAACTTTATTTTTCTAAAATAACTCAGCTAATTTTTCACAAAAAATAAGTTTTTTTAACAGTTTAAAATTTCAGCATTTAAAAAAGTTCTTAAAAGTACTTTTAATGGCTACTCTTTAATAAGACATCTTGAAGCAAGCTTTACTCAAAGCACTAAATTGGTGTAAAGATCATTGAATAATTTTCTAAAATAAATTACTGACATATTCCCATACTATAGCATCCTCTATAAAACCTCAATCATTAAAAAAGAAATTGACTCACTCTACTGGTCAGCTATCAAAATAGCCCCCTTGATTCTCAATAAATACAAGTATATAGCGAAGTATTAATAAGCAGGAATACTTAAATTCTCTTTAATAACTTCTTTGTTATACTGTTTTTCAAAAACTCATTTGTGATTAATTCAGCTTAAAAAAAATATGATGTCCTCATTTGTACTACCTGTGATACAGATAATTAAAATAATATCTACTTTTTATTCGCATAAAGACACTATTTCTAAAAATTATTTATGATCTGATTGTAAGCTACTTATATTATAAATTATCTCTATTTTCTTTTAAAATTTAGCTTTTTATTAAAATAAAAATAAAATTGTTGGGGGTCTTTAGAAAAATCTACGTCCTTTATTAAATACATAACCTTATTTTAAAAATGACCCAAGAATCTAATAAAAAAAGAAAAGCTACCTCTTTGAGCTCAAAAAATTCTGAAGCAAAAGCAAAACCTTTTTTAAGATGGCTTCAAAAAGACAAAGAAGATTTTAAAGCCTCTGTAATAACGGAACTTCTATTAGCAATTAAATTTAATTCCTTTAATTCAAAAGAAGGCACTGATTTATTTTTTAACGAAATTAAACCAATTAATTCTGCTAAAAGCAAGCGTAAAAAAGTTCTTAATAATTGGTTAAAATACGCAGCTATATTTACTGGTTTACTAATAACAACTACTTACACAATACATACATATAATAAAAATCAATCGAAACTAGCATTTTCCTTAATCAAAACGTCAGGCATTACTTTAAAAATAAATGGAGATAACACCGCACAGATTATTGAAAATAATAGCATAAAAATTATAACAAATAAAAGTGGAAAGGAAATAGGAACCGTTCGAAAAGACATATTAACACACAGAAAAAGCATAAACAGCAAAAATAAATCCGCATCTACAAACACTCTTACTGTGCCTTATGGTAAAACATTTGATGTTGTGCTAAGTGATGGGACGTATGTTTATTTGAATGCAGGGTCTGTCCTTACCTACCCCTCTAATTTTAACGGAGCTCTCAGTCGAGAGGTTGTTCTAAAAGGAGAAGGCTATTTTAAAGTAGCTAAAAATAAAAAAATTCCGTTTATCGTAAAAACAGAAACGCTCGATACAAGAGTCTACGGAACTGAGTTTAATGTATCCGCTTATAAGAGTGACTCTGTCACAGAAGTAGTGCTAGTAGAGGGAAGTATAGGGGTTAAAGGAGTATCAAAAACACCTACTTCTACTAATAAGTATCTTGTAATTAAACCTTCCCAAAAAGTATCTAAAAAAAGGGCATTAAATATTCTTAAAATTGAAAAGGTTGATGTGAAACCTTATATCTCTTGGAAGGTAGGTGTTTTAGCATTCGATAACGAAAATATTGCTAATATTTTTCAAAAGTTAGAACGAAAATTTAATGTTAAAATAAAAAATAATTATTCTGATCTTTATAAACATTCTTATACAGGAGTCTTTAAGTCAGAAAATGTAAATGAAGTCTTATTTACTTTAAGTAATCACACGAATTTTTATTATACAATTAACGGAAATAATATTATTATTAAAAAAAAAATTGACATGTAATAATCACTTTCAATCCCTAAAATGAATTTTTATATTGACTAACACTAAAATTGAATAAAATGAAAAAAAATCTATTCCAACAAAATGAAAAAAAATTTCAAAGAAAAATAAAAGTTTTCTTCTTAGTTCTAGTGCTTCTATTGGTGAACGGCTTTACTTATGGAAATAATAAAGACCAAAAAATCACATTAAAATTAGAAAACACAGCTTTAACTAAAATTTTTGATGCCATTTCATCACAAACAGAATACAATTTTTTCTATGAGCAGTCTCAAATAGATCTCAATTTAAAAGTGAGCATAAATGTAAAAGACGAATATATTAAAATAGCTCTGTTTAAATTATTTTCTAATTTAAACTACAACTTTAAAATTGTCTCAAAACAAATAATTGTAACCAATTCTAGCGGTTCTTTATTCATCCCAAAAAAGACAAATCAACAAGAGAGTATTAAAAAACAGTCTTATAAAATTTCTGGAAAAATAGTAGATAAAAATAATCAACCACTTCCTGGAGCAAGTATTTTAATCAAAGGGTCTCAAAAAGGAACTTTTTCTGATTTTGATGGCCTCTTTAAAATTACATTAGAAAATAAGACAGACTTATTAATCATATCCTATACAGGATACGAAACAAAAGAAGTTTCGGTTTTGGGTAAAAAATATATTTCAGTTACTTTAAATCAAGACGAAAACGTACTAAATGAGATTGTAATAGTGGGATATGGAAAGTTAGCTAAGAAAAGAGTTACTGGTTCGGTATCCTCTATCGGTCCAGAAAAAATATCTGCACTTCCTGTTGTAAGTATAGAAAACGCAATTGTAGGTCAGGTAGCTGGTGTGCAAGTTCAAGAGACAACCGGTGAACCAGGAGCAAGTCCACAAATAAGAATTCGTGGCACTGGTTCAATCTCTGCAGGAAACGACCCATTATTTGTTGTAGATGGTATTCCTGTATCTAAAAGTTCGACAAGTGTTGGAGCTCAAGGAGAATTGTCAAGAAGAGTTGGGCGATTTCAGCAACCTTCAGCAAATCCTTTAGCTACTATAAACCCAAATGACATCGCTTCCATTGATATCTTAAAAGATGCTTCTGCTGCCGCAATTTACGGATCTAGAGGAGCAAATGGAGTCGTAATAATAACAACAAAAAAAGGCACGTCTCGAGAAACAGGATTGTTTTCATTCAATTCCTTTTACGGAAGACAAAATGTTGCCAATAAAGTTGATCTAATGAATTCTGAAGAATTGATAAGTTATGCGCGTGATGCACGAAACAATAATTATCTTTCCTCAGTACCCGGAGCCTCTGTCAACGATCCAATTGGTCCAGGAGAGAGAGGTAATACCAATTATGAATTGCCAGAATCATATTTAAATTGGGATGGAACAGATACAGATTGGCAAGATTTGATTTTCAGACAAGCAACAATGCAGAGTTATAACTTTTCTTATGCGTCTCCTCTAAAAGATAAAACAAGCTTCTATATTTCGGGAGGTTATTTTAATCAAGAAGGAATAATTGACAAGTCAGAGTATGAAAGATATACACTGCTAACTACCATTCACTCTGAGTTAACTGAAAAACTAAAGTTAGACTTAAGATTAGCTCCAACATTAACAAATAACCAAAAGCAACCTGCAAATGCACCTTACTTTGCCAGACCTCCAGGAATTATTTATTCCGCATTGGTACATTCTCCTATTGTAAAACCCTATAATGCAGATGGAACCGTTAATCAAACCAACAATCAATCTCATCTTGGTGGTGGTACAACTACTGCAAGTAATCCGTTGGCAATTTCAAATGCAATTGACGACCAATTATTTCAATTTCAAAACCAAGCCTCTCTGGGTTTAACGTATGAAATAATTCCGGGTTTAGATTTTAAAACATTTGGTGGCTCTTTTGTCAATGTTTTTAACCGTGATTTTTACCGTGCAAACACGCTACTTTATAGAAATGCAACGAACGGTGAGTCTTTTGGTCAGGCTTCTGCTTCCACAAGTGTAAATTATTTATGGGAAAACACTTTAAACTATGAAATCGAAAATGGAGATCATTATATAAATGCAATCGCTGGATATTCTTTTCAAAAAGATAAAATAAATATTTCTCAAGTATCTGCAAATAATTTTCCAGACGACCAGGTTACAACCTTAAGTGGTGGTCAGGTATTTGCTGGAACTTCAATTGAAGAAGAATGGTCTTTGGCCTCTGCCTTTGTAAGAGGAACTTATAGTTATAAAGATAAATATCTTTTTACGGGAACCATGAGAACTGACAGATCATCCCGTTTTGGTAAAGATAATCAAACTGGATATTTCCCATCTTTTTCACTAGGATGGCGCATACACCAAGAAGGATTTATGGAAAACATAGATGCTATCTCGGAATTAAAGGTACGTTTAAGCTGGGGTCAAACTGGAAACTTTGAAATTCCAAACTATGGCTCTGTTGGTTTACTCAGCCCTTCGAACTATAACTTTAACGGAAGTGAAGCAAATGGTCTCTTACAAACTACGATTCCAAATCCTAAACTTACCTGGGAAAAGTCCGCTCAAACAGATATTGGTATTGAACTAGGATTATTTAATAACCGTTTATTCTTGATCGCTGATTATTATAAAACAATTACTTCCGATTTACTACTAAACGTAAGTCTAACATCCGTATCTGGTTTTAATAACGCGCTTCAAAATTTGGGTGAAGTAAAAAATGAAGGATTTGAAATCGCTCTTAGGTCTCGAAATTTTGTTAATGACTTTACCTGGAGTACTGACCTTAATCTTTCGGTAAATAAAAATGAAGTAATGTCTTTAAATGCTCAAAATGAACCTATCTTTTCCAGTGGTGGAGCAGGCGTAAGACACATCACTAGAGTGGGAGATCCAATCGGTAGTTATTACGGATATGTAGTAGACGGGATCTACCAAAATCAAGACGATATTACAAATGCTATTTTAGATACGCAAGCCCCAAACCCAGCACCTGGAGATCTTAGATTTAAAGATATTAATGGTGACGGAAAAATTACAGCAGAGGATAGAACGGTAACAGGAAGCTATTTTCCAGATTTTACATGGGGTATTACCAACAGTTTCAGCTTTAAAGGAGTAGATCTCAGTGTTATGATTCAAGGGGTTGAAGGAAATGAAATACTAAACCTTACTAGAAGACACCTAGGAAATGGGGAAGCTAACTTTAATTCATATGCCATGTGGAACAACAGATGGAAATCTGCAGAAAACCCGGGAAATGGAATTATTCCGAGAGCCGATAGGGAGACAGGACGACATGGTAATAACAACAGACCCTCTTCTTTTCAAGTTGAAGACGGTTCGTTTATTAGACTTAGAAATATAACTTTAGGATACACGTTTCCGGAAAATAATATTTTAAATGGAAATATAGATAAGTTAAGGTTGTATGTAACCGGAAACAATCTATTTACGCTCACTGATTATCTAGGCTACAACCCTGAAGTGAGTAATATTTCAGGAGGTCTAACTCCTGGTGAAGATTATGGAGCATATCCATTAAATAAAACCATTGTATTTGGTATAAACCTTAACTTTTAATTTAAAATATTAAGTCAAATGAAAAATATAATCCTATTAATATTAACGTCCATAACATTTGCTGCGTGCAGCAATGATTATACAGATCTAGCACCAGTATCTGATAGAAATGAAGCTAATTTTTATAATAGTTCTGAGGACTTTGTTTTTGGTATTAATGCCAGCTATAGAGGCCTACAGTCTAACGAAGTTTACGGAAGGTCTTATTGGACCATGTTCGAAATGCGAGCAGATAACACCGACCAAGGGCCAGATCAAACTGGATTAGCAAATCAGTTTACGGTAATAAATACATTTACTGAAGACGCCTTAAATGAGCAAATAGATGCTGCATGGAAAGGATCTTACAGAGTAATTTCTAATAGTAATGCCATACTCGATAGGATAGATGCCGTTGACATGGAAGATTCTCTTAAAAAAAGGATTATTGGAGAGGCGCTGTTTTTAAGATCCCTTATGTATTACCATCTTGCCATTGCTTACGGTAACATTCCACTTCAATTAACAGTTTTTATCCCTGGAGAAAAATTAACCCAAGTAGACCAAACAACAGTTTATATGCAACTTATTGAAGATTTAAAAAAAGCAGAAGAAAATCTTATTCAAGATTACGGCATATCGGATGCAGGAAGAGCTACAAAAGGAGCAGCGGCAACTTTATTAGCAAAAGTATATTTAACTGTAGGTCAAAATAGTGATGCAGAGGTTGTTTTAAAACGCATTGTTTCTAACTATAATTACAGTCTTTTACCTAATTATGGATCTCTTTGGGGAAGTATGAATGAAAATAATGATGAATCTATTTTTGAAGTTCAGTTCTTAAGTGGTGGAATCGGTCAAGGGAGCTCTTTTACAAATGACTTCTCTCCCAATGCTTTTTTACAAAATGGGCAGGGTTACGGCAGAAACAGACCTACTGATGGGATGGTAAATGCCTACGAAACTGGTGATACAAGATTAAAAACTTCCGTAGGAGTCTCTTATATTAATGAGAATGATGAGGTAATAGCGGCGAACTATATTAAAAAATATAGCGATAATCCGCCTGCAGAAAATGACTCAGATATTAATTTTGTTGTTTTTAGATATGCAGATGTTCTTTTAATGTTAGCAGAAGCAGGTGGAGAATCTGCCGAAAGTTATGGCTATATCAATCAAGTAAGAAGTAGAGCTGGATTAGCACCTATGAGCACGCAATCTGCCGGAACCTTCGCAGAAAAACTTCTTCATGAAAGAAGAGTCGAATTAGCATTTGAAAATCACCGGTGGGCCGATTTAAAAAGATTTAATAGCTCAAAGCAAAAAATAAATAATGCAGAACCATTTATACCTGAATCAGCGGTAAAAGACCTGTTTTTTATTCCACAAAGGGAAATGGATCTCAACAGTAATTTTACTCAAAATAATTAAAAATTTTCATAAAAATAAAACAGTAGGTATGATATCAAATAAATTTAAATTAATTCTTTTAGTGCATATTCTACTGTTTTGTTTTACTAGCACTTTAAAGGGGCAAAGCAACAAAAAATTAAATATCATTGTTTTTGGAGCACACCCAGATGACTGTGATAATAAATTTGGAGGCACTGCTGCTCTATTTTCTCAAATGGGCCACAATGTAAAATTTGTATCTGTTACAAATGGAGATGCAGGTCACTTTAAAAAAGGTGGTGGTGCACTTGCTAAAATTAGAAGAGCTGAAGCAAAAGAAGCTGCAAAACGATTAAAAATTGAGTACACCGTTTTAGACAATCATGACGGTGAGCTTTTACCCAGTTTGAATGTTCGGCACCAAATAATCAGAGAGATTAGAAATTGGAACGCTGACATTGTACTCACACATAGGCCAGTAGACTACCATCCAGATCACAGGTATACGGGTGTTTTGGTCCAAGATGCAGCTTATTTAGTAATTGTACCAAATGTTGTTTCAGACACCCCACCTCTTGAAAAAAATCCAGTGTTTCTATATTTACAAGACCGTTTTCAAAAGCCTTATCCTTTTCAACCTGAAATTACAATCGATATTTCAAGTACAATAGATCAAAAAATGAGTGGATTAGATGCTCACGAATCGCAATTCTACGAGTGGTTGCCCTGGACAGAAGGCAGATTATCGGAGGTTCCAAATAAGAAATCTGAGCGCTTAGTATATCTCAAAAATAAATGGGGTGCAAAAAGTGCTATTAGCCAAGAAACAAGAAAGTCTCTTACCAAATGGTATGGGGGAAAAAAAGGGAATTCTATCGAATATGTTGAGTCTTTTGAAATATGTGAATATGGAAAACAACCAACAGATAGCGAAATTCTAAAGCTTTTTCCTATGCTAAATTCTAAATAATAAATAATGAAAAAACTAATATTATCAATATTCCTGTTGTGTACAGGAGGGATTTTAAGTGCCCAGAACAGTCAAAACAACCCCTTAAAAATCATCGCTTTTGGTGCACATCCTGATGATTGTGATGCTAAATTTGGAGGTACAGCCGCATTGTATGCCCAAATGGGACATAAGGTAAAGTTTGTGTCACTAACAAATGGAGATGCAGGTCACCAAAGTGAAGGTGGCGGTTTTCTTGGAAAAAGAAGACGTGCAGAAGCTAAAAAGGCTGGTAAAATTTTAAATATAACATACGATGTATTAGACAATCATGATGGTGAATTAATGCCAACTTTACAAGTAAGACATCAAGTGATCCGAAAAATACGTGAATGGGATGCTGATATTGTACTAGGCTTGAGACCAAACGATTATCATCCTGATCACAGAAATGCCGGAATTATTGTGCAAGATGCTGCCTATTTAGTCATTGTTCCTAACGTGACTCCCGACACTCCTCCGCTTAAAAAAAACCCTGTTTTTCTATATATGAAAGATAACTTTAAAAAGCCCACTCCTTTTTCTAAAGATATTGCTATAATTATAGATACTGTTGTTGATCAAAAAATAAAAGCCCTAGCAGCACACTCCTCTCAAATGTTTGAATGGCTACCTTGGGTTAGTGGTGTTGAAAAAAAAGAAATACCAACCAACGAAATAGACAGACTAGCTTGGCTGAAAAAAAAATATTCAACACAAATAATTTGGAGTGAAGAAAATATAGCGCTGCTAAAAAAATGGTATCCAAAGGTTAAAAACACTTCGGTAAAATATCTAGAATTCTTTGAAATTTGTGAATATGGAAAGCAGCCTAATACCTCAGAAATTAAAAAACTTTTCCCAATGTTAAAATAATATCAAACACCTCTTTTTAAATAGCAATAAACACCTATAATGCATGAAAACAGAAAATTCTATTCCAAAAATACACTTTCATATTATTGCACTAGTAATGTTAATTTTTTTTGTAATATCCTTCATTACAAACATTCTTAATTCGATTATAGTTGATGTTAAAGCCAGTTTTAATTTGAGTTTAACACTTACTGGCTTATTACCATTTACCTTTTTCATTGCCTACGGAGTAATGTCTATACCTGCTGGTTTCTTATCTGAAAAATATAGTAATAGAGCATTATTGTCCATTTCATTTTTTGTAATGATTCTAGCCTCACTCCTTTTTGTGATTTTTCCGGGTTATATTTCTTTTAGTTTTACATTGTTTAGTTTGGGTTGCTGCATGGCAGTATTGCAAGTGGTTATCAACCCTTTACTGCGCGTTTCTGGCGGAGAAGAACATTTTGCATTTAACTCCGTTTTAGCGCAACTCGTATTCGGTCTCGCATCCTTTGCTAGTCCTTTCTTATATCAGAGCTTAGTGAGTACAGACTATGAAACTAAAAAATACTTAGCAACCTTTTTAACTAGTTTAGTGCCGCCAGAACTTCCTTGGGTTTCTCTTTATGTTGTTTTTGCTTTCATTTGTTTTATTTTATTATTAATTGTTTTCAAAACAAAATACCCAATTTTCATAAAGTTTGAGAGTGAGCGCGCCGGAGATACAAGTTCATACCTACAATTATTAAAAAATAAATGGACCGCCCTTTATTTTATTTCTATTTTCTGTTACGTCGGGGTTGAACAAGGAATAGGCAATTGGATTTCACAATTTTTATTACAGTATCACGGTTTAGACTCTAGAACTATTGGAGCAAATACTGTGGCTTATTTTTGGGCAATGCTTACAGTTGGCTGTCTACTTGGCTTGTTACTTTTAAAAATAATGGACAGTCGAAAACTATTAATTTTTGCCAGTATTGCGACCATAACTTCCTTGCTGTTTGCATTAACAGGAAACCCAAAAGTAGCGCTAGTTTCATTTCCTCTTGTCGGGTTTTTTATATCCGTTATGTGGTCTATTATCTTTTCTCTAGCACTAAATTCTGTAAAGAAACACCACGGTTCTTTGTCAGGAATTTTATGCACAGGTATCGCTGGTGGTGCAATTGTACCCTTTATTGTTGGATGGCTCGGTGAATTAACATCTTTAAAAACAGGGATGTTCTTTCTAATCGTTCCATTAGTTTTCATATTAAGTATTGGTTTTTGGGCGTCACCCCTCATAAATAACAAAACAATAAATCTTAAAAAATCATTAAAATGATTATGAAAGGCACATTAATTGGAATTGATGTAGGTGCAACCAACATTAATATTGGTCGCATAACAAATGGTAAAATTGTAAAAGAAACATACAGGGCAGTGGATAGAAAATACTCCCAAGAAAAAATACTTTCATTACTTTTTGAAGCTATTGAAGCACTTATTAATCCTGATGTTATCGCCATAGGGATCGGTGTTCCTGGAACTGTAGATCAATTAACAGGTGTTGTTTATGACATACAAAACCTACCCGCATGGAAAAAAGTCGCATTAAAAGAAATAATAGAAGAAAAGTACTGTTTGCCTGTTTCAATTAATAACGATGCAAATTGTTTTGCTTTGGGTGAAAAAATATTTGGGAAAGGTAAAAGTTATGAAAACTTTATTGGCCTTTCTATTGGAACGGGTATTGGAGCAGGAATCATTATAAACAATAAACTATATAGCGGAAATCTTTGCGGCGCCGGAGAGATTGCGATGCTTCCATACAAAGACGGTATTCTCGAAGATTATACAGGAAGTTTTTTCTTTTCCAATAAACACAATATAACGGTAAAAGAATTAAGTGAAAAAGCTAAAAAAGGAGATAAAAACGCCCTAGGCTTATTTAACAAATTTGGAATGCATGTTGGAGAGGCCATAAAAACAATTTTGTATATGTACGCCCCGGAAGCTATTATTATAGGTGGATCAATCAGTAAATCGTACCCTCTTTTTCAAGATTCAATAGAACTCTCATTGCTTTCATTTGCTTACCAGAAACAAATACAAAAATTAAAAATTGAGATATCAAACCAAACTGGAGTAGCTATTTTAGGAGCTGCATCACTTTGTTTACAACACCCTTAAATCACATTTCAAAAACTCTAGATGAAAATTAAAACTCTTTTAGCATTGCTGTTATTTCAAGTAATAGCGATGCACGCAAACAACACAAAACAAATACCTATAATAATTGAGAACAATAAGGTTGGTGCACCAATAACAATTGGCATCCCTTTCCCACAAAACGAGTTATTTTCTGTAGATAATGTGCGCTTACTAAACAGCCTTGGTAATGAAATACCTTGTCAAACAACAGAAATAACAACATGGGAACCAGCTGATACAAGTATTAAATGGATTTGGGTGTTTTTCTTTTCAGAAAAATCTTCCAACTATATATTGGAATATGGAGAAAACATAGCACCTCTTCAATCAAAAGAACAGATAGTCTCAACGAATAATATGCGTCCTAGGGGTGGAATTACTGTAAACACAGGACCCTTATCGTTTAATATAAATAAAAGGGGTAATGGTTTTTTAGATAAAGTTCATTTAGACGTAAACAAAGATGGTCAATTTACTAATGATGAGCTTATTTCATCCGCCCAAAACAACAAAAGAGGAACTTTTTTAGATATCAAAGATGCTGCCGGAATTGACAGGTCCAAAGCAACAATTCATCAAGTATTTAGAGAAAAAGGATCTGGACCATTGCATGTTATTTTCAGAGTCGCGGGCACTTACTATTACAATCAAAAAGACAATAATACGGCTCCTTTTGAAATAAAAATTCATGCATATGCAGGCAAGTCCTACATTAAAGTATTGCACACTTTAACGTATACAGGAGTTCCAGACAAACATAAAATTAAAGTTGGAGAACATTCTAATATTGCTACCCAAAATAAAAACATCCTTTCTGAGGAGACTTCGAATGACCCAGGTTGGACCCAACCTAATGACCAAATATCGGGGTCTGGCCTGAGCTTAGTATATCATTTAAATAAAGATCAACAAGTTCTAACTCCGGTTTACGACGAAGATTGGTCCAATAAAAAGTCAAAAGAACGTATCGTTAAAATTAAACCTTCTCCTCTAGACAAAACAACCTTACTTCAGACTGGTCCCAGACAAAACAATCCTAATGTAACTTCGTCACCCACTGAAAAAATTAAAGGTTTTAATGCAAAAGTGTACCAAAATAAACTGCTCATTGAAAACACCGAAAAAGCCAAAGGATGGATTGATTTGTCAGACGCTACTAAAGGAATTGCTATTGGCATTAAAAGTTTTTTTCAAGAGTATCCAAAGGCCTTAGAAATTGACCCAAAAACAAAAACGATTAATGGTTATATATGGCCAGCGGAGACTGAACCAATGAGTTTCGAAAGAAAAAACACAAAAAAAGACGGAGGAATGTTGGGTAATTTTGCTCAAGGAATTGCCAAAACCACCGAATTTATTTATTATTTCCATGATAAAACGACCAGTAATGAAATAAATAATGTTATGGATTATTCGCTAAAACCCGCAGTTGCGCATGCATCCTCTAAATGGTATACAGCTTCTAAAGTATATGGCAATATGGCACCACTTTCATTAAAATATCCAGCATATGAAAATGCACTTCAATATAAATATGATTGGTGGATTTATAATCAAAATTGGGAAGCTTGGTATGGCATGTTTAATTATGGTGATGGCAAAGCTTACTATAATAAAGGAACGTGGAAAATGTGGAATAATAACGAGCCCACTATAGACTTTATGCTTTGGACAAACTTTATGAGAACTGGTAAAGCAAAATATTATTATGCAGCACAGAATATGAGTAAACATACAATGGATGTGGATAATATTCATTGGCCAAAAAAACGAAAATTCGTAGGGTTTGCCAATGATGCAATTGATTGGTGGAATTATGAAGAAGAAGAGGAATCAACACCATACCTCGGCATAGGAAGAAGGCACGGCGACGAACATTGGTCTGCTCTGTTAAGCGCTCATGTTTGGGTACAGGGTTGGATTGCTTCCTATTATATTACGGGAGACACAAGGGCTCTTGAGGTTGCAAAAATGACAGGTGATACCTATATAAATAGAATTTGGGGAGGCCACGGTTTAAGAGGCAGAAGGCTTTATTTATCTATTCTAAATTTAGTTGAAATTTATGACGCAACAAAGCTAGAAAAATATAAAAAAGAACTTGACGAAAGAGTCCAATTGTTACTTTCTCTGCAAAAAGAGCAAGGAGGAAACCTTCTTTTAGATCGGTTTGGATACAGTCAAAACTATGTAGCGCAAGGGTTGTATAAATATTGGCAATTGACCAATAATGATAAGGTTAAAAAAGCACTGATAGATCATGCTCGTTGGGTGAAAAATGTACCTCCATTAAACCATGAGATGGAATCTTATTTAGCAACGATTTACCCTTTGATTTTAGGCTATGAATTTACGGGTAATAAAAACTACTTAAATGAAGCTATTGAAAGGTCTAAAGTATTGCGCGTAGATGCTTTAAATTATAGTTTCACCAACCAAAAAGAATATAGTGAAGCTCTAAAAAAAGTTTCAAAATTACCTGTGGGTCAAGATGGGGATAGAACTATCTGGAAAATAGACAATGGTTTAAGAGCTTTTGGTTGGACACATGCCTATAATATTCCTTATCTTTTATACTACCTTAATCAAGAAAAAAAATAAGTATGAGCACATATAAAGAGGGTCACGATCAAATTAAATTTTCTCAGCCAGGAGCTTTTGAAAACACGAGATTCGAAAAAATTCATAATGAAATTTTTCAAAATGCCACCGATGCTACTAAGATTGTAGCGCAAGAAATTGCCTATTTAATAAAGTCTAAGCAAGAAATAAATGAAAATTGTGTACTTGGTTTAGCAACGGGATCTTCCCCTATAAAAGTCTATGAAGAATTAGTACGAATGCATCACGAAGAAGGCTTAAGTTTTAGCAATGTTATTACATTTAACTTGGATGAATACTACCCAATGTCCAAAGAAAATAGTCAAAGTTATTACTATTTCATGCATGAGCACTTATTCAATCATATTGATATTCTTCCAGAAAATATTCATATTCCTGACGGAACAGTAAGTTTTGATTACATAAATCAATACTGTATCGATTATGAAATGGCTATTAAAAATTCAGGTGGCCTAGATTTTCAATTATTAGGAATTGGCCGCACAGGTCATGTTGGTTTCAATGAACCAGGGTCACATATCAATTCTCAAACGCGCATTATCACCTTAGATCATATTACAAGAATAGATGCTTCATCCGATTTTAATGGTATTAGTAATGTCCCTAAAAGAGCAATTACAATGGGTGTGTCAACTATTCTACGTTCCAAGCGAATTGTATTAGTTGCCTGGAAGCAAAATAAGGCAGAAATTATAGAAAGAACTATTCAAGGATTCATAAGCTCTAAGGTTCCTGCTACTTTTTTGCAAAACCACAGCAATGTAACTTTTGTATTGGATCAGGCCGCAGCATCTGAATTAACTCGTTTTAAAACACCTTGGTTGGTAGACAAATGTATTTGGACACCTGAATTAAAAAGTAAGGCAATTGTTTGGTTGTGTGCAAAAACAAAACAATCTATTTTAAAATTAACAGATCGTGATTACAACAATAACGGCATGTCCGATTTATTAGCACAAGAAGGATCTGCTTATGACATGAACATCAACATGTTTAATATTTTGCAACGCACCATTACTGGGTGGCCAGGAGGAAAACCAAATACAGATGATTCACACAGACCAGAAAGAGCAAATCCATCAAAAAAAAGAGTCATTCTTTTCAGTCCGCACCCAGATGACGATGTGATTTCAATGGGTGGAACTTTATCAAAATTAATAAAACAAGGACACGATGTTCATGTAGTATATCAAACATCTGGAAACATAGCCGTTACAGACGATGAAGCCTTGAAATTTGCTGAAGTTTGCAATGATTTTATGATAGATTCCTCTACTGTAGGTTTTAAAGAAGTAATTGATTTCTTAAATAAGAAATCAGAAAATCAAATTGATTCTTTAGCAGTTCGAAAACTAAAAGGATTAATAAGAAGGCGAGAATCATATGGAGCAGTAAGATATATAGGCTTAAAAGATGAAAATATACACTTTTTAGATTTACCTTTTTATGAAACAGGGCAGGTTAAAAAGAATCCGATAGGTCAAAAAGATATAGACATTATTAAAGAAATAATTGCTCTAATTAAACCACACCAAATTTTTGCAGCTGGAGATATAGCCGACCCACACGGAACTCATGAAGTTTGTTTGAATG
>Ga0307488_10001703_pt1 | contig 18432 bp, 13 predicted proteins | sample SB02metaG_FD_202248 | JGI IMG/M metagenome (GOLD analysis project Ga0307488, IMG submission 202248) | Sea-ice brine microbial communities from Beaufort Sea near Barrow, Alaska, United States - SB 0.2 | ecosystem: Environmental > Aquatic > Marine > Coastal | place: USA: Alaska | collected... | reverse complement strand
GAGGAGATAGAGAGTGTATGAATACCCCTGCAAGATTGTGAGAGTCGTAGACGGAGATACAGTCGATGTTGATATTGATCTTGGTTTTAGTCATTGGATTCATAACGAGCGCATACGTCTTTATGGTATTGATACTCCAGAGTGCCGCACACGAGATGCTGAAGAAAAAGCGGCCGGACTCTTGGCAAAGAAATTTGTCGAAGACGCACTGCACGTCGGAGGAACGTACACACTCAGCACTAAAGAGAAGGGTAAGTTCGGACGGTACTTGGGAGTGATATTTGTAACCGATAAAACATCCATAAACGCAGTGTTAGTTACAGAACACTTAGCAGTTGCGTACTTCGGCCAGAGCAAACAAGAAATAGAAGACGCACACGCAGCGAACTACGAAATTCTAAAAGATAAGGGATTGATGTAAAGTGAATATAATAACAGTAGACTTCGAGACGTACTACGACAAGACGTTTTCTCTAACTAAGTTAACGACCGAACATTACGTACGCAGTTCTGAGTTCGAGGTTATAGGACTAGCGGTCAAGGTAAACAACGGTGAGACAGATTGGATAAGCGGGCCATTCGATGCGGTTAAAAAATACCTACACGCTAATTACGATTGGGAAGGTTCTGCTGTTCTTGCCCATAATACTTTGTTTGACGGCTCTATTCTTAGTTGGCTGTTTGATATTCACCCTAAGCTATGGCTTGACACGTTGTGTATGGGGCGCGCACTCCACGGTACGGAAGTTGGCGGCTCGCTTAAGTACTTGGCTGACATGTACGAGATTGGGGAAAAGGGTAACGAAGTAATACTTGCCGTAGGCAAGAACCGCGCAGATTTTACTGAAGAAGAACTGGAACGGTACGGCGACTACTGCATACAAGACGTTGAGCTTACCTATCAGTTGTTCGAGATATTCTTAAAAGTATTTCCTAAGAAAGAACTAAAAGTAATCGACATGACGCTGCGTATGTTTATCGACCCTGCCTTGGAGTTAGATGTAGGCAAGCTAGAAGACCACTTAGATACGCTGAAAGAGCAGAAAGACAAACTACTAGAAGAGTGTGGCATAGAAAAAGAAGAGCTGATGTCTAACCCGAAGTTTGCTAAAGCACTTGAGTCGCTGGGCGTTGTGCCACCAATGAAAACGAGTTTACGTACAGGCAAGGAAGCGTTTGCTTTTGCTAAGAGTGACGAGGCGTTTAAGGCACTACAGGAACACGACGATGCGCGAGTGCAAGCCCTAGTAGCTGCACGAATAGGTTTGAAGAGCACCCTAGAAGAGACACGCACCGAGCGGTTCATTGGTATAGGGATACGTGGGGCGATGCCCGTACCGATCCGGTACTACGCTGCGCATACAGGCAGGTGGGGCGGTTCCGACAAGATAAACCTACAAAACTTACCATCACGCGGGCCAAATGCCAAGGTATTGAAATCATGTATTTGCGCCCCTGAAGGCCACACCTTGATCGAAGCTGACTCTGCGCAGATAGAGGCCCGTGTCTTAGCTTGGTTAGCAGGACAAGTTGACCTAGTTAAAGCGTTTGAGAACGGCGAAGATGTATACAAGAAGATGGCGGCTACTATCTATAACAAGAAGGTGGATGAGATAGACGGTTCGCAACGCTTCATCGGCAAGACTACGATCTTAGGCGCAGGGTACGGTATGGGCGCAGTTAAGTTCCGCGATCAGCTAAAGAGTATGGGAGTTGAGGCAGACGAGGAGGAATGTAAGCGCATCATACGAGTGTACCGTAGTGCTAACGCTAGTATTTCTCAGTTGTGGCGTGATGCACAGAATGCCCTGATGGGTATGTACCAAGGTGAGCGGTACGGCATGGGCAAGGAGGGTGTGTTGCGGGTGCTGCCAGACAATAACGGTATACGCCTACCTTCGGGACTAATCATGCGGTACGGTGACCTAAAGGCTGAAGAAGGGGAGATGGGCTTACAGTTTTCATACAAGACCCGTAGGGGCAGGGTAAACATCTACGGTGGTAAGGTTATAGAAAACGTCTGCCAAGGCATTGCCCGCTGCGTGATGTCGGACCAGATGTTATTGATTTCAAAAAGGTATCCTATACTACTTACAGTACATGACTCTGTGGTATGCTGTGTTCCAGATAGCAAAGTTAACGAAGCTGCGGCCTACGTTGACGAATGTATGCGACACACACCCGATTGGGCACAGGGCCTTCCGGTGCGTGGTGACGTGGAAACTGGAAAAAACTACGGAGAATGCACTGGATGGGTAAACCCACATGGTCATTTAGCAGCATAAAGACGTTCGACCAATGCCCCAAGAAGTACTACCACACGAAAGTACTTAAAGACTACAAAGAAGACTTTAACACTGAGGCAATACTGTACGGTAACGAGTTCCATGAAGCTGCCGAGGTGTACGTTAGAGGTGATGTCGAAAAGCTAGACCCAAGGTTTGATTACGCGCTAACCGCACTAGACAAACTGAAGAACATGAAAGGTGAGAAGCTCTGCGAATTTAAGATGGGGCTGACCGAGAACCTTGAGCCATGCGGTTTCTTTGATAAAGATGTATGGTTTAGGGGTGTTTCCGACCTTACGATATTAGATAGAGAAGCCGGTGTAGCTAAGATATTCGACTACAAGACCGGTAAGTCTGCCAAATATGCGGACAAAGGGCAGCTCGAACTGATGGCCTTAGCTACGTTCAAGCACTTCCCTGAGATAAAAGTAGTGAAGAGCGGTTTGCTTTTTGTGGTGTGTAACGCGTTTATCAAAGAGACGTACACTATCGAGAACGAACCTAAGCTATGGAAGAAATGGCTAGGCGAGTACGGCAAGCTAGAGAAAGCATTTGAGGTAGATACTTGGAACGCAAAACCAACAGGGCTTTGCCGCGCATGGTGCGTGGTACTTGAATGCCCGCATAACGGTAAGAGGTAACGACATGCCTTACAAGAACCCTAAAGATAGACCGAAGCAGAAGAACAAGCCCGTTGATAGCCCTGAGTTTAAAGCTCGGATGGAACGGCAACGCGCTCGACGTAAGATGGATAAAGAAGGTAAGGACGAAAACAAGAACGGCAAAGCCGACAAGCGCGAAGGCAAAGATGTTAGCCACAAGAAAGCTCTAAGCAAAGGTGGTAGTAACAAGGACGGCGTGACTGTAGAGAGCCGTAGCAAGAACCGCGCTAGAAATTATAAGAAGAAAAAGAACGTAACATAAAGAAGTAACTACAGGCGAAAATGATGAGAATAATAGACGGACGGGGCTTACTCCTGCGGCTTCGCAACCCTGCGAAAATCACAACCGCAATACCGACAAGTAAGACTATAAGCGACACCGAAGTGCTAGTTAAGTGGGGCGTAGACGAAACCCGCGTACTGAAGAACTTAAACGTACGGGACGTACCCTCACCTATTCTGGGACAGTACGATTGGCCGGGGCGGTATAAACCTTTCGACCACCAGAAAACAACCTCTTCGTTTATGACTATGAACCGGCGCTCTTTCTGTTTTAACGAGCAGGGCACAGGCAAAACTGCTTCTGCTATCTGGGCGGCTGACTACTTGATGACGCAGAAGTTAGTCAAACGTGTACTGATTATCTGCCCGCTGTCTATTATGGACTCGGCTTGGCGTGCTGACTTGTTTAGCTTTGCCATGCACCGTACCGTAGACATAGCGCATGGGGCTAGGAAGAAACGCCAAGAAATAATTAACGGCGGCGCTGAGTTTGTCATTATTAACTACGACGGTGTAGAGATAGTGAAGGAAGAGGTGGCGAACGGCGGGTTCGATCTTATCATTGTAGACGAGGCAACCCACTACAAGAACGCACAATCCAAGCGGTGGAAAGTGCTGGCTAGTGTGATAAAGCCAGAAACATGGCTGTGGTTGATGACTGGTACGCCTGCCGCACAGTCACCGGTGGACGCATACGGGCTAGCCAAACTTGTTAACCCTAAAGGGGTGCCTAGGTTCTTTGGGGCTTTCCGCGAGATGGTAATGCACAAGGTGACGCAGTTTAAGTGGGCACCTAAGCCGACCGCTACTGATACGGTATACAACGCGCTACAACCTGCAATACGTTTCACTAAAGAACAGTGCCTTGACCTGCCAGAGATGACTTATGTTAAGCGCGAAGTAGACCTAACGGCGCAGCAGAAGAAGTACTACGAACTCTTGCGCAAGCAAATGATGGCGACTGCGGACGGAGAGCAAATTACCTCGGCCAATGCTGCGGTTAACATGAACAAGCTATTACAGATTTCATGTGGCGCGGTCTATACGGATACTGGCGAGACCGTAGAGTTTGACGTTAAGAACCGTTACAACGTCCTGCGTGAAGTAATAGACGAGTCTAGCCAGAAGGTACTTATCTTCGTGCCGTTTAAACATGTCATTAGTATCCTCAAAGAGAAGCTGACTAAAGACGGCATAACGAGTGACGTTATAAATGGAGACGTGTCTGCGCAAAAACGTACGGCTATCTTCAAACAGTTCCAAGAAACCAATGACCCCCGAGTACTTATCATACAACCGCAAGCTGCTGCGCATGGCGTGACACTTACTGCGGCGAATACAATCGTATGGTGGGGGCCGACATCTTCCCTAGAAACCTACGCCCAAGCTAACGCCCGTGTACACAGATCAGGTCAAAAGCACCCGTGTACTGTCGTGCAACTGCAAGGATCGAAGGTAGAGAAGCACATATACAAGATGCTAGACCAACGTATCAACGTGCATACAAAAATGATTGATTTATACCAAGATATACTTGAACTATAAGCTAAACTGCATTATATTAGATAAAACATAACTATAACCGGAGTATGATGACATGACAGACGCTGTTGTGCCGGACCTTGACCGCCTCGTTTCTGTATATGTAAAGATTCGAGACAAGAAGTCAGAGTTAGCGGCTGAGTTTAACGAGAAAGAAAAAGAGCTTGATGCCAAACTAGACAAGCTAAAATCAGTACTACTAGAACATTGTAAAGAAACTGGAATTGAGTCGGTTAAGACCGCTTCTGGTACTTTCTGGCGCACCCAAAGGAAACGTTTTTGGACAAGCGACTGGGAAGCAATGAGTAGGTTTATCGTAGATAACGAGGCAGTAGACCTACTAGAGAAACGCATTAGCCAAGGCAACATGCGGCAGTTTCTCGAAGAAAACCCCGAACAACATCCGCCGGGGTTGAACGCGGATAACGAGTACACCATAACCGTACGGAGAAAAAAATGAGCGAGCTAGAAAGTTACGTACCTGTAGAGGAAGTGGCGGACTATCTTTCGGTAAAGGTTAGCACTATACGGCAGTGGGTAAACAAGGGGTTTATACCAAAAAGTACCTACCTAAAAGTAGGTTACACATACCGCTTTAACCTCCCTGCTGTGATAGAAGCGCTTAAACAAGAAGGACCGGCTGTCGATCCAACACAGATAACCGAAAAATTAGAATTAAACTTTGATGAGGAAGATGACTTATGAGCGAATTAGCTTTATTCGATAACATGCCAGAAGAATACAAGAACTTGTTGGCGCAACTAGAGCCAGACACTAATGCTAGTGGTGGCAAGAAGCAAGGTGGCACTAACCGTTTAAGTATTCGTGGCGGGGTATTTCGCAAAGTAGTAAACGGACAGGAAGTAGGCGAACTTGAGTCGCGCTCGATAAACATAGTTATCGTTAAGACTTCTCCTATCTCGCGTATGTACTACGATGCTCAGTACACAGCCGGTGCGAGCAACCCCCCATCTTGTTGGTCTGCGAGTTCTGCCGACGGTAAGCCTTCTGGTGACGTACCAAGCGATACTCGCCAATCTGGGTCATGTTTTGATTGCCCACAGAACATTAAAGGTTCTGGACAAGGCCAGTCTCGTGCGTGCCGTTACCAACAGCGTGTAGCTATAATGCTTACTGACAGCGATGGCAAGTTAAAGTCTAACGCCGTGTACCAGTTGTCATTACCTGCTACTAGTATATTTGGTGACGACAAAAAGAAAATGGGCTTACAGACTTACGCCCGTTTGATCGAGGCGCAAAGAGCACCGCTAGCTTCGATAGTTACAGAACTACGTTTCGATACTGATAGTTCTACGCCCAAGCTATGCTTTAAGCCCATACGCGTACTTGCCGAAGACGAAATAGGCATGGCGGTAGCAGCGCAGCAAGACGAAGGTACCTTAAAATTAGTCACGCTATCTATAAAACCAAAGCAAGAGACTAGCGTTCCACAACTGACTGATGCTAAAGTGCCAAGCCCCGCCCCAGAAACCCCATCGCTATTTGCGGGTACGGACGACGATGAGGAAGAAGTAGAAGAGCCAAAGGTTAAGGTGTCTAAGAAAAAGAAAGACGCTCCTAAGCCCGATGTTGATTTGGCTTCACTGTTGGATGAGTTTGATGATTAAACCACGCGGGTGCCTTCGGGCACCCGTAACTCTCTATGACATGGATTAAATGATGACAGACACCAAACAGTTTTTGAGTACGGTGTTGAGTGATGAAGGGTACTACCACGTAGCAGGAATTGCGAAAAACAAACCTATAAAAGAAAAGTTTTACGATTCGCTAGATGCTGCTATTGAGACTGCAAACAACTTTAACGAAGAAGGGCGAGATTCTTATTTTGCGCTAGGTGTGTTCCTAGATGCTACTAAGGGCCGTACGGCGCAAAACGTGCGCGGGCTAAAAGCACTGTTCCTCGATTTAGATTGTGGTGAAGGTAAACCCTACAGCACCCAACAAGATGCGCTTATTGCGCTAAAGGCTTGGTATAAGAAGTACGAGCTACCTCGTCCCACCGTGGTGAACTCAGGGCGTGGGCTGCATGTATACTGGGCGCTCGACCGGTCCTACACGCGCGAAGAGTGGTTACCTACTGCTAAGGGCCTAAAGGCTACGTGTTTACAGGACGGGCTGCACATCGACGCCGTTGTAACTGCGGATGCGGCTAGGCTACTGCGTGTACCTAATACACGTAACTTCAAAGACGCTCCGCCGAAAGACACTAAGGTAGTTGTTTTAGGTAAGTCAGTGGTCTTAGAAGAGTTCGCGGCTAAGTTGCCCACAGACTCGATACCAGTACTCTCCCCTAGAGACTATACAAGCGCAGATAGCGCGGACATGGCGAACGCTAAAGGTGGAGAAAACAAGTACACGTACAAGTTTGCCAACCTACTAATGAAGACGGCCCAAGGTAGTGGCTGTGCGCACATAGACAAAGCTATACGTAAAGCAGACGAGCTTACCTACCCAGAGTGGACTCATGCCCTGTCTATTGCTAAGCGGTGTGACACTGATGGCGTGACGGGGTTACCTGCAATCCACTTAATATCAAAGGGTTACAGTAACTACAGCGAAGAAGAAACGGAAAAGATAGCGTCGTCTATTGAGTACCCGCACCTATGCACTACTTTCGACAATGACTGCCCCGGCCTGTGTGAAGGATGCCCAAACAACGGCAAGATAAAAAGCCCTATCACGTTATGCCGAGAACTCAAGCTAGCCAAAAGCAATGAAGTAGAAGTACGTGGATACGACGAACCAGAAGAGTTTTATGATGCGCGCGCAGAAGAAGTTGCGGATGCGCCTAGCAACGCCGACGGTGGTGACATACCGCCAAGCAAACTTAAGAAAGAATCTGTACTAGAAAAGATTAAAATACCCGAGTACCCGCCGGGGTATGCACGCCCAGAAGGCGGTGGGGTAGCAAGAATATCCCACGACAAAGACGGTAACCGCGAAGAAAAAGTCCTATGTCCTGACAACCTGTATGTGAAGAAGCGGATGATAGACATAGACGGCCCGTGCTACGAGATAGGCCATACGAGTGATTTTGAGGGCGAACGTACGTTCGTAGCGTCTCAGAAAGACTTAATGTCTACCGAAACTTTTCGCGGCACGATGAACGCTAACGACGTGCTAGTGATGCCCAGTACACAGAGGGAACTTATGGAATACATAGCTGCTTGGATTACTAAACTTAAGCCCGAAGGGCCACCGATTAAAGTTAAGTCGCAGTTTGGTTGGTCGGAAGACGAGAAGTCTTTTGTAATTGGGGACCAAGAAATATTCGCTAACCGTGTAGAACGCAATCCCGCAGGGTCACGCACCGCTCAGTATATGTCCATGTTCGGCAAGAAAGGCACGCTAGAGAAGTGGAAAGAGTCAGCTAAATTTTACGGGCAAAAGGGATTTGAGCAGCATCAATACATGTTTGGGCTTTCGTTTGGCTCTCCACTGATGGAGTTCATGTCGGGCATAGCAGGCTGTATCTATAACCTTAACAGTCCTGAGACAGGTATAGGTAAAACCACAGGTATGTGGGGCGGCGCGTCGGTGTGGGGCAACCACAAGAAAATAGTGTTAATCGGTAAAGACACAGCTAACTCGGCTTGGAACCGTGCCGAAGTAGTAAAAAATCTGCCCCTGTATATTGATGAGGTGTCTAACTTTAAGCCCGAACCTGCTAGTGATTTCTGTTACTCCATTAGTGACGGCATGCAAAGAAACCGTATGAGTGGCAAGGGCGAGAACGCCGAGCGGTACAGGGGAGAACCGTGGTCATTAAACAGCGGCACTAGTGGTAATAGCAGTTTAACCGACACAGCGGGGGAGTATCGGTCGTCGCCAAAAGGCGAAGCAGCGCGAGTAGTCAGTTATCACGCTACAAAACTACTGAGCGGACCCAAAGATACGCTACGAGCGAATGACTTAAACGACCAGTTAGCCGAAAACTACGGGCATGCAGGACCGCTATTCATGCAACACGTTATGCGAAACAAGGCTTCGGTTAAAAAACTTGTTCTTGATACTCGCTCTGACCTTGTTATCAAATTAAAAGCCGAAGCCCACGAGCGGTTCTGGATAGCACAGGGAGCTACTGTGTATGCGGGATGTGTTATAGCTAAAGAAATAGGGCTTATAGACTGGGACTTAGACAATCTGTGGAAGTGGATAATTGAGCTTATACGTAGCCAAAGAGCCGACCTTAAAGAGATGGATTTGGATATACACGACTTGATCTCGCAATTCTACATGGACAACGCCCGCTCTATACTACGTATTACTAGCTCTGCGGATGCTAGAGACCCAGAACTACAAAACATAATTAGGCCAGATATGCAGGACATGCCTAACTTTAGATTTGTAGCGCGGCACGAGACGGACATAGGGAAACTGTTTATACGTCTACCCCCGTTTAAGAAATGGCTAGCTGATCGCAAGTACGTTGAAAGCCAGATCAAGAGCTTAATCTTTGAGCACATGGACGGTAAGTACTCTAAGAAGAAGATGGGTAAGGGTACTAAGATGGACATAGGCACGACGCATGTAATCGAGTGTACGCTAAACCTAGACCCTGTAGCGCAAGCAGAAGGCGCTGATGCGGTTTAAGAGTACCGACATATCCCCTGACGGGGTGCGCATAGTGATAGATTGGGACAAGTTTGTGGTCGGTACGTCGGTCTTTGTACCTTGCGTAAACACGAAACAGGCTATGCGCGACATAGTGGCTGCCAGTGGCATAGCCCATAAAGATTTAGTAAAACGAGTTTGTGTTGATAAGGGGCGGTACGGTGTTAGAGTCTGGCGTAGTCGTTAATAACTATATATAGTTAGTTGTATAGACTTTCACTACTAGTATTAGTATTATTGCCCCTCATCATTCTCCCTAGTCATAGAGAGTTTAGCCCCCACTAGTTGGGGGCTTTTTTATTCCTCGCCCATATCTTGCTTTCTACGCGCCAAAATTCTTTGCATAGAGCGGGTAGTGCCGCTAATACCCCCAAGCCTTCTAGTTATCGCATCTGTAACTTGATGTTGATTTATCGAACGTTTGAGTGTAGAGCCTTCTATAGCTGCATACGGGTTTCTCTGCGAGAACTCGATCATTTCTTGTATTAGCTCAGAAGCGGTATCAGTGTCCCCCTCTTTCATCGCCATGTAGTAGTCGCGCATCAGGTCGGTACGTTTGGTACTTACTCTTCGATCTACTCCTTTGTCTCGGGCGTTGATCTCTATCTGTTTGGTATAGCCCGCAGGAGTAAGTCCAAAAATTTGTGCAAACACGTTCCATGCGTTTACATCCTCCATTATAGGATCACCACGCAGTGTAGTAGCGCCTTCAGTACCGTAGCGTAGCGCCTTCAGTCCATTAGACGCGAAGGAAGGAAGTACGCGTTCGGTGCCTTTCCACACCTCCCCCTCTGAGATTAGCCCTACTCCCCCCACGACGCGCCTACCTACACTCAGTACGGGACCGCCGAAAAACTCTGCCATGTCTAGCAAGATGTCTTGCTCTGCACGGTTAGGCTGCGCACGGTATATTAGGTTTGACATGCCTACACGCGGCGCTACATCCACATCGAAGATAGCGTTAATTGCACCGGAGTACATGCCCTCACCGAAGTAGCTGGCCGCTATGCTATCAAAGTCCTCGTCCTCATCGTCAAGCAGTACGTGGTTAGCTATAAAGGCTATCGCTCCGTACAACGGTAGTCCTTGGACCCCTGCGAACAAAGCCGAGGAGGCGAACAACCCAACGATCTGGCGCTTCGCTTCAGCGCGCTCTTCAGGGGTTTTGGCGCGGTCTATTGCCTGCCTAGCCATCCTAGCTTGTAAGTAGTACATCGAAATGCCGAAGCGCTTATACATCAACATCCAGTTACCCATACTACTCTGTGCTACACGGGGGGCGGTCTCTATCATTGCGCCACTGTTTGTAAGTTCCGTGTCTTCAAGGGCGATCTCGGCAGCTTCTTTGCGGTCTTGTTCCGTTACCTCACCTTTTTTAGCGCGTTTTGCTAGCTCAAGTTTGTATGAAGTTATTGCGGTAATTTGACGGTTAGCCCGCTCACCTTGGTGGAACATCCACCCCATCATGTTGTTAGCATAAGTCCAAGCCGTACTGGCAGGGTTCTCCATATCCAAGTTTTCAGACGTAGTAGATATGTTTGACTGCCCACGCTCTTCCATCAAGTCGTTTAGTTCTTTTAACTCAAGTTGTTCTGGAGTAAGGTTGGGGTCACTAAAGTCTATGTTCGACATAGACGGGCCTTCAAACACTTCGGCCTGCCCTTCTTTAGTGTACGTTTCTGTCCTACGCTTCATACCCGTACCCATGAACAGCTTGCGCGCGTCGTTCATAGTCTTCATGGTGTCGGTAAAGCCGTAGCGCCCGCCCAAATAAGGCAGTACTACAATAGGTAAGTTAGTCGCGTTAACCAGTACGGAAGAGAGGTTAAAGCCCAAAGTCCACCCAAACCCTGCTGTCTTAGCCATTTTACTAAGCGTAGAGACTTGGGGGTTACGTGCAAAGTTTATATACCCTTGCAGTGTAGAGTTTAGGTTTTGCGCGCCTTGGGTTAACGCTTGATCGTTCCCTTGGTAATTTCTCGAAGCATCTTCTAAATCTCTACTAACTTTTGTAAGCGCAAGGTCGTGGCGTAAGTTAACAATTTGATTAGTAAAGTTAGGCATCCGTTCCCTAAATACTTTAAGCGAGTCGCGTTGAAAACCTAAAGTATCTTGTCTTTGTCTAAACGACCGCACTAAAGACCGCTCTGGCATAATGTCAAATAGCGAGTCGAGTAATGTATCTTCTAGTTGTTGAGACAGTCCTTGCCCCCGTAGCTTTGTTAATAGGTCAAAGGCAAATTGCGCGTCTACTTGCCCAAAACCTTGGGTATTCTTGCCGCGCTCGTATGTTTCTATACTGGCTGCGTCTACGCCTTTAGTGTTCTCTATAAGAATTCTAGCTTTATTACGGGCAGTGCGAGACGGAAAAGCTTCTTTGTACTGCTCTGGACGGCCACTTAGCGGGTCAATCGCTTTATAGAACAACCAGTGTGAGCCTTTGCGGTATAGAGGAAAGTACGGTTCGATAGTTTCTTTTTCGAGCAACTTCGTTAGTAGCCTATCTTTTAGACTTTGCTTTACTTTTTCGTCTTGTATCTCGTCCAAACGGATGTTTAATGTGTCTACAAGTTCTTTGTACACCTGAGCGTAAGAGTCGCGCAGCATTTTATACCCAGATATTAAGTCTGCGCGTTGTGTATCGGTTAAATTCCGTTCATCAAGAAGCGACTGCATTAAGTCCCACGACTCTAGCTTGTCTGCTTGTCCTAAATAGTCGGTTCGAGGCTTAGTAGGATCAGTACGGGCAATGGTGCTCTCCGCAGTCCAGTCGTACAGCGTCTCTTTAACCGCCTTATCTTTACCTATCTTATCCTCGAGCACCTTAGCGGTATCTCGGGTCTTAGCCAGATACTTTTGACGGTCGCCATTCTTAGTTTGAAGCAGTTTAAACAGTGCTTCTGCTTGGTCAGCTATGAGCGGATACTTCTCTCGGGCTATTTTATACAAAGCATTAAGCGGCAGTAATTGGTTTATTGCTTTTTGGGTTACATCCTTTCCGGCTACATAGGCTCCCGCTACTGTTGCTACGTCTTCGTCTCTGAGTTTGCCCTTAGCGAACCTGCCAAGTGAATTTAGCGTAGCTTTTTCTGTTTCTTCTACCGTAGCAGAGTACAGTTTAGCTGCATCGCGTGACTCAGGAGCAGGAGAGATAAGTTCTTCTACCAACTGGTCTGCTTTATCCATAGCCGAATCAATTTTCTTGCTAGGCTGTCCACGGTAGCGACGTACTATATTGTTTACAATATTCTTAAACTTACTCCAGAAGCTTATCTTCTCGCCTCTAGCGGTCATCCTACCTAGCTTGGCTTGGAACTCAGGATTACTAAACGCTTCTGCCACAAACTCATCAAGGTCGGTAGCGCCGTACGCAGTATCCAACCGGTCTCTAACGGACTCAAACAAGTTACGCATCTGCTTGGCGGCAGGAGTATTCTTTGCTATCTCGTGAGAGGTTACAGCGTGCATGGACTCATGCAGGAGTACGTGGTTTTTAAGGGGTATATCTTGGTTCAGAGTAATAGTATCTGTTTTAGGGTCGTACAAACCTGCCACTGCCTTGCCTTCAGCATTTACTACACCGCTAGACACCACAACTTTAGTATTACCCAAACCCTTCTCGATAGCTGTAGCGACACGCGACACTGTTTGGTCAACGCTTTGTACGAGATCGTTAATAGCCCCACGCAAATCACCTGCGTCTAACTTAGCCCGAATTGGTTGGGGTAGTGGCTGACTAGTTGCAGCTACGGCATCAGCAGGAAGAGGTAGCCCATCTATATCGTTTAGAGTGGCCTTAAGCTCTACAATCGCACGCCGTAAGTCTTTGTTAGCAGCGGGACTTAGATTTTTTCGCACCCAAGCACTAGCAGTTTTAGCTGCTTTAGGTATTTTCTTTTGGTCAGTAGCTACTAAATCTTGTGCGAGCGCGTCTAGCCCACCTTGGAAGTCTTTTTGTTTTGCAAAGTATTTGCCTATAGGGCCTTTAGGTTTAGCTGCGGCTTCCGTATATATCAGCAGGCTGTCTTCTTCTCTCCCAGTGGAGGCGGGGGCGGCTTGAGCGTCTTGTCGTCTTGCTTCTACGGTTGCTATGCCTGCGTCCGCGTCTTCTAAATCAATATCTTCGTCTGCTTCTATACCTGCTACGTCTGGTTGTGCGTCTACAGGAGCTTCAACAACAGGAGCTGAAACCGCAAAAAGTTCAGGGAATAACTCTTTAAAATTCCTCCCTGCATAGCTTTTCGCTCCTATTTTTGCTCCCGCTATTACTTCTTCTGCGGTCCAGCCTTGCTCTGCGGCATAGTTAAAAGCACTTAGTATGCCCGCATATTCTGGAGTAGACTTAAAATCTGTATCTCCTGCCTTCTGAAATAATTTACCTATACTTTTACCCAGTTCTTTAGGGGATGCTTCACTATATACCCCAACATACCTTCTAAAATCTTCTAAGCGATCCGTATTAGCAATACGCTTGTTTACCTCTACATCTAATTCAAAGACATCAGTAGAATTTTCATCTAACCAATTTGGTTGTGCGTCGCCTTTACTTGGTAGTTTTGCGTATTCTGCCGCTGCTTCTGGCCCTAATAGTTTAGTTATGACTTCTGCTGCAACTTTATTGTTGTACTCAATAGCAGCTTCTAGTAGCTGAGGCATGTCGGCAGTAGCCAGTTCTTCGGCGGAAGCTTCGGAAGCAGCGACAACACCTTGCGGGTCTGGTATAGGGTTAATATTTTCTGTATTTAGTATGAATGTTTGCTCATCAACAGGTGCGTCTTCTACCTCAATTACATTCCCATCCCTGTCAACCTTCGCCATTAAAGCGGCTTCTTCTTCTGGGGTTAGATCTTTTTTGGCTACCGGGGCAGCACCTACGGCAGCAAGATCGGCTTCTGTAACTGTAGCAGTAGGCTCAGCAGTCGGGGTTTCAACAACAGGAGCTTCCGCAACAGGTGCGACAACAACAGGCTCGGCCGTATCTTGTTCGGTAGTGGTAACGCTTCGCGGTTTGCCGGGGGTAGCAAGTTCAGCAAGTGCGGCTAGTAAACCACCAACACCGGCACCATAGCCGAGGGATTCCCCTGTGCCTGCAAACGTACCTGTTTCTGGATCGTACACACCCTGCGAGATTAAGTTTTGCGCTACCTCTGCGGAGGCTTCTTGCAGTCCTTCACCACCTGCGGCGGTAGCTACTCTGCGTAGTCGTGCTAGTGCATCACCGGCAGGGGCTTCGCCCAAAGCCTTACCCATTCCTCTAGCTGCCATACCTGCACGGATAGATTTACCCACAGCAAACGGTACTAGAGTCTCACCAAGGCCCGGTATCAAACCTAGCCCAGCGGCTTTACTTATCTGTTCTTCAGTAGCACCAGCGGCTTCCGCACGCTTAGCGGCTTCACCTGCTCCGGCGGCGGCACCTAGACCAACACCCGTACCTAACGCAGCTCTACCTGCAAGTGCACCCAACCCACCAAAAGCACCAGTAGCTATAAAAGGTAGAGTAGAACCAGCAGCTTCGGCAAATTTACGTGCTACCGTATCTTCGTATCCGGCTTCGGGGCGCAGTCCTGCCTGTACTTGTGCGCCTTTTTCAGCTATAGCTTTACGCGCTGCTTGCTCTTGTTCTTCAGGAAGTAAAAACGCAGCGCCAGTAGCAGCAGATTCAACAAGTCCAGCAGCGCCACTAGCAAGACCCCTACCCACTTCACCTACGTACCCACCTAAAGTAGTTTCTGGCGGCTCAAGCGGGTCTATACCCATCTCTACTTTTTGTAAAGCAGCAGGGGCATAGATGCTTGTGCGTTCTTCAGGGGTAGTACCTTCAGGAACGTAATACCGTAAAACCGACCCGTCACCCAGCTGCGCTTTAGCTATAGGCATAGTGAATCCTTTATGTTGTCTACTCTAAGCCCATATCTGTTATAGCCGCACTAGTGGTTGGCACGCTGCCTAAACCTACACCCCTGCGTACATTACTTACTGCTCGCTGTACGTGTGCTTCCCTAAGCCTATTCAACGCATTTTCCATTTCTATAGGTTGACGCGCAAATTGCTCACGTATTGCTTTAACTTCACGCTGATACGCATCGTTTAGCGGGCTGTCGAGACGCTCTAAAGCTTCTTGGGCAACTTTAATTTCCGCTGTCGTTATCTTACCTTCGTAATCAGCCATAAGTTTTTGAGTTAACATTCGAGCTTCGTTGACTGCAAGATCGCGCTTCAACTGTAGTTCTGCTGCTGCTTGGTTGATCTTATCTTGACGACCTTGTTCCGCAGCTTGGTACGCGCCTAGCCCCCTAGCACCAGCACCTAATGCTCCGGCAGTACTTGTTTGCCCCCCACCGGCTGTTAAAAACTCACGCAATGCACGGAAGTCTATTTCGCTTTTAGGCTTTTCTTCCGCACGTTCGGCCATGTTATCTCGCAATACCGCACTTGGTCTGTCTACCATGGAGCCTAACTTTTGGCGATCCGTAGGCATACCACTACGCACATCGTACATACCAGCAGTAATACCTTCGTTTTGTGGAAGTTCTGTTGCGCCTTCCTCGCCACCCATTAGTTGGCTAATTGCTGATGCCCCCAGTCCTAACGTTCCAAGACCTAACCCTGTTGCCTTCAACGGGGAGATAACGGTCGGTGGAGTCGCTGTTGGCCTACCATTTTTCATAGTAGGATAGGGTTTATACGGAGTGCCGGCTTTTGTTAAGTCTCCCGGCTTTACGCCCGGATAATATTGAGCCTTGGGGTTCGGTTTGCTTATAAGCGGCCTGACCCTTTCGAGGATTTTTGTCCCTGCCCTAGTGCCGTACTTTTTAAGGATAGGACCGGCTATTTTGCTTGCTATTCCGACACCCCTAAGCCCTGCACTTATTCCGGGACCGGCCAAAGGAATTGCCAATGAGGCTAGGGAAGCGGCTTCTAAAGGGTTGTCTTTAATTAACTGTAGGGCGTCTGCAACACCTTCTTCTATCATACCCCCAAGCTCATCGCCAAATTTAGGTTGTTGAGCTTCTGGGCCTTGCATATCCATGGCTACTGCTTCGTCAGGCGTTAGCCCACTGTCAGTAGTTACCCCAAAGCGCGACTCGTCGTCACCTATTACCGCTAAACCTTCTTGGAACCGCTTAACACCGCCGCCTTGTTGGTAGCCGACAATACCGCCCATAGCCATACCCCGCATATTAGGAGCAGGTTGTGCAGGTAGTCCTGTTGTTGGCATACCCACAGCCGCGCGGTTTTGCATTTGGGCCATTCGTTGCCCCTGCTGTTGGATGCCCGGACCCATGCTACGCATGACATCACTACGTGCGCCTTGCATAGCTTCTTGTTCTAATTGACCTTTGTAGGTATTAGTGTCGGTCTGCATCGCGCCCTGTACTGCGTTAGTAGCAGCAGCTCGGTCGTTTTTCATCTTTTGCAGGGCAAGCAGGTCTACTAGCTCTTGAGTCTGAGCATAGCGTTGTTGTAGTGCTTGGGGATTCCCCGCATAAGTATTTATGCGATCATTGATTTGCGAATCTATGTTGTTCACTAGTTAGGCTCCTTTGCGGGCTATGTTTTTGGGAAAACGCCCATTGTTTCGAGCAAGCCTAAAATACCGCCCGCCCCACCCATAACATTAGACAGAGTACTGGGTTCAGCATATTGGTAGTCTTGCGTAGTTATTGGGAGTCCCTGCAACAAAGATTGTTGAAACTGAACTTGTTTGTAGGGGTAGTCCCGCTCTTCTGTAAACTGCGCTATATCTGCGGCAACCCCCTGACCTTCAATGGCCCGTTGCTCTGCACCGCCCAAACGCTGCGCGCCTAATGTTTGTAATCCGTACTGTTGGGCTTGTCCTGTGGCTGCCATCTGGCGTTGTTGTTCGGTGTTAAACTGGTTTTGCGCTTGTTGGAATGCCTGTTGATAGCCTGTACCAGTAATACCTGCCATACGATCTAACGCACCACGAGCTAGTTCCGCATCTGCTACAGCTTGACGAGACCCACCATAAGCACCGGCTTTACTATACTTACTTTGTAATGCTTGCTGTGCTATTAGCGCTTGGCGTGTGGCCGCATCGTACTGAGGTTGTAGCGCAGCTTCTAAATAGGGTGTCATGTACTGCTGTACGACATTACCTGAAGCCGGAGTATAAGCCCCCATTTCACCTGCCGCTGCCTGTTGTGCAGTAGGTGCAGCGTACCCTGCGCCTGTAAAAGACATAGGCTCGTAAGTGGTTTGGGCAGTAGTAGGCACAGCTAAGTTAGCCAGTCCTTGAAATGCAGTGTCTTGAAGGGTAGATTGCCCCGCAGTAAGCGGACCCATGTACGCCTGATAAGGCAGTTCGGAGAGTGCCGCGCCCTTCCCAAGCATACCAGTGACGTAAGGCCCTGCATAAGGAGACAACGAAGACGATTGCCCTAGCATTCCACCCACGGTACCGCCTGTATTAAATTTTTGCATGTCGTTCTACCTTACGCTAAGTATTTGTTGGGGTCGATCTGGCGACCTTGTTTGGGGTTACCCGTGCGGTCTTTACGTACCCGCTCCATCATGCTGTAGAGGTTCTGGGCACCGGAGTCAGAGTTGCCGTTACCTAAGTGGCTTACTACATCAGCGGGTATCACAAATTCACCATCACTTAAAGCTGCGGGCTGCATATTGTCGATTGTAGCAGGTATTTGATCTGCCATACCATCTGTAGTACCGCCTAGGTAATACCCGTTTATATCGCCACCTTGGGCGTAGCCTAGATACCCACCACCGGCTAAATCTAGCCCAGATTTACTTCTAGCATAAGAACGCACTTCGGATTCAGGTATGTTGTAATACGCGGCTACTTCTGCTGGGGTAGCTAGGTCTTCAGAAAGTAGTATACTTACGATGTCGGCTTCACTTAAATCTTCATATCTATCAGCTATCTGAGCAGGAGTTAGGTACTCCCCACGTATTAAACCAGCGATTACTTCCGTATCCGAAACTCCAAATTCTTCGGCCACATCCGAAATACCGAATGTATTAGAAGTAATTAAACCCGC